>UMJX01009784.1_pt1 | contig 60521 bp, 53 predicted proteins | sample 1966131 | NCBI WGS metagenome assembly UMJX01 (sample SAMEA4836162, study PRJEB28245) | human gut metagenome | biome: gut microbiome; material: fecal sample | place: Denmark | collected 2008 | reverse complement strand
ACTACAATCCCATTTACAGAAATTTTAGGAATTACTAATTAAAAAGGAGGCAAAAATGAATGCAAAACAAACAATAGCTATCATTATCCCAATAGCTATTTTTATTATTAAAAAATATATCAGTCTTTATATAACTATTCCAGTTTTAATAGCGGGATGTATCATAACATATTATTTATACACAAAATCTGATGAAGATAAATACTTAAGAGGTGCTCTTTCACTGTACTGCTTAAATTTCGTCCTTATCATACTTGGTATTGTTCTATATTATATGCTATAAAAAGCAATTTACTGAAAAAATTTTTATATATAAAATTAGATATGTAAAAACCATGTTTAAATTTACAAGCAATGAAGTGAGAGACTTAATAATTTCATTTTTCGTTATCTCACTTTCTTTTTCAATATTGTATACAGGCAGAGATTTCTCTGCAATGTACTTTATATTACCTATTGTAATGGTAGGTGTAGGTTTAGGATTTATTCTCCACGAACTTGGACATAAATTCAGTGCAATGCATTTTGGTTACTGGTCTGAATATCAGCTCTGGCCGGTTGGTTTGATTATTGCTTTAGCCAGTTCCTTTTGCGGAATTGTATTTGCAGCTCCTGGAGCAGTTTATACTTATGCAAATTTCTTAGATGACAGAACCAATGGTATCATATCTATAGCAGGACCTATAGTCAATATTGTACTTGCTATTGTATTCCTATTGATAGCTACTGTAGTTTATCCTATGGCATTTTTCAATCCAACAATGCAAATCATATTCCTTGTCTGTTCACTCGGATTTACTATTAACAGCTATTTAGCTACATTTAACCTGATTCCTATTTGGAATTTAGACGGCAGCAAAGTACTCAGATGGAATGGATTAATCTGGATTGTTACAATTGCTATTTCAGGAATTATGACTTATCTTTCCATGACAGTAGGTGTTGAAGGTATAATAAAGATTTTAATAGGATAATAGACAATGGAAAATCAAGAAATAACATTTTTTAAAGGAACACACAGAATAATCCCCCCTTCAAAAACAATCGAAAACAATGAAAACAAAATAAAAACCGCCGGAATAACCCGTATAACTGAAATAACACATCTGGACAGAATTGGAATTCCTGTTTTTTCAGCTATTAGACCTACTGCTCAGGATGGTGGAATAAGCATCTATGGAGGTAAAGGAATTACACCTGAACATGCTAAAGCTTCAGCTATGATGGAAGGTTTTGAGAGATACTCTGCTGAAAAGCAGGAAACAGATGAAACTGTTATTGCAGGTTTAAATGAAATAGAAGGAAAATATATTGATCCGATTTCTCTAAATCTGCCAAAAGATTTCAGTAAAGATTTACTCGACACAATGAATTTGGAATGGAGCATCTCAAAGGATTTAATATCTGGAGAGAATTATTATATTCCATCCAATGCAATTTATCATCCGTATGTTCCTGAAAATAATGTTCAGAGTCTGTTTAAAGGAAACACTAATGGTTTGGCTTCAGGAAATATTTTAGAAGAAGCAATTTTACATGGAATTTTTGAAGTTATCGAAAGAGACGCATGGAGTATTTTTGAGCTTACCCATAAAAATTCAAAACAGATCGACCTTGAAAGCATTGATAGCGAAAATATTAATCAGGTTCTTAACAAATACCATGAAAATGGAATTAACATTAAGCTAATGGACTTAACAGCAGATGTTGGTGTTCCCACAATAGCTGCATCTGCAGATGATACTGTTTTAAAAGATGCCGGATTATTGTCCTTAGGTATTGGAACTCATCTTAATCCTGAAATAGCTGTTTTACGTGCTCTTACTGAAGTGGCTCAAAGCAGAGCAACACAAATTCAAGGTGCTCGTGAAGATACTGTAAGGGCTGATTTTGCACGAAAAGCAGGTTATGAACGTATGAAAAGAATCAATAAATGTTATTTTGAAGATGAAGAAGACAAAATATCTTTCAGAGATATTGAAGATAAAAGTACCAATTCCATAACCCGAGACATTGAAATTGTTAAAGATGAATTAATGAAAAATGGGCTGGACAAAATATTGTATAGTGATTTAACACGCCCTGAACTTGGAGTAAGTGTGGTCCGCATTGTAATTCCGACAATGGAACTTTATTCCATAGACAACACCCGTGCTGGAGACCGCTGCTTAAAATTTTAGATTTATATGGTTAAAATAATAATTTATACCGGATTATCACTTTCCTTTGATGAAGCAAAAGAAATATTGGATAGCCACGACGATGTTGAAGTTATCTATAAAAGACCAATCAAACGTGGAGATATCAGACTGGCCATCAATGAACATCCGGACATTATTGGAATAATTGATGGTGTTTTTCATCAAAATTCTGCAGTTGCACATAGGGAAATCCTAAAAGCAATTGATGAAGGAATAACTGTTGTTGGAGCATCCAGTATGGGGGCTTTAAGAGCTTCCGAACTGGATACTTTAGGTATGAAAGGAATCGGTTATGTTTATGAACAGTATGCAACAGGTAAGGTAACCTCTGATGATGATGTTGCAGTTATGCTTGACAGTGAAACTTTAGAGCAATTATCCGAACCTTTAATTAATATGGAATATACATTTACAAAAGCAGTAAAAGAAAATATCATTACTGAAGATGAAAAGGATGAATTGCTTTCTATTGCCAAATCCACATTCTATCCAAAAAGGAATTATGCACAAACATTAAATAGTTCAAAATTAGATGATGATACAAAGGACCGATTAGTTACCTTTATTCGATTTTGCGAGGATATTAAAAAAGAAGATGCAAAATCTTTAATAAGGTATATAACACATGTGATAGAATGAATTTGGATGAAAAAATTGAAAAAGTAGAAAACACTATTAAAAATCGCAAAATAGCAATAGCTTTTTCTGGAGGTGCAGACAGTACATTACTTGCATATCTTGCATCTAAAGTTAGTGACAAACCAATAGCTATAACTATTGACAATCACATCTTCCCTACTGGTTTTATTAAACATTGCAAAAAAACTGCCAAAGAATTTGGAATAAAGCACAAAGTTATTGATTTGAATTTCTACGAGCACGAAAATTTACTCTCCAATAAATCAGACAGATGCTTTGTATGCAGAGATTTAATGTATGGAAATATTAAAAAGTATGCCACAGACAATGGTTATGAATCTGTTCTAGACGGAAATAATATAAGTGATCTGGTTTTGGACAGGCCAGGAATACTAATTACATATAAAAACAATATTGAAAGTCCATTTATTCACGCCAAGTTAACTTCCAAAGAGATTCATGAATACTTAAACAAACACAATATCCCATTTTCAAGATCAACCACCTGTCTTGGAACCAGACTACCTACCAACACCAAAATGACTCCGGAAAATATTAAACAGGTCAGTACGAGTGAAGATTTTATTTATGAAAAAACAAACTGCGAAATCGTAAAAGTTCGCAACAATAATGGGCTTGCCCTATGTGAAGTTGATGACTTAAATAAAATATTAAATGAAAACACATTAAAACAAATCAAAGACAAATTAAAATCAATAGGTTTTAAAAAAGTAGCTTTAAATTTATCAGAAATTGATGATGATGAAAACATTACTATTGACTACTCAAAGGGTGCTTTTGAATATCAGCTCCCATACACAATAGACATTGAAAATACGAAAAATCAGCTGAAAGACAAATCAATTTCAAGTGATTCCAAAAAAATACTTATTGAAAATCAGGAAATCCATGAAAACGGATTAATTAAAGGGAGTAATTTCAAATCAAAAGAAGAATGTTTAGATAAATTTATGGAATTATTACCAGATATACGAAGAAATGTATAAAATTATTTATTTTTCATTTCTTCATATTTCTTTAAAACAATATCCGGCGTTTCTATCTTTTTATCAAAGCTTTCATTAAATTTAAAGTCTGTTAGTTCAGAATTATCAGTGTTTCTAAAACCCTGAAGAATTAATTGTTTTCCATCAATTTTAAAGCCAATACCATCAGCTTCAACTTCAATCAAATTAATTTCTATTTCAGATGCATCTTCAAGTTTTGCATCTGCCTTAACTTCATATTTTAAATTTAAGTTTTTATGAGGCATTAGCTCATTAATGGTTCTTTTTATAACAGATTCAAAAAGTTCTAAAAATTTTACAACAGGAGGGAAATCATTGGCCCAGTAATAAGCAAGTACTGAATTCAAGACAATTTCATGTTCAACATAATCATCTTTAAGTCTTGCTCTAACACCAACAGAATTCCCATCCATAACTTTTATTACCAAAACTGGATTAAGAGCCATATACACCACACTTAATCCACTAAAGCTTTAATTAAATCACTAGCTCTTACAAGCCCTATTAACTCTCCTTCCACACCAATAACTGGAATTTGTTCAATATTTAATGTTTTCATTTTTTTAGCACAGTCAGATGCTTTAGTTTTAGAATTAACTACTTCAACTTTATGTGTACCAACATCTTCAACAAGCTTGTCAGTGAATTTTAAACAATTTTTCTCAATATATAAAACAGAAGTACTGTCCCAGGACCATTTATCTCCTTCGGTTCCTACTGTAGAACTGTGTTCACTACGTTCTGAGATAATTTCTGATTCTTCAATAAAATCAGTTTCAGTTAAAATACCCACTAATTTAGCAGAATCATTTAAAGCTAAAACAGATTTAAGACCGAACTGTTTCATAGTTTCAAATGCAACATTTAGAGGAGTTTTATACCATGTTGTTGGAACTGTAGTAATCATGAAATTTTCAACAGGATCATCACTTTCAAGTTTAATTAATGCATTGGATACCAAATCAAAGGAAGTGATAATACCTACCAAATCACCATTATCATCAACAACAGGAACTCTCCTAACATTATTATCAATCATTTTTTTAGCTACATCCTTAACATCGTCATCAGGACTTGCAGTAACCAAATCAGTACTCATTAAAATAGCTATTTGTTCTTCATCAGGATTGACAATTAAATCTGAACGAGTTATTAATCCCACTAGCTGTTTAGTGTCACCTTTAACAACAGGAAGAACCGCTTTATCTTCTTTCCTCATTAAGTCTAAAACTTTTTCACGGTTTCCAGGAACTGAAACACTAACAACATTTTTAGACATAGCTCTTTTTACTAACATGATAAACACCTTAAAATAGTTTATTAAAAATATAAAAAAAGGGAATGTTGAAAAATTAGTGAATAACCAACACCGCACATTTAGCAGCGTTAACTACTTTTTCAGCAACACTACCCATTATAAATCTGTCAAATCCGGATTTACCAGAACTACCAATAACAATCAAATCAATGTCTTCTTCTTTAGCTACTTCCAAGATAGTTTTAGCTGGTGAACCTTCCCTAATAATTCCATGGAATTTTATACCTGAAGTTTCATCCATTTCTTCAAATTCTTTTATATTATCTTCAGAACGTTGCTTGAGTAATTGGTTTAATTGATATACCTCATCATCTAATGGAAGCCCGTTAACAAAATTATTTTCAGTAACACTAAGCGCATAAATATCAGCACCAGTAGTTTTAGCTAAAAATAATGCATGTTTTTCAGCTTTTTGAGCAAATTCTGACCCATCAGTTGGGACTAATATTTTTTTGTACATGTTTCCATCTCCCAAGTAATTTGACTTTATGTTTTATTTATATCAAACATTTTTAATATGAATATCTCTGTTCATAATATATAATATATCTTTCGTTCCACAACGATTTATAATATTTAAATAAGGATTTTTTGAATATTTTTTAGAAATAAATAAGTTTGCTTCCTGATTAACATCAATAACCGGCTTTTCAATATATCGGTTAATCTCAAAATTACAGATATTGGTTGTTGCAGTTTTCAATAAATCTTTAGGATTCAAGTAATTTTTGTAATAAACAGACATTATCTTTAAGCTGAATTCCAATTCCCTAAACAAATTAGGTGAATTCAACATTAAATTGTCGCTGCCCAGCAGGGGTTTGATTCCTTTAGAAAACATCTCATTTAAAGGAGCCACACCAACATTTAAAGTGGCATTAGCTCTTGGACAAACAACAACATTTGAATTTTTAATCAATTCCAAATCATTATTTCTCGGATTTGTACAGTGAACCAGCTGATCAAAATCAGCATCCACTCCCCTTTGAATTTCAGTTTTATTGAAATCCCTTAAGGAATCGTCCTGAAGATGCATTGATTCAGCTACATGAATTGAAGATATTTTACCTGCTTTCCTACATTCAGAAGTTATTAAACTAGCTACTTCATCACTAATCTCGCCAAATCCGCTTAATGCAATACCGTCAGCCAATTTTAAAAGTTTGCGAATAGCTATTTTAACTTTTCTCAAATCAGGATTTTGCCCATAGAAACTATCGTCACGGCCAAGAATAACAGGAGTTACAGGTAAATTTTTAGAAGCCTTTCTTAAAAGCTCAACACCTTTAATTCCACCTTCCCGATAATCAATAAAATGAGTTGTCCCCGATTCGAACATATCCCACATTGACTTTTTCATAGCATCAATTATTTCGCCGTCTTCAGCATTAGCCAGTGCTTTATGTTTAACGCCATTTGGAGGTTTGACCATTTCCCCCAATGATAATCCGTAACCTTCATCCTTAATTATGGAATCTCCAATATGAGTGTGGCCATTTAAGAAAGTTGGACAGACAATTGAATCTGTGGCATCTATAATTTTACCTTCACAGACATCTTTAGCCATTTCTATAATTTTGCCATCATCAATGACAATGTTTTCACGAACTGGAGTTAAATCCTGTCCCTTTAATACAATCCCATCTTTAATTGTTAACATTAAAAAAAAGTTTTCTAATTTGTTTTATATATAGATTACCTATTGAATGGAAAGTTTTATAAAAATATAAGAAAATATATTATTCTGGCGAAGGGCTATATTTTAATTAATATAAATACAACCTCAATTAACTTCAAAAAAGAAATTAGAACACTTTTTATACCTCCCAAAATATGGCCTTTACGCCTTTCTTTAAGCATAATAGGAATGATTACTATTAACTCACAAGAAATAAGATATTTTTACAGAAATATTGTAAAATCCGGAAATGTGTATCGGATAAAATATAATAATAAAGACTATGGTGAGTTTAAAAAGTTATCTGATGCTTTATATGAAAGAGACGCTCTTTTTTACTGTAATTTTGATTATGATTTGCTTGTTGAATCAGATTTAGAAAATAAATACGAAAATATGAAATTACCTCCTTTTCCGGAAAAAAGACCCAAAGGCCGAATCAAAGGAAGCAAAATAAATAAAGAGGAAAGAGAAGGTAAAATTCATTTTGACCATAAAAAACGGGAATTTTTTGTACAGAAAGGAGAAACTATTTTTGGATACTATAAAAGTATGACTGAAGCTTATTACTATAAAAAAAAGCTGATGGATAATAACTGGGATATGAATGCTCTAAAAACAATGATTAGCTTAAGAATAGACATTAATAAAAAATTAGACTTAAATAAGGAATATTCTGTTAAATTAAATTATTGTCCTAAATGTAGGCGTAAATTAAAAAATAAAGAAAAAGAATGTCCATATTGTGGAATAGACATTAAAGATTATTTATATAATAATTAACCTTATTCTCCATCAATATGTTCATTTAAAGATTTTACTGTAATTTCATTATTTTGAACAGCTTCAATAGCATTTAAAGCAGCTCTAGCTCCAGACAAGGTAGTAACATAAGGTATACCAAGTTCAATAGCTAAACGTCTGATTATATATCCGTCCTGAGCAGACTGTTTACCTTCTGAAGTGTTGATAATCAGGTCAATTTCCTTGTTTAAAATTGCATCCCTGATGTTTGGAGATCCTTGAGATACTTTTTTAATTTTTTCAATGTCAACACCCTTTGCCGCATCAGCAGTTCCGCTAGTTGCTGCAAGTTCAAAACCTAAATTAGCTGCTTTTTCAGCAATTGGACGGATTTTCTTTTTATCCTGTTCTTTTACACTGATGAAGATTTTACCTTCTTTTGGTAAATCCATACCTGCAGCAAGCTGGGATTTGTAAAATGCCATTCCAAAGTTTTCATCTACACCAATACTTTCACCAGTGGATTTCATTTCAGGTCCAAGTACTGTATCGGATTCCGGAAGTTTTAAGAATGGGAAAACAGATTCTTTTACAGCAACATGATCTATTTTTATTTCTTTAGTTAAATTAAAGTCTTTTAATTTAGCTCCAGTCATAATCCATGTAGCTACTTTAGCTAATGGCACTCCAATAGCTTTACTTACAAACGGAACTGTCCTACTTGCACGAGGATTAGCTTCAATAATGTAAACCATTTCCTCATCAAGTTTAACTGCATACTGGATATTCATTAAACCTTTAACATCCAATTCCAAAGCTAATTTAGTACTGTATTCACGAATAGTGTTGAGAATGTGTTCAGGAATAGTTTGCGGTGGAATTACACAAGCAGAATCTCCGGAGTGAACACCTGCTTCCTCAATATGTTCCATAATTCCTGCTATAAATACTTCCTCACCGTCACACAATACATCCACATCCAATTCAATAGCATCTTCAAGGAACTTGTCTACTAAAATCGGATGTTCAGGTGAGACTTTTACAGCTTCTTTCATATATTTTTCAAGCTCATTATTGTCATAAACAATTTCCATAGCCCTTCCACCAATAACATATGACGGACGTACTAAAACAGGGAAAGTAATTCTCTCTGCAATTTCACGAGCTTCTTCAAAGGAATTAGCTGTTCCATATGGTGCCTGATGAATATGCAATTTATTTAATAATTTTGCAAATAATTCCCTGTCTTCAACACCATCAATACTTTCATATGGAGTTCCCAATATTTTAACTCCAGCATTAGCTAATGGTACTGCCAAATTAATTGAAGTTTGACCACCAAATTGAACAATAACTCCATCAGGTTTTTCCTGATCAATAATACCCATCACATCTTCAAAAGTGATAGGTTCAAAGAACAGTTTATCAGAAATATCATAATCAGTACTTACAGTTTCCGGATTGTTGTTGATTAAAATAGTTTCAATTCCCTCATCTTTTAGAGCAAGTGAGGAATGTACACAACAGTAATCAAACTCAATACCCTGACCTATTCTGATAGGACCCGCACCTAAAATAACGATTTTCTTTTTATTGGATGATTTGAGCTCGTTACCTGAATCATATGTACTGTAATAATATGGTGTTTTAGCTTCAAATTCTGCAGCACAGGTATCAACCATTTTATAGGACTGTTTTATATTGAATCTGTTAAGTAAGTTTCTAATGTATTCTTCAGTCTGATTAGATAGGGCGGCTAATCTTTTGTTTGAACATCCCATCTGTTTAGCTTTTCTCAGGAAGTCAGCATCGTTTAATTTTTCTTCTGTAACTTCATTTTCAAAATTAACAATGTTTCTGATTTTGTATAGGAAAAATTTGTCAATATTGGTTAATTTCTGAATCTTATCCAAATCCATTCCGTCTTTAATGGCTGAATATAACTGGAATAATCGCTCATCAGTCGGATTGGCCAAATCATCTTCAGTGTATTCAACATATTCAAATCCGTCATGACCCATATCAAGTGATCTGATAGCTTTTTGAATTGCTTCTTCAAATGTTCTACCGATTGCCATTACTTCACCGGTAGCTTTCATTTGAACTCCTATTTCACGGTTGATTCCTCTGAATTTATCAAATGGCCATCTTGGGATTTTTACAACTACATAATCAATAGCCGGTTCAAAGGAAGCAGGTGTTTCTTTAGTAATATCATTTTTAATTTCATCTAAAGTCATTCCCAAAGCTATTTTAGAAGAAATTTTAGCTATAGGATAACCTGTTGCTTTAGATGCAAGTGCACTACTTCTACTTACCCTAGGATTTACTTCAATTACCTTGTATTCTCCGGTTTCCGGATTAACTGCAAATTGAATATTACATCCTCCCTGAATACCTAAAGCTCTGATAATTTTAATGGAAGCATCCCTTAATGCCTGTGAATCCCTATCATTTAAATTTTGAGCAGGAGCTACAACAACACTTTCACCAGTGTGGATTCCCATAGGATCTATGTTTTCCATGTTACATACAATGATACAAGTGTCTTCTTTATCCCTCATTACTTCATATTCGAATTCTTTCCAACCTAAAACAGATTCGTCAATAAGAACCTGGTTAATGAAACTCATATCCAATCCATGAGTAGCTATTTCAATTAATTCTTCTTCATTGTAAGCTACTCCACCACCGGTTCCTCCAAGTGTAAATGCAGGTCTTACAATTACTGGATAACCAATGTCTTTTACTGCTTCTATAGCTTCTTCAACACTTTCTACAGCATGACATTTTGGAATAGGTTCGTTAAGTTTATCCATGAAATGACCGAACAAATCACGGTCTTCCACATCTTTAATTGTCTGAATATCAGAACCTAAAACTTTAATTCCGTCAAGTAAACCTAAATCTCCAAGTCCTGTAGCGATATTTAATCCTGTTTGTCCACCCATAGTCGGTAAAATTGCATCGACATTTTCTTTTTTAATAATTTCTGAGACAATTTCAGGAGTTAATGGTTCGGTATAAACAGTATCCGCCATATCCATATCAGTTTGAATAGTAGCAGGATTACTGTTAACAAGGACAGTTTCAATTCCCTCTTCTCTTAGTGATTTACATGCTTGTGAACCAGAATAATCAAATTCTGCTGCTTGACCAATTTGAATAGGTCCAGAACCGATTATTAATACTTTTTTAATATCCTTATCAATAGGCATTTTGTAATCCTCATTAATTTTTATTATAAAATGGTAATCTTAATATTCATCCATCATTTGACTAAATTTATCAAAAACATATCTTGTATCATTTGGACCAGGTCCTGCTTCAGGATGGTACTGAATACAGTGAACAGGCAATTCCTTATGTGAAAAACCTTCAGGAGTTCCATCATTAAGATTTACTTGAGTTAAAGCTAAGTCAGTCTCATTAATAGACTCTTTATCAATAGTAAATCCGTGATTTTGAGAAGTGATATATACTTTGCCAGTATGTAAATCTTTTACCGGCTGATTTGCCCCTCTGTGTCCAAATTTCATTTTGTAAGATCTGGCTCCAAAAGATTTAGCTACTAACTGCTGACCCATACAAATTCCAAAAATAGGTAATCTTTCAGATAATTTTTGAACTGTGCTGATAGTTTCATGTACCCTATCAGGATTTCCTGGTCCTGAAGTAATCATCAAACCGTCCGGAGAGTAATCCAAAATAGTTTTATAATCAGTATCATATGGGAACAAAACAACTCCGATTCCACGTTCCAAAAAGTTGTTTATAATATTTTTCTTAACACCGCAGTCAATTAAAGCTACTTTTTTGTTGGCATCCTCATTGAAAACTTTAATTTCTTTAGTAGATACCTGCGGCACAACATCAATATCAACAATACTTGGCTGAGCACGTGCAAGTTCTATTAATTCACTGTCAGGAATGTCTTCAGTTGAAATAGCTGCTTTCATTGAACCTTCTTCACGAATTTTAAGAGTTAAATCACGTGTGTCGATTCCACTAATTCCAGGAGTTTCAAATTCATTTAAAAAATCATCTAAAGTTTTTTGTGATGAAAAATTAGAAACTTCTCTGCAAACTTCCCTTACAACAAAACCTTCAGCTTGAATTTTATCTGACTGATACCATTCTTCACTTACCCCATAATTTCCCTCTAAAGGATAAGTAGACATTAATATTTCTCCTTTAAAAGAAGGATCAGTTAAAGATTCAGTATAACCAACCATACCAGTTGAAAAAACAAGTTCCCCTACCTTAGTAGTTTCATAACCGAAACCATCACCTTTTAAAACTGTACCATCTTCCAAAGCTAATTTAGCCATTTTTACCATTAAATCACCATTGTAAAAAAAATAATAATCATCTATCTTTAATAATTATGATTTTTATATATTATTAAATTTATCATTTTTTAGCCCAAAATACTGCAAAAACATAATATTTATAAGGAATCCCAACATGGTCAAAACCTGCATTTTTTAAACATTCCAACTGAAAATCCACAGAGCTGGGTTTATCATAAGTTCTCCTAATTTTAGCCTCTCCATAAGCTTTCTCACTAATTTCACCAGTATGTTCATCAAGTTTTGATTTAAAATAATCTTCAACACATTTATTAGGATTTAAAACCTGATCTGCATTGACAAAGTTTCCACCATCATTTAATAAATCATAATACTTTTCAATTAAAACTTTCTTTTCCGTTCCAGTCAAATGATGGATAGAAAGAGAAGATATGATTATATCAAACTTTGTGTTGAATTCATGAGTTATATAATCGTCACATATAAATGAAATATTATCATTTCCTTCAAATCTTTTTTCGGCCTCTTTTAGCATTTCCTCAGCCAGGTCAATAAGGACAATTTCTGCATTTGGATATTTTTCAAGTAAAAATTGAGATAAAATACCCGTTCCCGCACCCAAATCTAAAACTTTCGGATTATCTCCTTCAAAATCAATACAATCAATAGCTATTCCATAAAAATCATCAAAACATGGTATTAAAGCTCTTCTTTCACTATCATATTCTTTAGCTTTTTGGTTGAACTTATTTACAACAGACATTCTTTAATCCTCTAGTATTCTTAAAGAAAAGTTTAAACTTCTGCTTGAATGAGTCAGAGCACCAAGAGAAATTATATCAATTCCCAATTTAGCATAATCCACAATATTTTCAGCAGTAATTCCTCCAGAAACTTCAATTAAAGAATTGTCACGAATATTTAATTTGATTAACTCTTCCAAAACTTCTTCAACCTCTTTAGGAGACATGTTATCCAACATTACAATATCTGCTTTATTTTCAACACAATCAACAGCATCTTTTAGGGATTCGACTTCTATTTCAATTTTTTTAGAAAAGCTAACATTTTCTTTAGCTTTTAAAAGTGTTTCCAAAGGAGTTCCAACACTGGCTATGTGATTATCCTTAATCAACACCATATCATCAAGGGAGAATCTGTGTGTATCTGCACCGCCTATTTTTAATGCCTGTTTATCGAATTTTCCAATAGCCGGCAGTGTTTTACGTGTTCCTGCAATTATTACATCATAATCATTTACCAAATTAACATAATAGTCAGCGGCACTGGCTACACCACTCATTCTCATGAGCAGATTTAGTGCAGAACGTTCAAGCAACAATATTGTCCTTGCATCACCTTTTAAACACATTAACAAATCATTTTTAGCTATTTTAGTTCCATCTTTTAAGTTAAAAATTACTTGGACATTTTTAGACTCAAACATTTCCTTAATGATATCAATACCTGCCAAAATACCTTCATCTTTAGAAATAATATGAGCAGTTACAGTTTTATCTTCATCAACTACTGCTTCAGATGTAATATCTCCAAAACCTTCATCTTCTTCAAGCATGTATTCAATTATTCTATCCAAAAAATCACCAAAATTTTAAATTATATGTTGATATATATTTTTATTATAATTAATATAAGTGATTAAATGGAAATTACATTTTTAGGAACATCTTCAGCAGTTCATTCATATACAAGAAACCACCCAGGGATAATTTTAAAAGCCTTTGGTGAAGTTATGTTGTTTGATTGCGGAGAATCCACCCAAAGACAGCTGATATATGCAAAGATAAGTCCGATGAAAATATCCAAGATTTTCATTAGCCATTATCATGGAGATCATATATTGGGCCTTCCAGGACTTCTGCAATCCCTGAATTTCAGAGGAAGAGAAAAACCATTAACAATATATGGGCCAAAAGGTCTTAAAAAAGTTGAAAATGCAATATATTCATTAGGTTATTGCAAATTTGATTTTCCGATTGAATTTATAGAAATCAGCAGCGGAACAATACTTGAAACTGATGAATATATCATTAAATCCCAGGAAGTTATGCATAATGTAACCAACCTTGCATATTCAATAGAAGAAAAGAAAAAACCCAGATTTTTGAGAAATAAAGCTATTGAACTTGGTGTTCCCGTAGGCCCTCTTTTTGGAAAATTGCACAATGGTGAAGAAGTTGAAGTAAACGGAAAAATCATAAAACCCGAACAGGTTCTTGGAGATGCCCGAAAAGGAATAAAAATCACATACTCCGGAGATACCAGACCATGTGAAGAAATGATTGAATTTGCAAAAAACAGTACTTTGCTAATCCATGAGTCAACATACACGCTTGAAGATGATGATAAAGCTAGAGAAAATTTCCATTCAACATCACAGGATGCTGCTACAATAGCCAAATGTTCCAACACTAAACGATTAGTATTAACTCACATCAGTACCAGATATACTGACACAGAGGATTTATTAAAGGAAGCTAAAAAAGTTTTTGAAAATGTTGAAGTTGCAGACGATTTAATGACAATAGAAATTTTAAGTGCATAATATGAATATTATAGATATGTTAGAGGACCCTGTTTCAAAAATAATCATTATTTTATTAATTATAATTACTACAAGCATTATTGTAAGACTTGTAGCTTATTTAATGAATAAAATGAAGAGATTTAAAAAAGACATTACTTTGATTTATCTTATCAGAGACATTATAAATTATATAATTTATTTCATAGCATTAATGTCCATATTGCAAATATTTGATATAAATCTGGCAGGAACATTATTAAGTTTAGGAATTGTAGGTATTGCTGTGAGTTTTGCAGCTAAAGATCTCATATCCAATTTCTTTTCAGGAATCTTGTTAATAATGGGCAGAAGTGTCAAAGTCGGAGATACTCTTGAAATCAAAGAAATGAAAGGAACAGTAGAAACAATAAGCCTCAGGTCAACAACTATCAGAGATGACAATGGAGTGTTAAGTAATATTCCAAATTCCATACTAACCAACAATACTTATTTACAATATAACAAAAAAGAAAGACACAGAGTAGATTTGATTGTTGGAATAGATTTAAATATAGACATTGAAGAATTTAAAATACATATTTTAGATTTTATAAACAGACAGGAAGGTATTTTAAAAAATCCAAAAGCTCAAGTTTTTTCAAAAGGCATTAATTTTGAAGAAAGCTCACTGAAAATATCCTTTTGGATAAAAGACTTTAATAAAAAAGAAAAATATAAGTTAATTATTACTAATGAAATTAGAAAGTATGTTAACAACAGGTGAAATAATGAGTGGGTCTTTACAAGATGAAATTAAACAATTGAAAGATGAAAAAAATGCAATAATTCTTGCACATAATTATCAGCCTAAAGAAATTCAAGAAATAGCTGATTTCCTTGGAGATTCATTAGAATTATGTATGAAAGCTGCTGAAATAGAAGATAAAGACTTAGTTATTTTCTGTGGAGTAGACTTTATGGCTGAAACTGCTTATATCTTAAATCCGGATAAAAAAATCGTAATTCCAGATTTGGAGGCAGAATGTCCTATGGCACATATGTTACCGGAAGACGAATTATTAAAAGCAAAAGAAGAACATCCTGATGCAGGAGTAATTCTTTATGTAAACAGTATTGCTGAAGCCAAACAACACGCAGACACATTATGTACTTCAGCTAATGCACTAAAAGTTACTGAAAGTTTACCTCAAGATGAAATACTCTTTGGACCTGATAACAATTTAGGCAGCAATGTAGCTAAACAAACTTCCAAAGAAATTATACCTGTTCCAAAAGGCGGACACTGTTATGTTCATAAACTATTCCATACTGAAGATGTTGAATTAAAAAGAAAACAGCACCCAGATGCAGAAATAATTTGCCATCCCGAATGTAATATGGATGTTCAGGAAGCATGTGACAAAGTCCTTTCAACTGGCGGAATGTTAAAATATATTGCTCAAAGCGACAAAAAGGAATTTGTAATTGGTACTGAAATTGATATGATTACCAGACTTGAAAGTGAAATTCCAGGTAAAAAATTATATCCTTTACTTGAAGGAGCTATCTGCAGCACTATGAAATTACATACTTTAGAAAAAGTAAGAAATGCACTTAAAAACGAAGAACCTCAAGTAACTGTTCCAAAAGAAATAGCTGAAAAATCCTTAAAAGCTACTCAACACATGTTAAAAGTATCAAAATAGCTGGAATAACTCTAGCTACTTGAAAACTTTTTTTAATCCATATCTTCTAAAAAACTAGATAAAAATATTGCCATTTCAATTTCTTCTCTTGAAATAAAATCTTCAACTTTGATTTTGGATTCACTGCTTTGAAATGGGAAAAACTCTTTTTTAAATTTTGTTTTTAATATCAAATTATCATTTGTGATTTGTGTTTCATCATCAAGATTATTATTTAAAAATTCCAACTGATTTTGGGATAATCCGCTTATGTTATAGCTAATAAATCCCCCATCAGCATTTTCACCATAATCTACAATCCTAACATCCATACCATCACCTGAAATTTTTCATAAATTCGGACAACTCTTCTTCAATTGTTTCAAGTTCCCGAAATCCGATATGACCCAAATCAGAATCATAAATAATCAATTCAGAATCTTCAATTAAATTATGCATTGGAATTGCATCTAAATTTGGAGGGAAATACTGGTCCTGATTTATTCCAATTATTAAAACTTTAGATCTTATTTTATTCAAATCCTTTTCAATATCATAATCCAGAGTTGCGTCATTACAATATTTAACATCAAAAATGCTGTCAAGCAATCCTTCATCTCCAAATTCATCAAATTCCACATCCAATTGACTATTCGGAATTTTATGAAGAGCTTCCTTTGAAATTCCGAAACTGTAAACCGCCTGAGTAGCCAGTCTTAGGGTTCTAACTAATGAAGAAGTATTTTTTCCAGAATCATAATCCCCGTCAGTTGAAATAATCTCATCAACTAATTTTGATAAAATATAATTGCGTCCCGCTACTTTATAACCGCTTGCTCCGGAAATAATGAAATCCACATAGTCAGGATATAGAACTGCACATGTCAAAGCTACAAAACCCCCCATGGAGTTCCCAATAATCCCCCTAACATGAGTTATTCCGAATTTGTCTTTTAAGAACTTATTTTGAAAATTAACCATATCTTCAATACTATACTTTGGAAATGAATTATTTAAATTAGTTGTTGATGGGCTACATGAACCTGGAGCACCTAATTCAGAAAGCGAAATAATAAAGAATTCATTTTTATCAAAAGGACCTCCAGTATAAGATAAATGACATAATTTGCTAACTGAAGCATAATTTCCCAAAGAACCATGACAGTATACAATAGCATTATTAATACAACCGTCATCATCATATTTTGGAGTTCCAAAGGTCATATACTCTACAGAAACATTATTTAATACATCTCCACTTTGGAATTTGAAAGAATCCATAATATATTCTTCACGCTTTGAAATAAAATAATCATCTAAATCCATGATAATAATTTCCATAATAAAATATTTAAACTAAACTACAGTAATCTTATTTTAATGAAATATAAAATACTAGAGAACCCAAATTGTGAAGATGCTTACGGTTTAATAGAAGAAGCATTAAGAAAAAGAGCTACAATTACAATATATGCCTGCTGTAAAGTCAATTATGAGGGAAGAGCATTAAGTGAATTGAATTGGGGAGAACGTATAATCCTAATAAAACCAGACGGTTCATTTTTAATACATCAGGAAAAAAAAGTAGAGCCTGTAAATTGGCAACCTCCAAAATCCAAAACAAGAGGATATATCCAGGACAATAACTTAATTTTAGAAAGCCACAGAAGAACACCTAAAGAATTATTAACTGTTGAAATTAGAAAAGTCCAATACATAACTTATGCAAACATTGAAGACTTTGAAGAACTTGAACAGGCAGGTTATGAAAAAGATATGGGAGACATGATTATGGAAAAACCCCATATGATTGAAGAAGGCTTCAAGCCAACAGCAAGAGAATACAGTGTTGAACACGGTTTTATAGACATTTTAGGAAAAGATTGTGATAACAACCTGATGATTTTGGAATTAAAAGCACGTAAAGCAGGAGTAAGTGCTGTAAAACAACTGAAAAGATATCTTACTGATTTTGAAGATGATGACAATGATTATTTAAAAGAATGTCTTGTCCAAAAAAAGAAAATCAGAGGTTTGCTTGTAGCACCATCACTTGGAGAAGATGCTAAAGAATTAATAGAAAAAGAAGGCATTGAGTTTGTAGCGGTAAATCCTCCAAAAGAATTAAAAAGAGATAAAAAAGTAACATTGGATGCTTTTTAACTTAAAAACTTTTCAATTCTTTTTAATTCATCAACATAATATTTTTTAGTATGCAAATTAGCGGGAATTGAATTGGTTACATGACACTCTTTTTCCAATTTGAAAATAAGATAATCTTCAGTATCTAAAGAAACAGAACCATCATCACTTAATAATTCTAAATTATCCAATTCTTCAAGAATACTTTCATATTCTTTTTGTTCTAAATCAATAACATCATCCAAATCCATTTTTTGTATTTTAGGATTTAGCTGTAAAGCAATAGCTACAAATCCGTTAACAGTTTTATTATCAATGTCAAATTCAGATTTTCTAATTTCCTCCATACTTAGTTTAACATGATGTAATGTAGCATTAGTAACAGGAATTTCTCTAGACAATCCAATTTGATTTATTTCATAATGATTTTTCCAAGTACCAACTTTATAAATTGCATAATTTATGTTATCAAAGTTTATAATTTCAGGTTTTGCCATACTATCACACTTACATATTATTTATATCCACTGATTAAAAAACATTTAGTTTTAAATATTATAAATAATAAAAGTTAAATTTAATGGAGGTTAGGCTGTGAAAAAATGTCCCGAATGTGGAAATCCTAGTTACGATGGTGCACCTGCATGTGGGAACTGTGGATATAAATTTCCAAAAATGAAACCCTCAGCTCCTAAAAAGGAAATATTTGATAAAGCTCCTGAAAAAAAGAAAAAACAATTTAGCGACGAAGAAAGTACAATTGAAATCATTAAAGAAAACAAAATTCTCATTGGAGCAATTATACTTATTACAATAATCGTCATCTGCGGAATTGTCATCACAGGACCAAACAATAATAACCAAACTGCACAAAGTGGAGATATGGTTAAATTTTCTGAAGCAGGATTTTCTTTCAGCTATCCAAGTAGTTGGAATGAAGTAAATGGAACTGACAGCGACCATGAAGGTTCCGTCTTCTTTAAAAACGAAAATGGCACTATTATCCAATATTATAATGTATCTAATGATTCCACATCATTAAAAGATATAACTCAAGATAGAATTAGTTATGCTCAGGAAAATGGAAATTATATAGATACAGTTCAGACAATAACATTAGATGGTAGAAATGCTTCAGATGTAATTTTAGAGCAATCAAATGGAAATTACACCAGATATGTATCATTATTCAGCAATGGAGAATTATATGTATTTAAAATAAGTGGCGATTCATTAAATTCCATTAATTCTAGTGATATTAATGCTGTACTTCAAACCGCAGATATTGCATAAGTATGAATTATTTCATACTTTTTTCTATTTTTTAAAGTGTTTAATATGAAAATTAAAATTGCACTATGTCAGATTAATGTAGTTGACAATAAAGAAAAAAACATTGAAAATGCCACATCTATGATTTTAAAAGCAGTTAAACAGAATGCTGATTTTATTGTTCTTCCCGAAATGTTTAATTGCCCATATTCCAATGAAAAGTTCATAGAATACTGTGAAGAAGAAACACATAGCCCAACATTATCCAAAATAGCCAAATTAGCTAATGAAAATAATACATATATTTTAGCAGGATCCATTCCTGAAAAGGAAGGCTCAAAAATCTTTAACACCAGCTATTTATTTGATAAAAACGGTGAAATAATAGCCAAACATCAAAAAATGCACCTATTTGATATTGATGTTAAAGGAAAAATTTATTTTAAGGAATCAGACACATTAAGTTCCGGAAATAAAGTTACAATAGCCAAAACAGACTTTGGAAAAGTAGGTATCGGAATCTGTTATGATATTCGTTTTCCTGAACTGGCTAAACTAATGGCAGAAGCCGGAGCTCAAATTCTGTTTTATCCCGGAGCATTTAACATGACAACAGGTCCTGCCCATTGGGAACTTACATTCAGATCCAGAGCTTTGGATAATCAGGTTTATTGTGTTGGTGTTGCACCTGCACTAAATAAAGATGCAAGCTATCACAGTTACGGCCATTCAATTATTGCAAATCCATGGGGTGAAGTGATTGTCCAGCTGGATGAACAGGAAAACATGGAAATAGCAGAAATAGATTTAGAGGAAATAAAAAAAGTAAGAACAGAACTTCCTCTTTTAAAAAACAAAAGAAGTGATTTATATAAGATTAACTTAATTTAGCTAATCTTTTTTCAAACCAATCTTCTTTTCCCGGTTTTTTCTTAGATAAAACTTCAATAGCCTTATTTAAAATTCTGATTTCATTTTCCAAATCATTGTTCTTTCTATAAAGAATACATAATCTTTTATAAGGAGCATCTTTTGGCTGTTCTTCAGTTACATACTGTTCATATTCTTTAATAGCTTTTTGAACATTGGTTTTTTCCATTTCCTTAATTGTACTCATTGGTTTTACTTTTGATAAAGTTTTACCAGATGCTTTTGCTTTTTTAGCCTTATCTGCTTTTTTAAGAGCCTTGTTACATGATTTTTTAAAGTCTTTATCTTTTTCCTTACGTCTTGCATCTTTAATTAAATCAATGGATTCGTCAGAAGCTAAATCCCCCAATGCATAAATAGTAGCTAAACGGACACCCCAGTCTTCATCTTCAAGTCCTTTAGCTATTGTATATAATTCATCATGTGCCTGAAGCTCCCCTAAAGCTCTTATTGCTGTTTTTCTTACTCCAAAATCATCATCCTCTACAGCACCTGCAAAATAAGGAATAACTTTTTCATCCTTAGTTTCTTTAAGAGCAAATGTTAAAAAACGTTTATTTTTACCTTCTGATGCCTCAAATTTTTCAATTAATTTATCCCTGGCAACTTCCCCCATGTTACCTAAAATTTCAGCTGCTTTAAATCTTATTTGAGCATTGTCATCAGTAGTTGCTTCAATTAATGGATCAATAGCTTCAATGTCAGTTACACCAATCAAAGCATTGACCGCTTCCTTTCTTACACTTACATCATCATCTGAGAGATTATCAATAGCTTCCTTTAAAATTAAATCAGACATTTTATATCTCCTAAAAGTTTAAAACTTATATTAATAATAAATTAGTTTTAGTAAATATATAATCTTTAAGATAAAAGTTGAGATAAAAATGATAACTGAGCAAACAAAAAGCTATTCAAAAAAACAAATATACAAAACCTTACATCCATGGGTTAGACAATGGTTCGATGAAACTTTCGAAGATTTTACTCCAGCTCAGAAAAAGTCAATTGTAGACATTCACAAAGGAAACAATATTTTGGTTTCATCACCTACAGGATCAGGAAAAACATTAACTGCTTTTTTATCAATACTTAGTGAACTAACAACTCTTTCCCAGAAAGGTGAACTTGAAGATAAAGTTTATTGCATTTATATTTCACCGCTGAAAGCTTTGGATAATGATATTGAAAAAAATCTGGAGGAACCTCTTAAAGGCATTGAAAAAATTGCAGGAAAGGATTTGGGAATCAGAAAGGCAGTCCGAACAGGTGACACTACCCAATATCAAAGACAGAAAATGCTTAAAAAGCCCCCACACATCCTAATTACCACCCCTGAAACTTTATCCATTTTACTGGTAGCACCAAAGTTTAGGGAAAAATTAAGCAATGTGAAATATGTTATAATTGATGAAATACATTCACTTGCTGAAAATAAACGTGGTGTACATCTAAGTTTATCACTTGAGCGTTTACAACATTTAATTGGACAATATACAAGAATTGGACTTTCAGCTACTGTCAGCCCTCTTGAAGAAGTCGCCAAATTCCTTGTAGGTTATGAATACGGAGTTGAGCGGGATTGTAAAATCATCAATATAAATTACCTTAAAGACCTGGATATAAAAGTTCTATGTCCTGTTAGTGACATTATGCTGGCAGATAGTGAGGATACCCGACTTGGAACATATAACTTATTGGATGACCTGATTCAGGAAAATAAAACCACCCTTGTCTTTACAAATACAAGAAGTGGAACTGAACGTTTTGTCTACAATCTTAAAAAAATGTTTCCAAAAAACTATAATGATGAAAATATAATGGCCCATCACTCTTCACTTTCAAAAGAGGTTCGTCTAGCAACTGAAAACAAATTAAAAGAAGGAAAACTTAAAGTCGTAGTTTCATCAACATCACTGGAATTGGGAATAGATATAGGATATATTGATTTGGTTGTTCTTATTAACTCTCCAAAATCCGTTTCAAGAGCTCTTCAAAGAATCGGAAGAAGCGGACACAAATTAAATGAAAAATCCACCGGAAGAATTATTGTAACAAATCGTGATGATCTGGTTGAATGTTCTGTTTTGTTAAAAGATGCCAAAGAAGGTAAAATTGATAAAATAAACATTCCTCAAAATTGTTTAGATGTTCTGGCCCAGCACATTTATGGAATGAGTATTGAAAATCCCTGGGACATCGATTACGCATATGATGTAATCAGAAAAAGCTATTGCTACAAAAATTTAACCAGAGATGATTATGAAGATGTTTTAAGCTATATGGCTGGAGAATATGAAGAGCTTGAAGAGAGATATGTCTATGCTAAAATCTGGATAGATTATAAGGAAAACACCTTCGGCAAACGTGGAAAACTAGCCAGAATGTTATATTCAACAAATATCGGAACAATTCCAGACAGCTCAGGAGTTTTAGTTAAATGTGACGGTGAAACTGTCGGAAAAATAGAAGAGGACTTTATGGAAAGACTGAAAAAAGGAGACACTTTTGTTTTAGGCGGACAGACATACCGTTTCAATTATGGAAAAGGAATGACAATAAATGTTTCACCGGCTAATGGCCCTCCAACAATTCCTTCCTGGTTTTCACAGCAATTACCATTATCTTTTGACTTGGCTATGGATATTCAAAGATTCAGAGCACATATGGATGCCAAATTCAGATACAACAAAAGCAAACAGGAAATTATGGAGTTCATATACGATTACTTATATGTAGATGACTTTGCAGCCAATTCAATTTATGAATACTTTGTAGAACAGTACACATATGCAAAAATACCTAGCAATCAGAGGTTATTGATTGAATACTATAAGGGATTTGGTGACAGGCGTTTTGTAATATTCCACAGCTTATTTGGGAGAAAGGTAAATGATGCACTTTCAAGAGCAGTAGCTTACATTGTTGCAAGACAGTACAATACAAATGTTACAATATCCATCTCAGACAACGGATTTTACTTAAGTGCAGAAGGAACCCTTGGAGGGCTGGAAGCATTTAAACAGCTAACTCCAGAAAACTTTAAAAATATCCTAACACAATCATTAAATAAAACCGAAACATTAGCCAGCAGATTCAGACATTGTGCCGGCAGATCACTAATGACCCTTAGACACTATAAAGGAGAGGCAAAATCTGTTGGTCGCCAACAGGTGAGAGGAAAAATATTGCTTAAATTTGTTCAGGAAATGGATAATGACTTTTCAATCCTAAAAGAAGCTAGAAGAGAAGCATTGGAAGATTATATGGATGTCAATAATGCTCTTAAAGTTATTGAACTAATAGCTAACGGGCAAATGGAAATTAAAACGATAAATACGGTTATCCCAACCCCATTTGCATTTAATTTAGTTTCACAAGGGTATTTGGATGTATTAAACCAGAATGATAAAGCGGAATTTACAAAAAGAATGCACAAAGCTGTTTTAGAGCAGATAAAAGAAAAATTAAAAGAAAGTGATTTATAAAAAGTGGTAATATGAAAACATTATTAGTATATTATTCCAGAACACAAATAACCGAAAAAATAGCTAAAACCATTCAAAAAGACCTGGATTGTGATATTGAAGAAATCACAGTTGGAGACAAATATGACGGAACTATAGGATACATAAAAGGAGGATTTGATGCAAGTGCAAACAGAGTCTGTGAAATTAACAAGGTAACTAAAAATCCCAAAGATTACGATTTAGTTATAATTGGAACTCCTGTCTGGGCAGCTACAATGGCAACACCAATATACAGCTATTTAAAAGAATATGGCAATCAAATCAAAAATCTGGCCAGTTTTTGTACATGCGGAGGCAGCGGATATGAAAAAACCTTAAAGAAAATAGCTAAAATAACCGGCAAAACTCCAATAGCTACAATGTATCTGACAAAAAATGAAATTGAAAATCCTGAAGAAAACATAAATAACTTTGAAAACAAAATTAATAACAGGTGATAAAAATGACTAAATGGGGACCAGTATTTCTTGGTTTTATCCTTGCAGTAATTGTAAAATCATTCTTTGCACATTATGAATTTATAGGATTGCTCCTTGTTGGATTTATAGTAGGATATTTATGCCGTGACGGAGCAATAAGCGGAATGTGGAATGCAGCAGTTGCTGGTGCATTCGGAACCATAGTATCTGCAATATTATTTGTTATAATTGCTACCTTTGGAGGAGCTCTATTTGGAATCTTCGGAGGTTTAGTTGGATTTACAGTATCCGGAATTACAACAATCTTTATAGTTTTAGGATATTTAATATACTATGCAATAGTCATGGGTATTGCTGGCGGTGTTGGAGGATTAATTTCTTCTAAAAAATAAGGGGAAAAATATATGGATTTTAAAAATTTTATTGATTGGAAATCATTTATAATGGGAGCCGCATTTGCTTCATTTATCTGTGTTGTTGCATCACAGTACCAATTAGATTGGTTATATGCATTTGCAGCTATTGGTTTACTTTATGTTGGTTATAAAGCTAAAAATATGAAATGGGGAGCTATCTTAGGTGCAATAGCAGCAACTCCATTATTTGTACTTGCAGCATATGGTGTTTTCGGACCTCTTTCAGACAGTTCTTTTGATCCGCAGGTAAGTATGTTTGTTACACTTATTGCTGTTCTCATGGTTGGAGCATTAGTTGGTTTTGTTGGAGCATACACTTACAGAAATAGGCAAAGAGCAATTGCTGCAAAGGAAAAACAAGCAAAAACAGGTAAAAATAAAAAAGGAAAAAAATAATTTTAAGTTATTATTTTTTCCAATTCTTCTTTTTTAATTGCATTTTTAATTTCAAGGGCAATTCTTCTACCCATACTCATAGGTTTTCCATAAGTTAAATAGCTGTAAGGTGAACCTCCCATAAAAGTATTAGTTCCACCATCGGTTCTAGCACTTATTTCAAAACAGATTACTTCTAAATTATCATTTACTAAAGTTTGCATACAGAACGGACCGTTTAATCCAGGAGCAACAAGTTTTTTAGCACTTTCCACTAATTTATCCGCCATTTCAAATACTTGAGGAAGTAAAGATTCTCTGATAACTGCAGGATGATTACCTGTAACCACATAAGATGGGCTTAAATCAATATCTAACTGGTCTTTAGCAGGCATTCTTACAAAACCGTCAATACTGGATTCATATCTTGTATCCATACCCAACAATTCAACTTCATCTTCCAAAGCTGAATAGAAATAATGTATACAGTAATTACATCCAGAAACATATTCTTCAATATGTGCATTAGCTACATCTGAGTCTTCCAGCCATCCGCGAGCTTTCATGGCATCTATTTTTTTATTGAATTCTTCAGGAGATGATGCTACAAAATAACCTCTTCCTCCCCTTGCACCAGGGAATTTAACCATAACCGGACGGTCAATTTCTGAAGGATTATCATATTTGTAAGGTATTCTTACTTCACCTTCAACAAGAAGTGCTCTTTCTTTGTCTCTTTCAGCTTCCCATCTTAAAATATCCCTATTACCAAACATAGGAACATTAAATTTATCTTCAACATTGTCAAGACCTGCATATGCTACAAATGAACCATGAGGTATAACAATAGCATTCATGTCTCTTAGCTTTTGCTGAACATCCTCATTGACAATGTCTTTAAATTTGTCAACGATTATATATTCATCTGCAACATCAAAACGTTGATATGGTACTTCTCTTCCTTTTTCACAAACAATAGCTGTTCTAAAACCTTCTTCTTTTGCACCTTGTAGAATATGCAAGGAAGTGTGGCTTCCAAGAGTAGCTATGGTTATATTGTCTTTGTCGTAATTGTCTAATATCTCAAAAATATCTTCAAGTTTAACTTCTCCCATTTTAATATCTCCTCAAAGAATTGATGTATAATAATATATATTTAAGATATTATAACCCTTTTTGTTTTTAAAAAAAAGATTGAACAGAACAGTTAATTTTTAAAAAAACAATTAACAAAAATTCAATCAAATGTTAAAAACAAATATTAAAAAGGATAACTGATAAAATAATAAATTAGAAATTTTTAAATCATGAGATGAACTTTATGCTAATCGGATTAATATCAGATACACATATTCCAGACAGAGCTAGAGAACTTCCTAAAAATGTAATATCCTCATTTGAAAATGTTGATTTGATATTGCATGCAGGAGATTTAACTTCCACAAAAGTAATTGATGAATTGGAAAAAATAGCTCCAACAATAGCTATTCAGGGAAATATGGATAGGGCAGCTGGAATAATGTTGCCTAATGCAAAAGTTATCGAAGCTGAAGGATTGAAAATCGGAATTGCTCATGGAGAAGTATATCCAAGAGCAGATACACAACAATTACTTTATTTGGCAAAACAGTTAGACGCAGATATTTTAGTTACAGGACATTCCCACCAGCCCAAAATAGAACAGATTGACGGAGTTTTATTATTGAATCCTGGAAGTCCTGTTGTTCCAAGACTTGCAGACAGAACTGTAATGTTACTTGAAATTAATAATAAAGAGGTTGATGTGGAAGTTATTAAAATTGGAAATCCTGTGTGCAGTACATTAGATTTAGACAAATTTAAAGGAGAATGAAAAATGGGCAGTCGTTGGCAAATGGAAAAAAAACATGATCCATATTACAAAAAAGCTAAAAAAGAAGATTATCGTTCAAGAGCATCATATAAAATCAAACAGTTAGACAAAAAATTCAAACTTATTAAAGAAGGAGATACCGTTGTAGATCTTGGAGCAGCTCCAGGAGGATGGTCCCAGGTAGCTTTAGAAAAAGTTGGAGAAGAAGGTCTTGTAATCGGAGTGGATTTAAACAGAATAAAACCTTTCCCTGAAGAAAATTTCCATGGAATCAGAGGAGATTTTACAACTACAGAAGTTCAGGAAAAAGTTATGAATTTAATTGGAGGAAAAGCTAAAGTCGTAATTTCTGATGCGTCACCATCATTATGCGGAATTAAAAATATTGACCAGTTAAGATCAATTGATTTGACAAACACAGTTATTGGAATTGCTGATAATATTTTAGAGCCTAAAGGAAACTTAGTTATGAAAGTATTTCAAGGTCCCGAATATAAAGACATGCTAACCAGACTTAAAAAGAAATACAGGCAAGTAAAAACAACAAAACCTCCATCATCCCGTAAAAAAAGCTCAGAAATGTATGTTGTGGGATTAGACTTTAAACCTAAAAAAAATAAAAAAAGTAAAGATTAAAGATTATTGTATGCTACAGTAGCATTCTGTAATTTTTCCTTAGCAAAATCTATTCTACTATCAACTTCGTTTGATGACTTGCCGGAATCCAGTGCACTTTGAACATTTTGAATAGCGGAATCAGCTTTTGTTAATTCCAATCTTGCATCATTATATTTTTGAACCTGAGCTGTGTCCCCATTATCATAATACAAAGATTTTACACCATCAAATTGTGATTCCAAATCACTATATGAAGATTTTAGCTCCGCAAGTTCATCATATTGATTACCAGAAGAAATTTCATTAGTAATTCCTGATGAAACAATACTAAATCCAACATATGCCACAACAACAATTGTTGAAATAATCATTATAATTCCAACAACAGAAATAAGCATGGATGTGGATTTAAATAAATTTAATCTAGATTTTCTCATATTATCCTCATTTTATTAAATAAAAAAACTATCTAATAATTTAATAATATTTTTACTTGTTTTTAGTATATAATATTTTACTTGCCAAATGCTCAATACAATATTTTTTAAAGTATGAAAAATTAATAATATTTTAATGAATGCTAGTACAAAATCACGAACATCTGTTGCAAAATTTGAGGAATTTTTCGCTACAACATACAAAGATGATGTATTTGAAATCCTTGAAAAATATCCTGATGAAAGGTCACTTACTGTAGATTACAATGATTTAGAAATGTTTGACCCTGATTTGGCAGATTTATTAATTGAAAAACCTGAAGAAGTTATTGAAGCATCCAAAAGTGCAATAAAAAATATTGACCCTTTAGTAAAAGATGCTGATATCAATATTCGTTTTGAAAATCTTTCTAATATAATTCCTTTAAAAACACTATTAAGTAAGTACATTGGGACATTTGTCGCTGCAGATGGAATTGTAAGAAAAACAGATGAAATAAGACCTAGAATTGAAACTGGTGTCTTTGAATGTAGAGGATGTATGAGACTGCATGAAGTAGAGCAACGTTCCGACAGCAGAATTATAGAGCCTTCTTTATGTAGTGAATGTGGTGGAAGATCATTTAGATTGCTGCAGGAGGAATCAAAATACATTGATACTCAAACAGCAAGAATGCAGGAACCATTGGAGAATTTATCTGGAGGAACTGAACCTAAACAGATGTTAATGGTTTTGGAAGATGATTTAGTAGACCAATTAAATCCCGGAGATAAAGTAAGAATTACAGGAACTTTAAAAACATTCAGAGAAGAACGCAGCGGCAAATTCAAAAACTACATTTATGTAAATCATATCGAACCTTTAGAGCAGGAATTTGAAGAATTGCAGCTTACAGAAGAAGATGAGGCAAAAATCATTGAACTTTCTAAAGACCCTGACATTTATGAAAAAATCATCAAATCAACTGCCCCATCAATCAGAGGTTATAGAGATGTAAAAGAAGCTATTGCTCTTCAATTATTTGGTGGTGCTGCAAAAGAGCTTGAAGATGAAACTAGATTAAGAGGAGATATTCATATTTTAATCGTCGGGGACCCAGGTATCGGTAAATCCCAAATGCTTAAATACGTTTCAAAATTAGCTCCAAGAAGTATTTACACAAGTGGTAAAGGTACAACAGGAGCAGGGTTAACTGCAGCAGCAGTTAGAGATGAATTAGGCGGATGGTCTCTTGAAGCAGGTGCATTAGTACTTGGGGACCAGGGTAATGTATGTGTTGACGAACTGGACAAAATGAGGTCAGAAGACCGTTCAGCACTTCACGAGGCACTGGAACAACAAACTGTAAGTATTGCTAAAGCAGGAATCATGGCTACTTTAAATTCAAGATGTTCAGTTCTTGCAGCAGCTAACCCTAAATTCGGAAGATTTGACAGATTTAAAATACTTGCAGAGCAAATTGATTTGCCTTCCCCAATTTTATCTCGTTTCGATTTAATATTTGTTGTTGAAGATAAACCAAGTGTAAAAGGAGATTCAGAACTTGCACAGCACATTCTCCAAATACACCAGCAAAATACTGTAAATTATGAAATTGAACCTGAATTACTCAGGAAATATATTGCATATGCCCGTAAAAATGTAAATCCGAAACTTACTGATGAAGCAAACATGGTTTTAAAAGAGTTTTATGTAAGTACAAGAAACAGTTCAGGTGATGAAGAATCCCCAGTTCCAATTACTGCAAGGCAATTAGAAGCTATCATTCGTTTAGCTGAAGCTAGTGCTAAAATAAGACTAAAAGACACAGTAGATAAAGAAGATGCGCAAAAAGCCGTGAGACTGCAATTAGCTTGTCTTAAAGAAGTCGGTGTTGATCCGGAAACCGGAGAAATAGACATTGATAAAGTAGAAGGAAGAACACCTAAATCAGACAGAGACAAATTGCAAAGAATCATTTCTGAAATTGAAATACTTGAAGAAGAATATGCCGAACAAGCTCCAATGAATGTTTTAGTATCCAATATGAGTGATAAATACGACATGAGTGAAGAAAAAGTAGATGAAATGGTTAGAAACTTAAAACACAAAGGAGTAATCTACGAACCAACAAACGGTTATCTCAAAAGAGCATAACCTTCTTTTTTTATTTTATATTTTTTAATCAAATAAGATAACTTAATAAATGATTAAAATCAAAATTAATATATTATATTTATACTAATTTTACGGAGCGATAATATGGAAGAATATGAAAATTTATTAAATAGGGCAATAGACCAATTACCTCCTGAAGTATTTGAACACAAAAGATTTAAAATTCCTAAAGCTTATTCAGATATACAAGGTAACAGAACTTTTATAAAAAACTTTAAAGATGTTGCTGAAGATTTAAACAGAGATCCACAACATGTATTAAAATTTTTATTAAGAGAATTAGGTACTGCAGGTAATTTAGAAGGATCAAGAGCAATTTTACAAGGTAAATTTACACATTACTTAATCAACGAAAGATTAGAAGATTATGTTGAAAAATATGTTATTTGCCATGAATGTAACAGGCCAGATACTAAAATTATCAGAGAAGATAGGATATTCATATTAAAATGTGCTGCATGTGGTGCTAAAGCTCCATTAAAACCATTATAATCCTATTTAACTTATTTTTAATGATTTTTATGTTTTGTGTAGAATGTGGAAGTACTGATAAAAAAATGGTTGGAGATATCTGCATTGACTGCTTTTTAAAAGACTTTCAAATGATTGAAATCCCAGAAAATATTAAAGTAGAAATCTGCAGCCACTGCAACAGTAGAATCGAAGAAGGAAAATGGACAGATTCATTTTTACCTGAAGATGAAATAATTTATCGTGCTTTAGAGCGAAACATTAAAATCAGCAATCTTGTTGAAAATGAAATTATCAATCTTGAAATCGACCAGATAAAAGGAACAATAGCCAATTGTTATGTGGAAGTTGTTGGGGAAGTTTACGGAGTTCAGCTTGATGAAACTCATGACACTTCAGTAAGAATAATGAAAACAGTTTGTCCAACATGCAGCAAACTTCAGGCAGGCTATTATGAATCAGTTGTTCAGTTTAGAGCAGACAACAGAGATATAAAAGCAGAAGAATATGATAAAGCTGATGAAGTTGTTAAAAGAACTTTAAATAAGCAAAGCAAAAGCGACAAGCTTGCTTACTGCCCACAAATAGCTAAACTAAAAGAAGGTTACGATTATTATATCGGATCATTAAAATCCGGCAGAAAAGTAGCTGAAAGCTTAAAAGAAGAATTTGGAGGAATTATTAAAGAATCTCCAAGACTTATCAGTGAAGACAAATCTACTGGAAAAGGTCTTTATAGAATTTGGATTTCAATTAGAATTCCTGAATTTGAAATAGATGACTTTATCAAACATGATGGCAAAATACTGCAGGTAAAAGATATTGATAAAAATAGAGTTGTTGGAATAGATATCACTGACCATAAAAGACATACAATACCTTTAAAAGAAAGTGAAGATATAACACTTCTTAAAAAGGCTGATGAAATTGAAACAACAACAATAATATCAAAATCCCCAAGCAACATTCAAATTTTAGACCCTGCAGATTATTCTGCTGTTGATTTGGATATGATGGATGAATTTAAAGATTCCAATATTGATGATGAAGTTAAAATTATTAAAATTAACAATTACATTTATTTGATTAAGTGATTAAGATGAGCATTGAAGAAAAAATTCAATTAATTGAAAAAGGAACATTAGAAGTTATAGATACTGAAGAATTAAAAGAAGTTCTTAAAAAAGAACAACCTATAGCTTACACAGGATATGAACCTTCAGGTAAAATTCATTTAGGCCATGCAGTAACAGTACAAAAACTTAAAACCCTTCAAAAATTAGGTTTTAAAATTAAAATACTTCTTGCAGATTTCCATGCTTTTTTAAATGGAAAAGGAAGCATTGAAGAAATTGCTGAAACTGCAGAGTACAACATGAAATGTTTCAAAGCATTAGGTTTAGATGAAACTACTGAATTCATATTAGGTTCAAGTTTCCAATTAAACGAAGATTATGCATCTAAAGTTTATAAATTAGCTACCCTAACTACTTTGAAAAGAGCTAGAAGAAGTATGGATCAAGTAAGCCGTCATGATGAAAATCCGAAAGTGGCTAGTGTAGTTTATCCAATTATGCAAACGGTAGATATGGTTGCTTTAGATGTAGATGTTGCTCTTGGAGGAATGGAGCAAAGGAAAATTCAAATGCTCGCACGTGAAAACTTAGAGAAAATTGATGAAAAAGTTCCTGTCTGTATTCACACTCCATTGTTACATGGTCTTGACGGAGATGCTAAAATGTCTTCAAGTAAAGGAAATTACATTGCTGTTGACGATTCAGTTGAAGAAATTACTAAAAAAATCAAAAAAAGCTATTGTCCTCAAGGAGAAACTGAAGGAAATCCGATGATTGAAATAGCTGAAACATTCGTATATCCAAACCAGGAAACTTTACTTATTAAAAGGCCTGAAAAATTCGGAGGAGACATTGAACTTACACATGAACAGTTAATTAATGATTTCTCAAATGGAGACTTACATCCAATGGATTTGAAAAACGGAATTAAAGATTTCTTAATTGAACACTTTGCTCCTGTAAGAGAATATATGGAGGAATAAACATGGATGAAAAACAGGAATTTGAAATGGGTTTACCTAATGGTGTAGGAGAACAGATGCTTGCTCATACTATCGAAAAGTTCGATGTAAAATTAGAACATACTGAATTCGGACCTAAACTTATAGGAACTTATGAAGAACTTGAAAAAGCTAAAGTTTTCTTATACGAAGCTATTGAAGCCAGATTAAATCAATTAGAAGGTAAAAAATAAAATTTACCTTTTAATTAAAATTTAATTAAAAAAATATAAATAAAATTTTATTTTATAAAAGCCAAATAAAAGCACATAATTAATAAAACTCTCATTTTTCAAATAAAAGAAAAATAATCTACTAATTTTAACTATTTTTAATAAACACCTGCTCTAATTAAAATATATTAATTTTAAAACAAATAATTTCATTTAATTTAAAAACAAATCCAATATATTAAATTAAATTAAAAAATCAAGCCAATTAATTTATATACTTTTAATGATTATTATTAACCATCTGAGGTGATACTATGAAAAGGTATACAAAAATGGAGTACGAAAATCCTGATGAAATGACCTTTGGATTTTCAAAACATCCTGTTAAAACAAAAAATGGATTAGAAATCGGAGCAGGTTATGTTAATCCGATAATCAAAGTTGCTCCAAAAGAAGGAACTGAAAATTCAAAAGACACCATGGTATCAGAATGTAGAAATATTGCAATAAGTGCTTGTCAAAGAGCAGTTAATATTGGACTGCCTTCATTTATCTTAGAACAGGAACATATTGCACAACAAACTGCAAATCCTGATTGGGCAGGAGAGTGTACTCAGGCACAAGTAGAAGTTCTTGAAAAATTTCAAGACGAATATGGAATTAAAACTGCACTTAAAGCTACTCCTGCAGATATCAGAGATGAAGCAAAAGGAGAAAATTATAGAACTTCCTCCCAGTATCAGCAAGTAATGGAAAGTATAGAACAATGCTGTGAAAATGGAGCATCAATAATCTGTATTGAAACAACAGGAGGAAAATCTGTTTCAGATTACGGAATATCCCGAGGAGACCCAAGAGCAATATTATTTGGAATTGGAGTTTTAGGCAGCATAGATATGGAATTCATGTGGACAGAAATTGTAAAAATCTGCAGCAAACACAATGTAATTCCAGGAGGAGACACTAACTGTTCACAATCAAATACTGCAATGTTTCTAGCAGGAGGATTGTTAGATAAAGACTGTTCCCATACATTAGCAGCAATATCCAGAGCTATTGGAGCATGTAACAGTTTGGTTGCTGTAGAATGTGGTGCAAAAGGACCTCTTAAAGACTGCGGTTATGAAAACCCTATTGTAAAATCAATAAGTGGAGTTCCTATTGCAACAGAAGGTAAAAATGCTGTTTGTGCACACTCTGATTTAATGGGAAATTTAATAGCTGGAATAACTGACTGCTGGAGTAATGAATCGGTTTATCATAGAGAAGAAATGGGTGGAACAACACCTGAAGTCTGGTTACAAGCAACAGGATACGAAGCTGCATTAATGAATACTGCTATTGAAACCGAAAATGATAAAATATTAAGAGACCTGTATACATTAGCAGACAAATACAGAGACCCTCAAGCATTAATTCTCGCATATGACAATGCACATAGAATTGGCCGTGCTATTGTAGAATATGGTGATGACCCATATCAAAGAAGCATAGCAGGAGCTCTTGAAGCTGGCACCATTATAAGAGAAGCTGTTGAAGACAAAAAAATGCAATTAACCAGATTCGAACAGGACAGCCTTGATGGAGCTATGAAAATCTATGAGAAATTACCAGAAGATTCCGGCAAATTTATCAAACAATCATCCAAACGATACGGACGTAAAGTAGAGGACTTTGATCCTAAAAATTATGAATTATAATAAAAAGAAGGGATTAAAATGACTTATAAAGATTTAGAAAATAAAATAAATCAAAATAAGATAGCTATTAGATACAATATAGTTGTAGAAGGTGCAGCTATAAAACCTGAAGAATATCCTGAAGTAAAAGAAGGATTGCCAACAGAAGAACCCTTTAAATCAATAGCTTTAGGAGTGCTCTATGAAGATAAAGCAAAAGTATTAAGCGATGTTAAAGAATCTCTTGAAAATGAGATTTCACCATTGGACATCATAAACAAAGGACTTATGAAAGGTATTGATGCAGTGAGCTTACTTTATACAAAAGGAGTTTATTTCTTACCTGATTTAATGCTTGCCGGAGATGCAATGATGGAAAGTGTAAAAGAATGTGAAAAAGTTCTTGGACACAAAAGTGAAACAAAAGGAACTGTTGTTTGTTTTGTTGCTGAAGGAGATCCACATGACATCGGTAAAAACTTAATCTTGATGTTTTTAAGAGCCGGAGGATATGAAGCTATCGATTTAGGAAGAGATGTTCCTACCAAGAAAGTTGTTGAAGCTGTTAAAAAGTACCATCCATTATTTATGACCGGTACTGCACTTATGACAACTACAATGACTGCATTTCCAAAAGTTGTAGATGCTCTTGAAAAAGAAGGTCTTGAAGTGCCTGCAATTGGATGTGGTGGAGGAGCTGTAAGAAAAGACTATGTTGAAAGTATGCCTATGACAGTATACGGCGTAGAAGCTTACCATACACCAAAATTAGCTGATGCAATCCTGAAAAACCATAAAACATGGGAAGATTTAAGAAAAGAGTACAGCGACATTGTAGGGGAATTCGTACCGGAATATTCAAACTAGATAACCATGGCAGAACATTATGCAATAGCTATAGATATTGGAACTAGCGGTATTAGAGCTCAAAGCTACAATCTAACTACCCATAAAACAATATCTACAGCTATAACTTTAAGACATCCATTGCCTGGAGCTAATGTAGTAGATCATCTTCACTTTGCATTAAATATAGGTCGCGAAACTGCCCATAACATTCTTATAACTACAATAAACAGAGTTATAGCTAATTTAAATATTGATTTAAATAAAGTAGAAAGATTGGCAGTTTGCGGAAATCCAATACAGTTATCCTTATTTAACAATATTGAAATAAGAGATTTGGCTTTTTGGGGAGAAAATGCTTTAAAAGAAAAAAATATAACTCCTCCGTCCAGACGTGGAAAAATATTAAATCCTCAAGCAATCGGTTTAGATATTAATCCTGATGCTAAGATTTACATTCCTCCAGCCATTAAACATGAAATTGGAGCAGATGCATTAGCTATGCTTTACAAATCCAAAGCTTTAGAAAAAGATGAATATTCACTTATTATAGATTTTGGAACAAATGCTGAAATGGCCCTGATTGCAGACGGAGAAATTTATACTGCATCGGCTGCTGCAGGACCTGCTATTGAAGGGCAAAATATTGAAAAAGGCAGGCTAGCTTCTCCAGGAGTAATCTGCGATATTAATGAAGAGGAAATGTTCTGGAGAATGAAAATTCTTAATGACAATTTAATAGTTGAAGACGGAGATTTAATTGATCCTGTTAATGGAAATGTCATTAAAAAATCAGACATACAAGCAAAAGGAATTACAGGAACCGGTGTAATAGCTGCATTTAGTTTAGGTAGTGATGATAAAATCATGAAAGACGGCAAAATTAAAGATACAATTTATCTGCAGGATGATGTTTATCTCAAAGAAAAAGATATTTCAAATATTGGAAAGGCATTAGGTGCTTTTAGAGCAGGACAGTTAACACTAGCTGAAAGTGCAGATATCCTTTTAGATGAAATTGAAAGTGTATATATGGCCGGAGCTTCCGGATTTTATGTTGATGCTAAAAAATCATTAAACATAGGACAAATTCCACCAGGCCCCCAACAAGTTTATCAAATTGGAAATACATCATTAGCTATGGCTAAAGATATTGTATTAAACCCCGAATTATTAGATGAATTGCAGAAATTGGCTGATAAAATTGAAAGCAATCATATAATGCTTGCTACTTCTGAAATATTTGAAAAAATATATTCCCTGGAACTGGCCATTTATGAACAAGGAATGCCATTTTGGATGTATAATCAATGGCTGCAAAAATACGGCATTCAGGAAATCCCAAATATTGAAACAGAACCTGAAATAACTAAATTATACCCAAGAGATATTGCAGATTTGGGAGAAAATGATTTAAACACAGTTGATATTGAAAATACATTATCTACAAAATTTGACAGATGTATTTACTGTATGGACTGTGTTAATTCATGTCCTGAAAATGCTCTGTCTTTTGAGAAAGATGAATTTAAATTAAGAACAGACTTATGTTCAGGCCTTGGCTGTTTAAGGTGTGCTGGAAATTGCAAAGAACATGCTTTTAAATATGAAGAATTTTACAAAGATATATAGTGATTAATATGAATCTAAAAGAAAATCTTGAAAATGCACTTTCAGGTGAAGATGTGGAAGTTAAACCTGTTATAAGTGTAACACAAGCAGGAATTATCGAAGCAATGGAACAGACTAATGCTTCCTGGCCGGAAGCACATACAAATCCTGAGCAAATGGCAATTTTAGGAAGTTCCCTACATGAACTTGCAGGCCTTGAATGTGCAAGAATACCTTTTGGACTTACAGTTGAAGCACAATCTATGGGAGCTGAAGTAAATCTCGGAAACAATGAACGAACTCCGGAAGTAACTGGAACTCCTTTTGAATCTGCAGATGATATTGAAGCACCAGATGATTTTTTAGAAAATGGGCGCATTCCAGTAGTTCTTGAAGCTATTGATATTTTAAAAGAAAAATATGAAGATTTGCCGATAATCGTTGGAATTACCGGACCATTTACATTAACAGGACATTTGCTTGGAATTGAAAATGTCGTAAGATATATGAAAACTGATCCAGATGAAATAGAAATAGCTATGGAAAACTGTCTTGATGCAAGTATGGATTACATTGAAGCAATTCAGGAACATGATGCAGATGTTATTTGTGTAAACGAACCTACAGCATCCCCAGAATTAATTGACCCTCTTCAATTTAAATCAATGATTAAACCTAATCTGGAAGATTTGGCGGATTTTATTGATGTGCAAAAAGTATTGCATATCTGCGGGTCAACACAACCTATTATAAGTGACATGTCCTCTGTCGGCTTTGAGGGAATAAGTATTGAAGAAGCCGTTGACATCCCAAAAGCCAAGGAAAGCATCAAAGATGAATGTGTCATTGTAGGAAACATCTCAACATCCAAAACATTATTGAGCGGAACACCTGAAGATGTAAAAGAAGATGTAAAAGAAGTATTAAGTGAAGATATTGATATTATAGCTCCAAGTTGTGGATTAGCTCCAAAAACACCACTAGCTAATGTTAAAGCACTAGTTGAAGCTAGAAATGAATATTTTAATATTTAAATATTAAATGAAACAATAATTGTAGCTATTGAAGAATCATCACCATAACTATACTTATTTTTTAAATATTCGTCAGATTTAGTTGACGGACTTGATGAAACAACACCATCTAACTTAAAAGGATCCAATTCCGGAAATGGAACAGGAGGTAAAACAAAATATTCATTGCCTTTTTCCAAATTGTAATTATTTAATACATCTTTAAAAATTACAAAATCATCACTTAAAAACATGATATCTTCATCATCCCTAAATTTTTTCTTATCTTCAGGATCAAAAACATCATGACCCAATATTTCTCCGTCAAATGTCAGTAAAACAGTGGGAGTTGGGGGAACTCTGAAATATCCTTTTTTAAAAATTACAAAACATACATCTCTTTTGAAACATTCCTGAACTCCTTCATTGAATACCGGAACTATGTCCTTTGAGCGCTGTGCTTCCATATCAATTATCTTTAAAATATCATCATTGGAAAGTTGCCTTACTTCCAAAACACCATCCAAACCACTTATTACATTTACTACATTGTTTAAGACTTCACACATACTATCACCTAATACAATCAGGACAAATACCCATGTACTGAGCTACAGCTTTTTTAATATCTGTTGATACTTTATTTACTCCAGTACTTGCATCAATTATCTCATGATTGAAATTGCTGATTAAATCCAAATAATTAGCTTTGACGTTACTTAAAAATTCTTCATTTTCAAATTCGTCTTCTTTAGAGCATCGATTTACAGAGGTTTTAACATCTACATCTAAAAGTAAAACCAGATCAGGTTCCTTTGCATATTTATTAATCTGTTCAATCCAGTCTGCAGGTTCCTGATAAGCTAAACTAGAAATAAAAGAGCGGTCACTTAAAATAACTTTAGAATCATCATTAAGTTTATCCATAATAAGCATCCTGTCTGCTGCAAATAGTAGACCTAATGTTTTTTGAATTCTGTCAGTTGTTGCATCAGGCCTTTGCAGTATTTTTCTAATTAACTTACCGACTTCAGAATCTGTCGGTTCCACAACTGTTTCAACATCAAAACCATTCTGCTCCAGCCAATCTTTTAACAGTTTAATCTGAGTAGATTTACCTGCACCATCAATTCCCTCAAAAACAATGTACATAATTTTAAATTTGAATTAAACTATATTAAACTTTAACTATTTTTTCAATGTTTCATTAAAACAAAAAGCAAAACATCCATTTAATAAACACCTATTTTACATATAAATGACCTATGAAAATCCCCACAAACACAAACTATAATTTTATTAAGCATTATTTATAAAAAAATGATACAATATGATACAAATAAATGATAAAAAATACATACTCACTTATTTAATCGGGTTTATATTGCTTGCAACCTTTTTATTTTCATGTAACACCCATAATCACCCAAAAGCACAGATAATATTAAGTATTTTAACTGTAATAGGCGGGATAATTTGTATAAGATATTCTATAAAAAATAAAGATGCATTACACAAAACAGCTTTTTTAATAATCATTATATTTGGATTACTAACAGTATTTGCTTCACCACTTCTTGTAGCTCCTGATGAAGTAGAACATTTTGCAAGATCTGATTTAACCTCAGAAGGAGGACTTATACCAAATTACCATGAAAATCAGGGATATTTCATAAACAACTATTTTTATCAGATGACATGTTCTCAAGGTAGTACCCTACTAGACAATACTTCCTTTATGCATCAAGATATTACGCACGGCAAAACATTTTTTACATCAGTATTTTCTCAAAATCTATTTTATGTCTATTTAGCTCAAGGATTTGGGATATTTATTGCAAAAATGTTGGAATTACCAGTAATATTCGCATTATGGTTAGGTAGACTTTGTAACTTATTATTATACTCAGGAATTGTATATTTTGCAATTAAAAAGACACCTGCTTTTAAAAAAGAGTTACTTGTATTATCATGTCTTCCAATAGCTGTTTTTCAAGCAGCATCAATGAGCAGTGATGGAATTATTTTTGCTCTGGCAATATTAAATATTTCTTACTTCATACAGATGTATAAATCAGAAATAATCCCAAATAAAAATATAATCATTTATTTGGCAACAGGAGTATTGATTGGACTTATTAAATTTCCGTATATCTTTTTATTACTAATGTTATTTTTAATACCTGCAAACAAATTTAAAACAAAAAAAATAGCTATTATATCTAAAATGACAACTTTACTCTTAATAGTCGTAGCTGGAGCATATAGTAATTTTTATGCTTCAAAAGAATTGTTAAAAGGTGGAAGAATAGATTATTACATCCAAAATAATGTTAACCCAGCCAATCAAATAAATTATATAATTCACAACCCTGCATCTGCAGTTATAACCTTTGTAAAATCATTAATCTTTTTACCATACTTGATTTTTATTAAAGATTGTTCTTTTTTCCATTTAATACTTTTCCCGGGGTTAGATATATACAATGCATTGTGTTTAATCTTCTTTATTGTATTTTTATTCTTATCTGAAGATTTAAAAATGGCTAAAAGGAAAAAATTAGAATTGATAATATTATTTTTAATAATTTATACAAGCATATTTTTTATCCAATATTTAAGTTGGACTCCAGTAGGTTATGATGGTATCTTAGGCGTTGGAGCCCGTTACTTCATTCCAATATTAGCAATACTGCCATTAGTATTTGGACATAAGTCTAACAGTGAAAAATTAACAAAATATTTCATAGTATTTACAACAATATTCTTATCTGGAATGTTACTTATAATAATTGCAGGATTTTATTAAAAGAATAATGCATGAGCCCATTTCTTCTTAAATTTCTTATTTTTTCTTTTACTTGATTTATATTATTATTTATGAATTTAAACTACATCTTATCTTTTTAAAATAATATATAAAATAAAACTAAACAGCAAGTCACAACCCTAACAATGCATTATCAGCGATATTTTAAAATTTATTTATATTACAAAAAACATATTTTTAAATGATTAAATCTTAGGGTGTAATAATAAAATGGTTTTATCAGAATTATTAGCTCCAGCTGGATCTTATGATGTGCTTGTAATTGCAGTTAATGCAGGTGCTGATGCTGTTTATATAGCTGGACAACAATACGGAGCAAGAGCATTTGCTAAAAACTTCACAATGGAAGAGATAGAAAAAGCTGTCGAATATGCTCATTTAAATGGAGTTAAAGTCCACGTTACTGTAAATACATTAATAAACAATTTTGAAATAGCTGATGTAATGAACTACCTGTTTAAATTATATCAAATAGGAATAGATGCAGTTATTGTTCAGGATTTTGGAATATGCTGGCTTTTAAAAACTCTAATTCCTGATTTGGAAGTCCATGGATCAACACAGATGGCATTGAGCAATTACAGTTCCATAAAATGGGCTGCTAAAAACAATATTAAAAGAGTTGTTCTTCCACGTGAAATTAATGTAAAACAGATAGCTAAAACACATGAACAGCTAAAAAAAGACAATATCAATATGGAAATTGAAGTATTCGGACATGGAGCTTTATGCTATAGTGTTTCCGGAAACTGTTATATGTCTTCATACAACAGCGGACGCAGCGGAAACAGGGGTGCATGTGCACAGCCATGCAGACGGGAATACCGTTTAAAATACAGAGGATACAATATCGGAAACGGATATCTTTTATCAACCCATGATCTGGCTACCTACAATAATCTGGACGCAATTTCAGATGCTGGAGTAACTTCATTAAAATTAGAAGGCCGTATGAAATCCGGAGACTACATAGGAACCATCGTAAACAGCTACCGCAATATATTGGACGGAAATACCGGAGATTATGCCAAAAATTTACATCTTGTATTCAACAGGAAATTTACAAACGGATACATAATGGGAGATAAACCCGGTGAAGTAATGGGCAGAGGCAGTTCAGGCCACGAAGGTTTATACATAGGCGACATTGTAAAAATAGATGGAACTGAAGTTACAATTGAAATCAAAAATAAAGACAATTACATCACACTAAAAAAAGGTGACGGAATAGCTTTTAAATACAACGGCAAAATCAAAGGAATTTATTTAGAAGACATTGTTAAACAGGACGAAAATGAAATTGTAATTAATACAACACGTTTGGTTAAGGAAGGCACAGAGGTATTTATCAGTTTTTCCAAGTCAATTCATGAAAATCTTAAAAAATTCCAAAAAGAAGTCATTAAAAACCATATCCCACTTTCATTAACCCTAAGCTGGAATGAAGACTTAACAGGATTTGTTAATGTTGAATATTATTTAGATGACGAATTAATCAATTTCAGACATAAAGTCATAGGCAAATTTGAAAAAGCTAAAAACAAACCTATTACAAAAGAAAAAATTGAAAAGCAGTTATCAAAAACCGGAGGAACACCATTCTACATAGATGAAATCAAATTCCACAATATGCCGGACAGTTTATTTATTCCAATCAGTGAACTTAACCAGATTAGAAGGGAAGTTCTATCTCAAGCACAGGACCTTCTGTTAAATCACTACACTCCAACCAAAAAGTCCGTTAAAGCTACAAGGAAAAAACTGAACAAATTTTATGAAGATTATGAATCTTTCAATAACCTCAGCAAAAAGAAAAATCCTAAAATATCATTATTTATTGATAAATTAGACCAGTTAAAATCAATTTCCGGATTTGACCTTAAACGGGTTTACTTTGATGGAAACTGTTTATACAATAACCCTGAAGATTATTATGAAAATATTCCAAAGCTTTTAGAAGAAGCCAGTCTTATGACTCCTGATGCAGAACTTGTTTGGGTATTGTCCTCATTCATCAATGAAAAAGAAGCATCCAAATGCAATGAAATAGTTAAAGAACTTGAATCAAAAGGAATTATTATTTCAGTTATGGGAGATTTCCCGGGAATGTGTGAGATTTTTGACTGTCCTGTTTATGGAAACCATAATCTGAATGTTTGGAACTCATTTACAGTTAAAAATCTTAAAGAAGCAGGATTCAATGGTTTAATTTTATCTTCAGAACTTTCAGGTAATGAAATTAAACATCTGATTTCTAAAAATAACACCAAAGACATTGATTTGGAACTGATTGTAAACGGAAATTTAGAAGTTATTGTAAGTAAGGATGATTTCAGTAACTTAAATGACGGTAAAGATTTCATAATACATAACAATGCAGATTATGCCATTTTAGAAGATAAAAAAAGGAAAAAATTCAAGTACAAAGTATTATTTGACTATAATAAACAAAGCCACATTATAAACAAAGACTGTCTATGTTTAATTGAAGAAATGAACGAAATTAAACACTTAGGTCTTGATTCCATAATCCTGGATTGCAGATATTCCAATGAAAAGTACACAACAAACATATTATCCATTTACAATGATTCGCTGAAAGACAGAGATGATGAAGAGCTTTCCAAATACAAATATCAGATAATGGATTTCTCACAGTCATATATCAACAAGGGAAATTATATTGAAGGCAGATTACACGAGGACAAACATGAGAATTCCTGAATTACTTGCACCTGTAGGTTCCATGGACCACCTTAAAGTAGCCATTAATGCAGGAGCCAGTTCAATATATTTATCTGGAAAAGAATACGGTGCCCGCAGGTTTGCTGAAAACTTTACTTTAAATGAAATATCCGAAGCAGTTAACACTGCTCATCTTCACAATGTCAAGGTTTATGTAACTGTAAATACATTAATTAAAGAAGATGAACTTCAAGATGTGATGAATTATTTGTCTAATATATATTCAATAGGTGTAGATGCAGTTTTAGTTCAGGATTTAGGTCTGGTTGAACTGATAAACAAACACCTGCCAAAACTAAAAGTTCACGGTTCCACACAGATGACTGCAGAAAACCAGCTGAAATTAGATTATCTTGAAAGCAAAGGAATTAAAAGAATAGTTCTCCCCCGTGAAATGAGAAAAGATGAAATTAAAAATTTGAGAACAAATATGGAACTTGAAATATTTGTTCATGGAGCACTATGCTACTCCTATTCAGGACAATGCCTAATGAGCAGTTTTAAAGGAGGCCGAAGCGGAAACAGAGGAAGTTGTGCACAGCCTTGCCGTCAAAAATACAAATTATCCTGTTTGAACAGTGAAGATTATTACCTCTCACCTAAAGATTTGTCATTATACGATCATTTAAAAGAAATTGCAGAGCTAAACATCAGCTGCATCAAAATAGAAGGGAGAATGAGAAGCAAAGAATATTTGGCTATTGCAGTGAGCAATTATAGAAAAGCCTTAAACAAATTGAAAAGCAATAAAACCAGCAAAAGTGAAGAAATAAGCCTTGCATTTAATAGAGGATTTAGCGAAGGGCAATTTAACTATGCATCTTCAAGAAGTATCCGTTCAGGACATGTCGGTTTAAAATTAGGTAAAGTCTGCAATAGTGAAAACAGCCAAATAGTCATTAAATTAGATGACGGTTTAAAAACAATTCCCCAAAAAGGTGACGGATTATTATTAATAAAAGCAAAAAATGACTACGGATTTGAAATTTCACAAAACCCTCTTTTAACAACATTCAACCATTATAAAAAAGGCAGAAATAAAGAAATTAAAGACATTAACAGAAAAGACAGAGTTTTAATCATTAAAAAAGTAAAGCAGAATAAAAAACACCATTTCAATTTAAACGATTCAACAGCATATCTTACAAAAAGAAACAGATTAACTTCAAAAGTTAAAGAGATTGAAAATAAGGGCAGCAGTTTTATCAAATCCAAATTAATACTTACATTTTCAATTAAAAACAAATATCCTCACTTGAAAGGCAGGTTAACTCTTGCAAATAAAAAAGAAATTGAATGTGAAGTTAAAGGAGAAGTTCCCTTTGAAAAGCCTCTTAAAAGAAGTGTAGATACAAAAACAATAAAAAAACAGTTACTGAAAGTTGACAAATACCCATTTGACATTGTTGGAGTCAATATCAACTATGACGGAACATTATTTATCCCAATAAGTGAAATCAATAAAATCAGAAGGGAACTTTTCAAAAAATTAGAAAAAGAAGTGTATTCCTTATACTCCAATAAAAAGGTAAAAATAAATCTTGAAAATGAAGGCAATGCCCTAAAAACTGACCAATACAGTTTATCCTATTATACAAATAACCTAACTGATTTAGATAAAATAAATAATGTAAAAAGGGTTTATTTGGAGATACCTCCTGAAGACACTTCAATAATAAATCAGAACAGGGAAGAATACAATATAAATTATATGGTCAGCTATCTGCAAAAGGCCATTGACATTTCCAGAAACAGAGACTATGAATTGATCTGGAAATGGCCGGACATTGCACACGATAACTTAATAAAAGTTTTAGGAAAAGTAAGAGGCATATTAAACAAACTGCACTACCCTATTGAAATAATGTCTCCCGATTTTACAGGCCAATACGGACCATACTCCATGAATGTAACAAATACACAAACAATAAACAGTCTTGAAAACTACAAAATAATTACATTGTCACCGGAACTGAAAAAAGAAGATTTGAAAAATATTTTAGACAATTGTAAAGACAATTCCAAATTGGAAATTATTGTTCAGGGATCTATTGAGCTAATGAAAAGCAGAAACAGATTATTTACCAAAAAAGAATCTAAAAAGTTAAAGAACAACACAGACGACATCTTCCTGATTGATAAGAAAAACACCAGATATCCAATTCATAAAAGCCTATCTAATGAAGAACTTATAATTTCAAACAGTGAAGATATCTCTCTTTTAAATGACATTACCTACTTAAAATCAATAGGACTTGTTAATTTTGCTATTGACGGTCGATGGAGAGATGAAAACTATTTAAATAAAATACAGGAATATAATGCAGCTATTGACAAATAAGAAATAATACTTCCCAAATGCTCTAGGGAATTTTGGATATATATTTAAATAAAAATGTATAGAAAAAAGGGTTTGGTTAAAATGCAAGGAGAGAAAGTGACATTGCAAAACATAAAAGGTATTGGAGATAAAATCTCTGAAAAAATATTGAACAGTGTTGGGGGAGAAGAAAATCTTCAAAAAATAGTTGAAAATGCGGATGTTGAAAAAATAGCAAATATCGATGGAATCAGTCAAAGGAAAGCTATTGAAATAATGAACCAGCTATTAAATAATCCTACATACGAGTTTATTAAAAGCGACAGGGCAATGGAGATTTATGAAGACATCATAAACAAGATACTGGCATATTCAAACACTTCATATTCAAAAAATAGGATTTTGCTGCTTTCCCCTTCAAAAGATATGGAAAAAATAGAAAAACAAATCAATTTTGTGATGGATGCAAAAAAACAGGTTTCACAGCTTCCAATAATCAAGTTAAGAGGATTGATGAAAAACTTAAAGGAAGTTGAAAAACCAAAAGCGGAATATGATGCAAGTAAAGTTATTTTAGTGGAAACAGAAGAAGACAATTCCTACCTTACAGATTTGGGACTTAACCAATATTACCCTATAATTACAGCCAGCGATTCTCCATTAATACAGGAAGAATTGATGAATTATGACCTTATTTTTTATGTATATTCACAGGGAATACTTGATTTTGAAGGAATGCCAAACCTTGTTATGATCAATATTGAAGAAAATGATTATGAAATTGTTCCTGAAAAGATAATAAACTTCTTTACACATAACCAGAACCTTTTTAACAGAGTTTATGAAATACAAAAAATTAGAGGTCGGGAAACAATTTTGGGGGAAATTATCCCCATTATTGATGAACTTAATGTTATTGATAAAAGAGAAGTGGATATTGAAGAATTAGTTAATTCTTTGAAAAAGGATATGGATGAAGAATTAGAAAATGCCATACAAAATGTTGATCTTGAAGGAGATGAAATTCTTAACCTGCTAAACAAGAACCTTCCTCCAAAGATTAATAAAATATTTGATGAAATTATAAATGAAAGGAAAAAAATTATCAAAGAAAAAACAGGATTTGATTTTGATCCGTATCTCAGAAAATATCCTATTGAAATTGACGACAGCGAAATCCAAAGAATCCAACTGGAACAGTCATCCAAAAAAGAAAATGATATTTTTGATGTTAAAAAAAGTGCTGCCATTGAATTGAACTCCATAAAAGAACAGGCAATCAAAGAAGTTGAAGATGTAATTAAATTTGACTATGAATTTAGCTTAGGCAGCTTTGCATATGAATATGATTTAAATGCTCCCGAATTCAGTGATGAAATAAATTTAAAAGAGGCACTGCATCTGGAACTGGCCCTTAGAAAAGATGACGAAAATACACAAACAATCGATTATAAACTTACAAATGATGAAAACATAGCACTGCTTACCGGAGCAAACAGTGGAGGTAAAACAACCCTTCTTGAAACACTAACTCAAATTTCCATAATGGCGCAAATGGGGCTTCCTGTAAGTGCTGCTGAAGCCAAAATCAAATTATTTGATGAAATATATCATTTTTCAAAGAAAAGATCACTGGATGCAGGAGCTTTTGAATCTTTTTTAAATGTATTTATTCCAATTGTAACAACAGAAAGTGAAAAATTGGTATTGCTTGACGAACTTGAAGGAATAACCGAACTGGAAGCTGCAGTTAAAATCATTTCAACATTTATAGACATGATTAAAGAATCCAATTCATATGGAATAATTGTAACACATATGGCCAGAGAACTGATGAATTACACAGATATTCGTGTAGACGGTATTGAAGCAAAAGGATTAGATGAAAATTATAATCTGATAGTGGACAGAACTCCAAAAATGAATTTCCTTGCAAAAAGTACTCCAGAACTTATCTTAAAAAGGATTTATGAAAAGTCAGATGATAATCTGAAACAGGTATATGCAAGAATCCTGGAGAAATTTTAAGATATTAATATATAGAAGTTTTAACTAATTACACAAATATGAAAATAATTTCCAACACAAAAAATGATTCCATAAAAAGGGTAGAGGAAATATATAAAGTTCTTAAAAAAAATGATTTCGGTTACCTTATCGAAGAAAATACCTTTTTTAAGAATTTTCCTTTTTTAAAAGATACTAAAAGAGGCAAATATAAAGAATTACCTGATGAATCTATTCCAAAAAGAATAAAAGATGTGCTGGAAGAATTAGGACCAACATATATTAAATTAGGTCAGATGTTAAGTACCAGACCTGATTTGATTGGAGTGGAAATAGCAAAGGAACTGGAATCCTTAAGAGACAACACTCCCACCACACCATTTAATGAAATAAAAGAAGTTATTGAAAAAGAACTTGGAAAACCAATAAATGAAATCTACAAGGAAATTGATGAGGAACCTTTAGGTTCAGCTTCAATTGGGCAGGTTCATAAAGGAATACTTCTTGAAAACAACAAGGAAGTAGCCATTAAAGTCCAAAAGCCAAATGTCCGTGAAACTATTGAATCAGATTTAAAGATTATGAAATTTTTATCGGATAAAATCGGAAAATATATAAACCCGACTAAAGTTTATAATATTCCAGCCATTTTAACAGAATTTGAACGCTCAATATTCAAAGAAATTGATTATCATGAAGAACTAATCAATATGAAAAATTTGGCACATAATTTCAGAGCAGTGCATTACATCCACATACCAACTGCTTATCCTGAGTACTGCAGCGGAAAAATCATTACAATGGAATTAATAAAAGGAAAAGAAGTTTCCGAAGTGATGCTTCACGATTATCCGGAATATAATAAAAAATTAATTGCCAAAAGAGGAGTGAAATCTTATTTTAAACAAATAATGATTGACGGATTTTTCCATGCCGACCCACATCCAGGAAATATGATGATAATGGAAAACAATGTCTTATGTTACATTGATGAAGGAATGATGGGTATTTTAGATGATGATTTCAGAGAAGAACTTGCAGAGTTAATATTATTGCTATTAAGCAGAAATGTGGACAATATTATCAACCAGCTAATTTACATGGACATATTAACACCTGCACAAAACACTCCTGAATTAAAAGCCGATGTAAATGACATAATGAACAAATATTACGGTGCAGACCTGAAAGACATGCACGGAGGAGTACAGCAACTTCTAAAGGTAATGATTAAACATAACATCCAATTACCAAGAGAATTTGTAATGATTGGGCGTGGAATGGCTTTAATTGAAGATACAGGAATGAAATTAGACCCTGACTTCAATGCAGTAATTGAACTGAAAAAATTATCCAGAAAAATAATGTTTCAAAAATACAGCCCCAACAGATTAGCAAGAGTAAGTTCCAATTATATGCTTCAAATAGAACATTTGGCTAAAGATTTGCCAACAACACTTAACAATATGCTTTCAAAACTTGAAGAAGGTAATTTAAGCGTGAAACTTAAGCACGAATCAATCAGTGAAATCATGAACCAGCTGTCAATTTCACTTATTTTATCTGCACTAATTATCGGGTCATCACTGGCCATCATTTCAGATAAGGGGCCTAAAATATTCGATGTTTCAATATTGGGACTGATAGGATTTGTATTCAGTGCAGCTTTAGGAATCTATTTGGTAATTCAATTTATGTTAAAAGAAAAATAACTTACACTAAAAAACCCTTTAACATCACATATTTCTTAATTTATCTTAATAGAAAGCTTAAATCTTTCAGTAAAAGCTTCATCAGAAACCTATGTATTTTACTGCATAGCCAATTATAAAAATGAAAATGTTTTTGGAGGAACATAGATAATATTATTGTGTTTTTCAATATTAGTTGTAGTATCTGAGATGATAATTCCATAATCTGCGCCATAACTGTTGATTGCATGAGTGATTTGTTTTTTATCTTTTCTACCACGACCCACTTCAATAGGTACTGGATTTTTAAAATCTCGCTGCAATATAAAATCAACATTTCGCTTCTTGTTTGCATCGTAATACAATGTAAAACAATCATTTCCTCTTTGTGTGAAATTAAATAAGATTGATGCAACATGATTTTCTAGAAGTATTCCCTTATATTGCTTTATATCATTAATTGTATTTCCAGAGTTTTCGGATAATGCATTTCTAATGCTACTTGTTGCAAAATAATATTTTTTGGTTTTTTTCATACGTTTTGATGATGTTCCATAAGCTCCAATAGAAAATATTAAATGTGTTTTTTCTAAAATATCTAAAATATTTTTTACATTTGCTTGAGAAGTCTTTAAATATTTTGCCAAATTGTTTTGTGAAAGATCCCCTGCATTTTGTAGTGCCAGATATCTTAGTATCCTATTTGAATTCGTCTGATTTTCAAAAGTGAAATTTTTAATAGCAACCATATCAGTATTTACCACTTTTTCAATCATGTCCACAATATTAGTAGAAAGTTTTCTAAAATTGATTTTACGAGCTAAAATTGGAAATCCCCCATATTTCAAATATTCATCCCAATCATTAAAATTATACTTAATATTATTAATTAAGTCCCTGTTCATTTCATTTTCATATTTTATGGCATTTTGCTCTTCACCATTTAAAATCAAGCTAACCAAAGAATTTCCAAGATTAATATTTGAGTAATCATATTTCAATTTCAGATGTTCATTATAATTTAGAGGTGTTACGACTCTTTTAAACATCCTTCTTGCAGTATCTGCATTATATTCTAAATTTAAAGCTGATGAACCTGTAAATACCATGAAAATTTTTTCTGAACGATCATAAATTATTTTACCAGACATTGACCAGTTCTTATCATATTGTGATTCATCAATTAATAGAAAAATTTCTTTATCCAATAATCTTAACTGAGTATTGAATTGATTATTAAGGTAAATATCAACTATTTCTCTTATATTGCAATCAACTATATTGTTTAAATCATCACAGGACAAATAAATTATTTGATCTGGCAATATATGTTTTTCATTTAATAAATAATAATATGCTTGATAAAGCAGTGTTGTTTTTCCAACACCCCTAATTCCCGGCAACACAATAAATCTATTTAACTCATTTCCTTCTATAAACTCATCAATACTATTCTTGATTTCTTCAAATTCAAATCTATACTTTAATTTTTTAACATCCCTAATTAATTTATCTTTTAATACATATGGCATATTAGAGCTACTTTCATTTATGAAATTAAGTATCAATTGTGTTTTATCATCCATATTATATGCCTCCCTTAGAATACATTAATTAAAAAAAATATTTGTTAATACATAATAAGCAAGTGATATAATGGAACTAACCGATGAAATGTTAACCGAGATTAGTTATGTAGAAATTTCTTCGTATAAAAAAAGTCATGAAGTCTTTAGATGGAGAGGTATTGATTCCTACTCAAATTGCAAGAAATTCAGAGATTAAGCCAAATCATATTTCAAAAGTTCTGGCTGAATTAAAAGCACATGAACTTATTGAATGCATTAATCCTGAAGTTAGAAAAGGTAGATTATATAGATTAACAGATAAAGGAGAAGTGATAATTGAAAATATGGAGTAACTATTTAAATATTTCTTTAACTTCATTACCTAATTTTATTAAATCGTTTAAATCTTTTCTAAACATGTTTCTATGACTGTTAATAATATTTAAATCAGTTAGAATTTCACGTTCTAATTTTCCATCAATAAATATTTGGTCATAGGGTGTTTTCTCTGAAAGAGCTTTTGCATTATCAGTTGTTTCTTCACATTTTGTATAAAAATGATTTATTTTATCTATTTCATTTGGTTTAAATATGCTGGGGATAAACGTAATTAAATTAATCCAATTTCTGTCAGTCCATATTGGAAAATTGGACATTATATTATAAAAGTTAAATAATTCTTGATTCATTATGTCATCATCGGGTATTATTTCATCTTTTAAATATTTATCATGGAATTTTTCAAGAGCATTAACTATGTAATTAATTTCAGATTGGATAAGTGTTTTTGCTCCTTTTTTTCTTTTTCTAAATTTATACCATGAAGTGATTATAGCAAATGTTGCTGAAGCAACTGCACCTAAAATTGCCCCAATTATAGCTCCAATAACTGTAGGATTAGTTAATAAATCAATACACATATTATCTAGTATTTAAAATATCTTCTTTTAATTTATTGAACTCATCATCAGGAATAATCGGTTTACCTTCAAGTTTAATAGATTTATCTACATTAGCATATATCATACCCATATTCCTTTTTAATATCTGTGGTTTGTCAAGTTTATAAACTCTTAAAATCCATATTTTAGCTTCTTTTCTTCCGAGATAATTTTTAACATGGTCACGAGTCCAAATATGAAACTTATTAAATGAGCCAATTCTTGTTGAGGGTTTATCAATAACTTCTTCAACTGTTGCATAATATTTTACTTTATAACCATCATCACCATTTGGTAATAAATTATTTTTAACAAATTCTTTATCTTGGAATGAATCTAAAATATCTTCTTTGTTTGCATAGCTAACAGTGGGATATAGTAAAAACTCGTTTAATGTTGTTCCATATTTTCTTATTAATATTGTTTGTTTTCCTTGACCTAATGCTTCAAGAGTTGCATTCCATTCGTTTAAACATTTTGTAATCTCAGACATAATATCACGCTTATGAATATTTTAACCTTACTATTAATTATAACTTTAAATAGATATAATATTAAGAGTTCAATCTTGTCAGGATTTTGATAAAATTTAATAATATAAAGTTATTAATAAATTATTAATAAGGGTGAATTTCATTGAATTATAGTGCAAGTATAATAAGCACTTCTTTTTGGTTTTTAGAATCTAAAAAAGTTGCAGAACTTATATTGGAAGGTTATTCTAAAGATGAAATTTTAAATGCTGCTTTAGAAGATAATATTTTTCAAGTGGAAACTGAAAGACGTGTTAGAGACATTACTAATACTACATATAGGCGTTTAAAATCATTTCCAGAAGAAGTACTGGAGTATTTTGTACGTGTTGATGTAAACTCTGCAAAAATATTTGTATTAATCTCCGTTCTTAAAAGTGATAAACTATTTTTTGAATTTATGTATGAAGTATTTAGAGAACACATTGTTCTTGGAGATTTAACACTTAAAAATAAAGATTTTGAAATGTTTTTTGACAATAAATCGTATCAAAGTGATATTGTAAGTGAATGGGTTGATGAAACACTTGGAAGACTTAAAAGGGCGTATAATACAATGCTTTCAGAAGCAGGAGTATTGGATACATCATGTAATGAAAGAGTAATTTTACTTCCATTCATTGATTTGAAATTTAAAGATATTCTAATTAAAAATGATTTAGGAACATATTTGTATGCAATTACTGGTGAAGAATAATTGGTGGTTTTTATGGATTTTGAAGAAAAACTAAATAATGTGGAGTTAAGAATTAAAGATCCAACTCTTAAACGGGAGTACTATATCTTTGATTATGATCCAAAATATGAGATTAAAGTTAGAAATGAAGTCAAACGCATAAAAGATAAAATAAACAATTCCAATATTGGAATTAATATTATGGAATTTGATTTATATGATATAATCTTAGATATTCTAAAATCAAAAGGGTATCTTGAAAAAACATTTGCACTTGAAAAGAAAAGAGGAAAAGATACTGCTAAAAAAGCGGTAACAAAAATGTTGAAGTTAAGTACTGATTCTAATTTAATTGTAAACTACATTAAAGAGAGATATTCTCCAGATTCAATAATATTTATCACGGGTGTAGGTAAAGCTTATCCATTGCTTAGATCACACAATGTTTTAAACAATTTAAGTCAGCAAGTGGATGATGTTCCAGTCATTATGTTTTTCCCAGGGCAATATTCAGGATTGGATTTATTATTATTTAACACAATTAAAGATAGTAATTATTATAAAGCGGATTTATTAATTAAATGATTTGAATTAAAGGGATTGTAAAAAAATGCAGATAAAAACTATGTTTGAAAAACCAATTGATAGAAAAATTAAAGGTGTTATCAAAGTTGGTCAAAAAGATGAAGAAAATATATTTCAAGAACTGGATGAATATGTTGTAACTGATGAGCTTCAAAAACATTTTAGAGAATTCTTTAATGTTTATAATGATGGAATAACAACATCCACAGATGATATTGGAGTTTGGATTTCAGGATTCTTCGGAAGTGGTAAATCTCACTTTCTAAAAATATTGTCATATATCTTGAATAGCAAATTGGAAGTCGAAAATAAAGATAATCCTGGTGAAATAAGAAGGCCAATTGATTTCTTTAAAGAAGACAATAAAATCCCTGATTCAAAAGTTATTGCAGATATGATTAGTTCAAGCAACATCAGTACTGATGTAATATTATTTAACATCGACACTAAAAGTGAAAATTCTGAATCAGAAAAAGATAAAATATTAGAAGTGTTTGTAAAGGTTTTTAACGAAATAAGGGGATATGCTACGGAATATCCATTCATTGCCGACCTTGAAAAAAAAATTAGAAAAAGAAAATCTTTATGATCAATTTAAATCAACATTTGAATCAATAAATGGTGAAACATGGGAAGACGGCAGATCTGAGTTTTTATTCAATAGTGAAGACATTGTAGAGACACTTGTTAAAATAAATTTTATGAGCGAAGAATCAGCAACAAGATGGGCTGATAAAGCTGAAGCCAATTATAAAATTTCAATAGAAAAATTTGCCAAAGAAGTAGAAGAGTATTGCAAATCAAAAGGCAAAAACCATCATGTAGTATTTTTAGTAGATGAAGTTGGACAATATATTGGTGAAGATACACAGTTAATGTTAAATTTACAATCTATTACTGAAGAGTTGGGATCAAAATGTCATGGAAAAGCATGGATAATTGTTACAAGCCAACAAAACATAGATTCAATTGTAAATGTCAAAGGAAACGATTTTTCAAAAATCCAAGGTAGATTCAAAACAAGATTATCTCTATCTTCTGCAAATGTAGATGAGGTTATAAGAAAAAGATTGCTTTTAAAAAACCCAACTGCATTTAAAACACTCAAAGCTTCATATCCTCCATTGGAACCAATATTAAAAAATAATTTTACTTTCACGGATAGTGCGGAAATGAAGAAATATGCTGATGCTGATGAGTTCGCACATATATATCCTTTTGTACCTTATCAATTTAATTTACTGCAATATGCTCTTACTGGTATTCGTGAACATGGTGCTTTAGGAAAAGGTATTGGTGAAGGGGAACGTTCAATGTTAGAATTGTTTCAGGAATCTGCTAAAAATTGGATGAATCATGATGAAGATAGATTAATTCCGTTTTACACATTTTACAATCCATTACATGAAAAGTTAGACCATTCACATAAAACAGTGATAATGAAAGCTGAAAAGAATGAAAATTTAAATGAATTTGATGTCAACCTTCTTAAAGCTTTATTCCTGATAAAATATGTAAAAGAACTCAAGGCTAATTTGGATAACCTTACAATATTGATGATTTCACATCTGGATGAAGACATACCTGATTTAAGGAAAAAAATATCCAAATCAGTGGATAGATTGGAAAATGAAACTTTAATTTCAAAAAATGCAGATACCTATTCCTTTTTAACAAATGAGGAACAAGATGTTAATCGTAAAATTAAAAATGAAAGAGTGGAACTGGGTGAAGTTTTAAACAAAGCTTCAGATATAATCTTTTATGATATTTACGATGAAAAGAAATTCAGATACAATAACAGATACAATTTTGGATTTAACAAGGCTATTGATACAATAGACAGTGGAATGCACAAAAACGATGTAGGAATAAGAATCATAAGTCCATATTATGACTTTAATCTTCAGACATCTCCACAGTCAACTTTAACTGATGCTAATGAAGATGAAAAAATACACAATGCATTAAAAGGATTATCTGATGAGAAAAACGAAGTGATATTATATTTAAACAAAGACTTCACAGTATTTAAGGAAATTACAGAAATTCTTCAAATTGAAAAGTATTTAAGAATACATGGAACTGAAATTAAAAGATCTCTTCGTGATGCAAAACAGGAAGAACTACAGGATAAAAGTTCCAGTGTTGTAATACTTCTTGAAAAATCATTAAAACAATCTGAAATATTTGTTAAAGGTTCTAAAGTAAACATCGTGGAAAAAAATGTTAAAGATAGAATTGATGATGCTTTAAATGATTTGATTTCAAAAGTTTATCACAAACTCAAATATATGGATTTCGCACCAGATAAAAATGATATAATTAGCACTATCAAAGAACAGTCACAGGAAACCCTTGCACCTGGTGTGTCTAAATCAAATAATGCTTTAAATGATGTTGATGACTATATTAAAACTCAATCAGCTAATTTTGTAAAACCTTCTCTAAAAACTATTCTTCAAAGGTTTACATCAGCTCCTTATGGTTTTGTTGATGATGATGTGGTTTGGTTATTAGCTAAACTTTTCTCACAGCAAAGAATTAGTTTAATACTGAACTCTGAAATGATATCACTCAGAACTCATAAAGTTGAAGAGATTTTTAAATATTTAACTGGAAAAGATTATAAAGAAAAAGTATTGGTTGAAAAGAAAAAGGAAACTTCAGAAAAGAAACTTAAAAGTGTCAAATTGGTCTTAAAAGATGTTTTCGATACAGTTGAAAGTTCCAGTAACGATGAAGTCATACATGAAACATTCGTAACTCAGGCTGATAAGAAACTCACAATAATTAAAGACTGTTTAACTTATTATAGAGGTAATGCAAGATATCCTGGTAAACAGATACTGGAAAATTCAAGAGAGCTAATAATAGATGCAATATCAATAAAATCCTTAGATCAATTCTTTGATTATGTCTTTAAACATGAAGATGACTTTTTGGATATGGGTGAAGATACATATAATGTGATTCAGTTCTTCAATAACCAGAAAACTTACTTTGATGAAGCAGTTAAAACATATGAAATTTTTGAATCAAATAAAAACTTCATAACAGATGATGCATTGATATCAATTGCAGAAAGTATACGAAAAATATTGGATATGCCAAATCCTTATTCTAAAATTAAAGATTTACCACAGTTATGTGATGATTTTTTAGAAGAACATGACAAGATTTTATCAACAGAAAAATTAACTCCACAAAATGATATTAAACTGGAACTGGATGAAGTTAATGACATTTTAAATGAAGATTATGAGTATAAAGATGAATTGATATCTAAATATGAAACTTCTTTTACAAAAGACTTTGATAATTTAAGTAAAAAGTTAGATAAAGCAACAGTGATTTCAGTTATACGTGGTGTAAGTGATGAGGCATTTAATTTAAAAATTAAATGTTTGGATAAGATTAGTAAATTTAAAAAGTCTAAAAATCCTGAACCTCCAATTCCTAAACCTGAAAAAAAATCTGTTGATTTGTCAGTCAAATTCATAGCTTCAAAATCAAATGTGAAAATAGAAAATGATGAAGAATTAGATATGTTCTTAAATCAAATTAGAACTGAAGTTCAAAAACGTTTAGAAGATAATGATATTGTTAATTTAAAACTTTAGGCAGGGTAATTTTTATGGATAAAAATATAATTAAATCTTTTGCTATTGAGTCTAGACGTCAAATGGTTGAAAGTGTTAAGTATCAAGCTAGTTTAATTGGTATAACTGCTGAGGGCATTAATGAACCTATATCTAAAGCTGAAGGTATGGAAACTTATGATTATGGTGCAGGAACTTTTTCTATTTTTGATGAAGATATTAAAAAAAGAGCAAATTTAGTAAAAGAAATAACTAATAAAGGATTTGATCATGTTCTTGAGGAAGTTGCTTATACTTGGTTTAATAGGATTATTGCTATTAGATATTTGGAAGTTAATGATTATCTCCCATCAAGGACAAGAGTACTTTCTAGTGAAACCGAAGGAAAAACAGAACCTGATATCGTTACTGATGCATTTGATTTAGATTTAGATTATACAAATGAAGATAAAGAATTGATATTTAAATTAAAAGATGAAAATAAATTAGATGAATTATTTCAATTTTTATTTATTAAACAATGTAATAAATTAAGTGAAATTCTTCCGGGATTATTTGAAAAAACTGATGATTTTTTTGAATTGTTATTAAAGATTTCTTTTGTCGATGATGAAAGCATTATTTTTAAATTAATCAATTTTATTCCTGAACGTGATTTTACTCAAGTTGAAATTATTGGATGGATGTATCAGTATTATAATTCTGAATTAAAAGATGAATATAATAATGCAATAGCTTCAAAACCAATACTAAAAGATCAAATTCCTGCAGTAACTCAACTATTTACTCCGAATTGGATTGTAAGATATATAACTGATAATTCTCTTGGAAGATATTGGATTGAAAGAAATAAAGATTCAAAACTTAAAAATGATTTGAGTTTTTATTTTGAGGAACCTCTACAAAATTCTGAGGTTCAATCAATTTGTGAAAGATTAAGGAGTGAGCCGGTTCAAATTGATTCATTAAAGTTTTTTGATCCATGTATGGGTTCTGGTCATATCTTAGTTTATGCATTTGAAATATTTATGAAAATATATATTGAATTAGGTTATATTGAAAATGAAATTCCAGAATTAATTCTAAAAAATAATTTATATGGTTTGGATATTGATAGACGAGCATATCAATTAGCTTATTTTGCTTTAATGATGAAAGGTAGACAATATGACAGAAGATTATTAAATAAAAATATTGTCCCTAATGTTTATCCAATTGTTGATAGTAATATTAATAAAAATACATTGGATAATATAAAAGATTTTAATCATGAATTTGCATCAATTATTGAATATCTTAATGATATTTTTAAAAATGGTCAAGAATTTGGTTCGTTAATTAAAATTAAAAAACTTAATTTTGATTTTATTGAAACTAAATATATTGAATTAATCAATAGTTATAAAACTAAAAATTTATCAGATATCAACTTTGTTGATGATTTATATAATAATGTCTTGCCATTAATCATACAAGCTAAAATTTTGTCATCTAAATATGAAATTGTTGTTACAAATCCGCCATATATGAATAAATATGATTTGGCATTGAAAGAATTTTGTAAAAAACACTATAAAGATTATTCAAAAGATTTATTCTCCATATTTATTTACCGTAATTTTGATTTTTGTAAAGTTGGAGGATATATAGCATTTATGACTCCATTAGTTTGGATGTATTTAAAAAGTTTTGAAAAACTCCGTAAATTTATTATAAATAATAAATTCTTTGTTTCATTAATTGAAATGGAGTATAATACTTTATGGGAAATAGAAGCACATGTGCCTGGATGTAACTTCATTTTTGGAAATTATAATTTTGAATCCGGATATAAAGGAACTTTCTTGAAATTATCTGATTTTACTGGAGGATTAAATGTTCAAAAAGAAAAAACATTAGCTGCTATAAACAATGATGTTGATTATAAATTTTTCAAATCTTCAAATACTTTCTTAAAGATACCTGGAAATCCTATTGCATATTTTAATAGTTCTTATTTTAGTGCTAGACTTCATGAGCAGGGAATAATCTCAAATAATGTAGGTAAACGTGCATATTTCGATGACTATGAGGATTTATTATATTCTTTAGGTTTTTTAAATACAAATTTAAGTCAATATTTATTAGATATGATTATTCCAACATTGCATTTTGACATAGGATATGTTGGAAAATTACCTTTAATTGAAAGCAATAAAGAAGCTATTGTTAATATTGTTAAAGAAAATATTTCAATTTGTAAAAATGATTGGGATAGTTATGAATTAAGTTGGGATTTCTCAAAACATCCTTTATTGAAAAATGGAATCAGTTTAAATAAATCTTTCAATTTATGGTCTGATTTCAAAGAAAATCAATTCAATGTATTAAAAAATAATGAAATAGAATTAAATAAAATTTTTAATAAAATGTATGATGTTGAGGGTATTATTGATGATGATGTTATTGATAAAAAGGTTTCAGTAAATTTAGCCGATTATGAAGCAGATATGAAATCTTTTATTTCATATGCAGTTGGCTGTATGTTTGGAAGATACAGTTTAGATAAAGAAAGTTTAGTCTTTGCGGGTGGAGTATTCAATTTGAATAATTATTCTACTTTTATTCCTGATGATGATAATGTTATTCCTGTTTTAGATACTGAATATTTCACTGATGATATTGTTGGACGATTTGTAGAATTTGTAAAAATATGCTTTGGCGAGGAAACACTTGAAGAAAATTTGGATTTCATTGCTGGTGCTTTAAAGAAAAAAGGAAAAACAAGTAGGGAAATTATACGTAATTATTTCTTAACTGATTTCTTTAAAAATCATTCACAATTATATAAAAAATGTCCAATTTATTGGCAGTTTGATAGTGGCAAGCAAA
>UMJX01001146.1_pt1 | contig 60715 bp, 56 predicted proteins | sample 1966131 | NCBI WGS metagenome assembly UMJX01 (sample SAMEA4836162, study PRJEB28245) | human gut metagenome | biome: gut microbiome; material: fecal sample | place: Denmark | collected 2008 | reverse complement strand
TTTATAACTTTGTCTAACTTTTGGGGGTCAGTTCACTTCCTTTATTGAAATTATATATATTTGTTTTTAGCCAACTACATTGAGCAATACACCTGCTGCAACTGCTGAACCGATAACACCGGCAACATTAGGACCCATAGCGTGCATAAGGAGGAAGTTACCAGGATTCTCCTGCTGACCAACCTTCTGTGATACACGAGCAGCCATTGGAACGGCAGATACACCTGCTGAACCGATAAGTGGGTTTACCTTGCCACCTGTTGCAACATACATAATCTTACCAAAGAGTACACCGAATGCGGTACCCAAACAGAAAGCAATAAGACCAAGAACGATAATCTTGATTGTATCGAATGTAAGGAAGTTCTGACCTGATGCAGTAGCACCAACAGTTGTACCAAGGAAGATTGTGATAATGTTCATAAGTTCGTTCTGAGCTGTTTTGTTGATTCTTTCAACAACGCCTGACTCCTTAAAGAGGTTACCAAGCATAAGCATACCAACGAGCGGAGCAGCGTCAGGAAGGAAGATTGAAATGATGATTACAACAATAACAGGGAACATAATCTTCTCAAGTTTAGATACAGGACGGAGCTGTTCCATAACAACCGAACGCTCTTTCTTAGTTGTGAGAGCCTTCATAATAGGCGGCTGAATAATAGGAACAAGCGCCATATATGAATATGCTGCAATAGCGATTGAACCTAAAAGATGCGGAGCAAGTTTTGTGGTTACGAAAATAGCCGTAGGACCGTCTGCACCACCGATAATACCGATAGCGCCTGCCTCTTTTGCTGTAAAGCCGAGGAAGATAGCACCTGTAAATGTTAGGAAAATACCAATCTGAGCGGCAGCACCGAGGATAAGGCTCTTTGGGTTTGAAATAAGCGGACCAAAGTCTGTCATACAACCAATACCAAGGAAGATAAGCGGTGGGTAAATACCAAGCTTAACGCCCTGATATAAATAATAAAGCAATCCGCCGTATGTTGGGTTTTCATAATAAGTTACGCCGTCAATAACCTGTGTGGCGTGACCCGATGTTGCAATATCTCGTGCCGCACACTGAGCCTCGGTAAGAAGTTCAGTTGACTGAGGAGCCATAATGCCCGGACAAAGGTTTACAAGAAGCATACCAAAAGCAATAGGAAGAAGCAAAAGCGGCTCGTACTGCTTTTTAATAGCGAGATAAAGCAAAATAAATGAAATGCCAATCATTACATAGTTCTGCCAGTTAAGCGCTGTAAGGCCTGAGCTGTTAAAGATACCTACAACGGCATCAACAAAGCCTTGTAAAATTTCCATTAGATAACATCCTTTCCCTTAAAATATGCCTTAAAATGGGCGGGTATTATCAAGTACACCGGCTTTTGCCCAAGCTGAACGACCACCGTCAGATGACTTTTTAATACTCTTGATTCTTGCTTTTTCAGATGAACCGTACATTGTTGCTACGGCAGCGGAAATGACAGCTACAACTTCGTCTGAAATTCCGTCTGTTGCGGTGCTTGCGGTAACTGCCGGAGCAGGTGTGGCAACAGGCTTTTCAGCGGTTTTTTCGTCTTTTTTATCCTTGCCCTTTTTGCTATTGCTGCCGGCACTCTGAGCCTTCTGAACAATAGTACTGTAAATTTTAATAATAAAAATCAACAGAATAAGCATAGCGAATACAACAACAAAGCCTGTAAGAACAACCTTTGCAGATGTGATGCCCTTTTCAGCAAGTGAAAGACCTTCAGTCTGCGCTGCTAAAGCTACACTGGAAAGATTCATAAAATAACCCCCATATTTATTATTTTCATACAGGATTATTATACTTTATTCCTGTAAAATTTTCAATAATAAATATGAGGGGAATATTTTTTTGGCGGTTTATATAATCTTGACCGATTATTTTTTTATAATTTGTTTAAGTTTTTAATTGTATTATTCAATTACAGAATTATACATATAAGACCGTTGCAGCCGTCATTAATTATTTTTTCAATGGTTTCTCCTATTTTGGCTCTTGCGTCAGACGGCATTCTGTATAGCTTATTGTGCAAGCCCTCGTTTACAAGCTCGTGCACAGACTTACCAAAGATATTGCTCTCCCAAATCTTTTCGGGATTTTCTTCAAACTCCTTTAAAAGGTACGACACAAGCTCCTCCGACTGTTGTTCCGAACCCACAATAGGCGTAACCTCGGTTTTGGTATAAATCTTCATCATATGAATACTCGGAGCGCTTGCCTTGAGCCTAATGCCGTACTTGCCGCTCTGCTTTATAATCTCAGGCTCTTCAAGCGAAAGCTCCTCTATTGTCGGCATAACAATTCCGTAGCCGCTCTCCTGCACCTGCTCATATGCCTGCGCCAATTTGTCAAACTTTTTCCGCTTTGACGAAAGCTCCTTTACGCAGCTGAAGAGCGCACATTCGTCTGTTATATCTATTCCCGATTCCTCGGAAAGTACCTTGTAAAAAAGCCTATTGTCAATATTTATTCCGATTGTTGCAAAGCCTCTGCCAAGATCCAAACTCTTGATTTCCGTTGAATTAATGTATTCGCAATCATCAAGCTCCTGCATTATGTCCTGTACCTGTCTGATTTTCTCGATTTTTCCCGCACTTTTTTTAATTGCGTCAAAGATATTTGTTTTAAGCCAATGCTCCTTGTCGAGCATAACAAGCCATTTTGGAATATCAACCTTGATTTCTTTAATGTGAAACTCAAATAAAAGCTGAGCCAATATTCGCTTTATTTCAAATTCGTCAAGTTCCATACAGCTTACGGGAATTACAGGTACGCCGTAATTTGCCGCCATCTGCGCCGCAAGGTTCTTTGCCCTTTCGCCTTCGGGTTCAACAGAGTTGAGCAAAACTATGAACGGCTTATTAATTTCTTTCAGCTCGTTAATTACCCTCTGTTCGCTCTCAATATAATCTTCCCTGTCAATGTCGCTTATAGTTCCGTCTGTTGTTATCACCAAACCGATAGTTGAATGGTCGGTAATAACCTTTTTTGTACCTATTTCCGCTGCGTCATCAAAGGGAATTTCCTCTTCAAACCAAGGTGTTTTCACCATTCTCGGCTGTTCGTCCTCGCTGTACCCTATGGCGCTGTCAACTATATAACCAACGCAGTCTATCATTCTTACTCTGAAAGAAGTGTTGTTTCCGAGGTCGATTTCAACCGATTCCTCCGGAATAAACTTCGGCTCGGTTGTCATTATAGTTCTTCCCGAGGCGGACTGCGGAAGTTCGTCAAGCGTTCTGCGATACACCGCCTCATCGGTAATGTTCGGCAGCACAAGAGAATCCATAAACTTTTTAATAAATGTAGATTTGCCCGTTCGTACAGGGCCAACAACTCCGATATACACATCGCCGTCTGTTCGGCGTGAAATGTCACGATACACATTTCTTTCTTCCATTTTTGTACCTCCTACACTCTCGGAATAAGCAACATACGGGAAATGTCCTCGTTTTGTGCTGCTGCCGCATTTTCTTCAATCAGCTTATCAAGTGCGGTGTTATGAGATTTTGCAATCTCCCAAAGGCTCTCTCCTGCCTGCGCAAAGTACAGAGTTAATGCGCACTCCTCAGGCTTGACGGGTTTATCCTCGAAAATTTCAACATCAGAAACCGCCCTTACATTTTCTTTTGAAACCGCCGAAACCGCTAACTTGATCTCACATCTAAGCTCAACTGTGCTGTCATCTGCAAGTCGATAACTTATGCTTGCTGCTCGTGGCTCAACATACAGAGCGCCGTTGTATTCTGTGCTTGATGACATAAGATGCGAATAATCAATGTTGCGCTCAATAAAAACAGGCATATGCTCTTCGTTTTCGGCAAGTATGCAAATATTCAGCTTGCCCGAAACAGTAATTCCCTTTTCATCGCAGGCATAGTCGGCTGTAATCTGATTTGACGAAATATTTATAATCTTACTGATTTTGCCGTTGTCTACCGCAACCGAGGTTTTTTCTATATGAGAATCATTAAGCCTTGCCAAATCACTCACAATTCCAAGCTGAGTAAAGGTCGGCTGTGTTGCGCATTTTGTTGAATAAGTGTCGGTCACCACATTTTCGTCAAGTAAAACATATCCCTCTTCCGTAAGGCAGAGCTTTAAATCTAACAGTAAAAGCGGTTTGTCGGACATAACATCGTTTTTCAGCCTAATATCATACGACATAATATCGCACGATACGCAGTTTACGGTTTTTTCGTCTATGCCCTCGCAGTCCACTATCTGATTAAACGGCAAAAGATAATCGAGTTTCCCCGTTTCTCCGCTCTCAACATCTGTAATGTAGAGCAGTTTTAAGTTTATTTCTCCGTTCACCATCAGCTTGCCTGTAACCGCCTTGGTGTCGGTAATATTTACGCCTACATCTGCATTCAAAACAGACTCAATAACAGGCTTATCGCCGACAGAAACCTCCTCAACAACGCTGAACTGTTCCTGACAAAGCGAAGTAAGGCTTGCACATTTTACATTTAAGAGCCGGGTTTCAAGACAATTTTCGGCAGACGGAGTGTAAAACGGTGTTTTTGACGAAGAAAGCACCTTTGCGTACAGCGAAAATGCGCCATGCATTACCAGTCTGCGTGGACTCAGCGCCCGACAGTTTATGTATTCGGGCTTTGTTTTTGTAAGTATTACAGGATTGTCGGGCGATTCCTTAACCGAAAAGCTCTGAGAAAAATTAACAGACTGTTCGCAGCAGCGTATGCTTTTTTTAATGCTGTCCACATACAGCACATTTACCACGCAGCTGCCGTCTATTTGCAGCTGACCTCCCGACAAAGTCCTTGTCTGAATTTTTGGGATAAGGGTGCATTTGAGGATTTTTTCTATATCCGGACAATAATCGGGTAAAGTCAAATCTACATCGGCAAGCTGTTCGGCAACCGTATCAAGCACCGCAACAGTTGTGCAAAACGATCGGTTATCCTGATTAAACTCCATATTTTATCTCTCCTTTTATATTTATACTCAAAATATATTAGAGAGGCGATAAAAATATTACAACAAAAAAGCATCGGACTGAAATTAATCAATCCGATGCTGTAACAACTGTTAAATTTAATTAGCCGAGCTTTGAAAGATCGCCTGCAATGTAAAGCTGAATGTCTGTACAATCGAGAATGTCAATAATGCCATCTCTGTTTACATCAGCTTTGAGTTGAGCGTTAGCGTCAAGTGACTTGTCACCGGCAATGTAAAGCTGGAGTAATGTTACGTCGTCTACAGTAACATTACCGTCATTGTTTACATCACCGTATAAAATACTGCTAACATAAAGGTCAGTTGTAAACTTTGGCTTTGCATTTGAAAAACCTGTCTGTGAAGTAATATCCCGGTAAATGCTGTTCTTAACAACATTAGCGTACTTTGTAACACCGTTTTGGCTGTAACCTACAGAAAGCTCCTGAAGTTCAAGATTAACATTAACTGTCTTGTCAAACTTCTTCTTAACATCAAATGTTACCGATACCATTGCCTTTTTGCTTGTAAAGTTATACAAATTGTTAACATTTGAGAAAGCACCGTAAACTGCACCTTCTTCAGCATTAATCATAGCGCCGCTTGAAATGTACGGCATAAGACCGTCAACATTTCTAATGCTTAAGTAATTTGAATCATATGTAAGTTTCCACTGACCGTTTACAATCTTCATTGCAGACTCAAGATCAAAATCAACGGTAAATGTATTGCTTCCGTTATATGTCTGTGTACCTGTAAAGAGATTTGATGTAACTTCAACCTTACCCTCACTTACAGGATATGTAGCTGTGGTTGGCTGTGTTGTAGGACTTACAGTTGTTGGCTGAGCTGTGGTCGGCTGTGTCGGTCTTGTTATCGGCTGTGTAGGATTTACTCCGCTCTTACCGATACGAGCAAACTCTGATTTGATTACATCAACATCATCCTTTTCGGCAGATGTACTCGGGTCGCTTGTATAATCGCCTGTTGCGTTGTCAAGCATTGTGTCGTCAAAAGGATTACCGTCAAGACCTGACTCACCTCTTGTTGCAACGAGCATTGCACCAATGCCGTTTGTTTCAATGTGATTTTTGTCAATTCCGAGAGTCGAGAAAGGAATCTTCATCTCATAAAATGAATCGTACTTTGTATCATGTGTTCCCTGTGAGCCCTTGAAAGTCTTGTAATCTACCCAATCTGCGTCATCTGAGTAAACATCAGATGGGTCATCAGATGCGTTAAGTCCCCAGATTAAAGAACAGATATTTGTTGTAGCCATCTTATACTCAATGCCTGCCGACTTATAAATCTGACAACCTGTGGTATAGTTTGTGTTGCCTTCATCGTCAACAGCAGTAAACATAGCAGGTGAACCAAGACCCGGCTTACCGCTCATATAGAAGAGATGGTCAACATGCCGGGTAAATTCAAGGCCCATTTTCTTACCCCAGATATGACCGCCGTTTGTATGCTTGTTTGACATAGATGTGCTTGAAGGGTCTACACTCAAAGCAAGGATAAGCGGAACATCAAGTACACGACCGCCGTCAATAGTGATAGTCTTTGAAATGCCTGTCTTGCCATTAGGGTTTGTGGCATACTTACTGCTGAGCTGTCCGCCTGTTGAGGCATTGGCTGTAAGCGCACTGTGCATCCCATAATCATCATAGATGACAGAAGAATGCTCACGCTTTTCTTGATTAATTTCATGTTTATTCAAAACCTCCATAATAAAATTACAGTCCTATTCTGTTATAATATTTTTTCAAAAAAACTCAATAATAAATTAAGATGTGCATATCTTTTTGTAGATATGCACATCTTTTGTTTAATTATGTTATTAATGATTACCAATAAAATTTCATTTTATTTTACATATAAGAAAGTTTTATTGCGGATTTATTACCTTTTTAATTCCGTAAATCTTCCGTAAAATTGCCGATAAGAATTTTGGACGCTCAATAAGTACAACTTTCATAATAAATCTCCTCCCTATTTATCTTCGTATGCAGGTCAGACTGACTACGATAAGTGCCGCAGCTGCAACCACAAGCACACAATTGGAGGGCAGTAAGCTCGCAGTCAGAAGTCCAAGCCCAAAAAATACAGCCGACCTGAGCCTGTGTGAGTAGCAATTCACTTTATCACCCTGTATCAGTTTACACACGATTTTAAAAAGTGTGAAAAATCGGTTGAAAAAATATTTATAATAATATAAAATTATTCTTATAACCGTTAAGGAGAAAACAATGAGAACTATTGATATAAAGAAAAATGACGCAAATCAAAGACTTGACAAATTCCTTTCAAAAAGGTTTAAAACTATGCCAAAGTCACTTATGTATAAATACATACGCACAAAGTACATAAAGCTAAACGGCAAAAAATGCGATATAAAAGATATGCTCAAAGAGGGCGATGTACTAACGCTTTACATAAAAGATGAATTTTTTGAGGAAAGCGAGCAGGAAAACTATGAGTTTTTGAAAGCTCCCGACAAACTCGATATTGTGTATGAGGACGATAATATTATTCTCATAGATAAAAAGCCGGGCGTTATAGTTCATCAGGATAAAAGCTACCACTTCGATTCGCTTGTCGCAAGAGTTCAGCACTATCTTTACAATAAGGGCGAGTACAACCCAAAGGAAGAAAAGGCCTTTGCCCCTGCACTTGCAAACAGAATTGACAGAAATACAGGCGGAATTGTTATTGCGGCGAAAAACGCCGAGAGCCTGCGTGTTCTCAACGCTAAAATCAAAACGAGAGAGCTTGAAAAATATTATTTGTGCTTACTTTACGGCAAGCCGAAAAAGGACTGCGACATTTTGCACGATTACCTTATTAAAAACGAATCGCAAAACAAAGTAAAGATTTTTGGCAAACAGGTTGAGGGCTCAAAAGAAATAATCACAAAATACGAAATTCTTGACTTCAACGGCAAATACAGCCTTGCCGAGGTTGAACTGCTTACAGGCAGAACTCACCAAATCAGGGCACATATGGCATACATAGGTCATCCGCTTGTGGGTGATACAAAGTACGGCAAAAACAGAAAAGCACCCGATAATATTAAATATCAGGCGCTTTACAGCTACAAACTTAAATTTTCATTTGACACCGATGCAGGTATTTTAAATTACCTAAACGGCAAAGAATTTTCTGTAAAAGAAGTATGGTTTGCAAAAAACAATCATATTTCTATTTAATAATTATTTTAAACACATAAACGCACACATTGTGCCTCTGTGTCCCTTGGTGGCTCTGTGACTCCACAAAAGGTCGCTGTTGCAGTTTGTGCATACATCGGAAATTGTGATATTCTCAGGCTTTACCCCTGCGGCTACAAGGATTTGCCTGTTGGTTTCGAGCAGGTCAACCATATATTTTCCGTTTTCCTTAGGATGAACAAAATCTGACGGATTTACATTTTCAAGCGCAAGAAAATGGTCGGCACAAGGTTTGTCCACCTCATAACAGCATACGGAAACAGCAGGGCCAACAGCGCATTTTAAGTCGGCAGGATTTGTGCCGTAAAGCTCGGTCATTTTCTGAACAACCTTTTCGCCTATTCTTCCGACAGTTCCTCTCCAGCCTGCATGAGCAAGACCGATAGCTTTTTTATTTGTATCCACAAAAAACAGCGGTGTACAGTCGGCATAATAAGTGACGAGGGTTACACCCTTTTGATTTGTAATAAGTGCGTCTACACTCGCAATATCTCTCGGCTTATAAATACCTGTTCCAATATTTTCTGTTGTAACCGCACGCACAAAGGTATTGTGATCCTGCGCCGAGGCGGTAAGAGTGTTGTAGTCAAAACCTGCGCTTTTGCAAAAGCGTTTATAATTCTCGGTAACATGGTCGGGATTATCTCCCCTGTTAAACGCAAAATTCATTGAGGTAAACTCGCCCGTTGATACTCCGCCCAGCTTGGTTGAAAATGCGTGATTAATAAAACTAATTTCCGATAAAGAATTATATGTGAGATACGGCACACTGTCCGCATTATGAATAGTCATAGTTTTTGAATTAAATTTCATTATACTTCTCCTTATGTGTAGTTTTGCTTGAAAACGACATTTATTAATGCTATAATAATTAACAAATGAGGTGATATTATGTTGAAGAAAAAACTTTTTGGCAAAAACATTAAGCCGAGTTGCACATACTGTTTAAACTCTGTTTTTGAAAACAATACCTGCCATTGCAGTAAAAACAAAACTATTATTGATGACAAGTGCAAGAGCTTTAAATACGATCCGCTTATGCGAGTTCCACAATCGGCACCAACTCTTCACGAGTACACCTTAGATGACTTTAAACTATAATTATTTTAATATTTTTCCGTAAAATAATCAAGGCTTTCTTAGAATATCCTAAGAAAGCCTTTAGTTTTGCGTATATTAAACATTCGGGTCGTTTAAATTGAGCTTGTCTGCCTCTGTAATTTTTCTTATTGGCTTGCATGGATTGCCGACAGCAACCACACCCGAGGGAATATCTTTTACTACAACAGAGCCTGCACCGATTACAACATTGTCGCCAATGGTAACACCCGGAAGTACGGTTACACTGCCGCCAAACCATACATCATTACCTACTTTAATAGGCTTTGCCCATTCAATTTCCATTTTTCTCTGCTCGGCATCAATCGGATGAATTGCGGTGTAAAATCCGCAGTTTGGTCCAATGAATACATTGTCACCAAAGCGCACCTCTGCGCAGTCAAGAATAACAAGATTATGGTTTGAATAAAAATTCTTGCCTACCTTAACATTAAAACCGTAGTCGCACCAAAAAGACGGAGTAAATACGCAGTAGCCGTCATTATGCTCTGCCTGCAAAAGCTCGTCAATTATCTTTTTTGCCGCAGCTTCGTCTTCAAAGAAAATATCATTATACTTATGGCAAAGCTGCTTTGCTTTTCTCAGAGCAGTTGAAAGCTCTTCATCAAGGCAGTTATAAACCTTGCCGGCAATCATTTTTTCTTTTTCGGTCATATTTACCTCAAATTATGCCATCTGGAAATCTTTAATGTAGCTGTCGATAGACTTTTTAATAATATCCTTAGCCATCTCAACACCGTTGGTTTCAGTTACAGATGTAACCTTACCGCTTTCAAGGCTCTTATATACCTGGAAAAAGTGCTGAATTTCGTCAAAATAGTGACGAGGAAGGTCAGCAATGTCATTGTAACCGCAATAGTTAGGGTCATTAACAGGCACAGCAATGATTTTTTCGTCACAGCTGTCATTATCAATCATATTGAGCACACCGATTGGCTTGCACTCAACAAGTGTCATAGGCTGAATTGTTTCGGAGCAAAGAACGAGTACATCAAGCGGGTCGCCGTCATCTGCATAGGTTCTCGGAATAAAGCCGTAGTTAGCCGGATAGTGGGTTGATGTAAAAAGAACTCTGTCGAGCTTTAGCATACCTGTTTCTTTGTCAAGCTCGTATTTATTTTTACCGCCCTTAGAAATTTCAATAACGGCGTAAAATTTATCTGCTGTAATTCTCTTTGGAGATATATCGTGCCAAATATTCATAATTAAGCCACCTCACATATTTATTTATCTTAATTATAAATAAACCGCAGTAAGATGTCAAGAATTATTTTTGAATAATTTAACAACAAAACTGCGGTTTAAAATATTTATTTTATTTAAAGAGATAATTATTTGCTCGACTTTGGCTGACTTTGCTTTTATTTGCTCTTTTTAACGTTTTCAACAATTACCTTTACAAGCTGAATAATAACTGTCGGAATAAAAGCAAGTAAGCCGATAAATCCGATTTGCGCTCCTGTAAGTTCTGCAATGCTGAAAAGTGGGTGCATAAACGGCACAAAGATTACAAATGCAAGAAGTGCTGCGCCTGCCGCAAATGCGAGCAAGCTGTAAACATTTGAGGTAAGTCCGATTCTGAAAATTGAATGTTTGCTGCGGCAGTTAAAGCCATGGAAAAGTCTTGCAAGTGTAAGGGTTGCAAATGCCATTGTGCTTGCTGTTGCGGCATTTACCTGCAAACCGATGTAGAAAGCTGTCATTGTTACAACTGCTATAAGTGCACCCTGGCAAAGCATTAATGCCGAAAATTCTTTTGTAAGAATACCTTGTTTAGGATCTCTCGGCTTTTGTGCAAGCAAATCTTTTTCGGGCTTTTCCATACCGATTGCAATAGCAGGGAGTGAGTCGGTCAAGAGGTTTATAAACAAAAGGTGCACAGCCTCAAACGGAACAGGCAAAGCGAGGAGGGACGCATACACAACTGCAAATATAGCCGCCATATTGCCCGAAAGCAGGAACAAAATTGCATTTTTAATATTCCTGTAAACATTTCTGCCGTTTGCAACAGCTTTAATAATTGTTGCAAAGTTATCATCCTGAAGTACCATAGACGCTGCATCCTTAGATACCTCTGTACCTGTAATGCCCATTGCAACACCGATGTCGGCTTTTTTGAGTGCAGGTGCGTCATTTACGCCGTCACCTGTCATAGAAACGATGTTGCCCTTTCTCTGCCAAGCCTCAACAATTCTGATTTTATTTTCGGGTGAAACACGAGCATAGACAGATATTTTTTCAATATTTTGGTCAAGTTCACTGTCGCTCATTGCGTCAAGCTCCATACCTGTTACGGCAATATCTCCCTCTCTGAAAATACCAATCTGTCTTGCAATGGCAGTGGCGGTAATCTTATGGTCACCTGTTATCATAACAGGCTTAATACCTGCTCTGACAGCATCTGCAACCGCTGCTTTTGACTCCTCACGAGGCGGGTCAATCATAGAAACAAGTCCTAAGAAAGTATATCCGTACTCCGTATTTACATTGAGTTCTTCATCAGACTCCTTGTAAGCAAAAGTAAGCACACGCAAGCCGTTTTCGGAATACTCTGTATTCTGCTTGAGTATATCTGCCTTGTCGGCTTGAGTAATCGGACGAACACCGTCCTTTGTCGCAATACTGTCACATCTGTCAAGAATAGCGTCAATAGCACCTTTAGTCAATATATGATTCACACCGTGAAGTTTATACTTTGTACTCATCATCTTACGGTCGGAATCAAACGGCACTTCCTCAAGTCTTTTAAGTCCCGAACGCAAATCTTCTTCGTTGTAACCGAGCTTTCTTAAAGTTTCAAGCAGCGCATACTCTGTCGGGTCGCCTATTCCCTTTCCGTCAACAATGCTTGAATCGTTATTAAGCACCATATCGTAAAGCAAATAGCGGTGGCTTTGATTATTAAGGTCAAGTTCTTCTTCAAAAATACTTTCACCGTTGATATATATTTTCTGAACAGTCATTTTATTTTGAGTAAGCGTACCTGTTTTGTCGGAACAAATTACAGATACACAACCGAGGCTTTCAACCGCTTTCAAATCTTTGATAACGGCATTTTCCTTAGCCATTTTCTGAGTACCCATTGCCTGCACAATAGTTACGATTGAACCCAAGGCCTCAGGAATTGCGGCAACAGCAAGCGCAACCGCAAACATAAGTGCATCAAGAATTGCCATATGATTTAAAAGGCTTAAGCCGAAAACGATTGCGGAAATAATAAGAATAATAACCGCAAGACGGCTTGAGAACTTATCAAGGCTCTCCTGCAAAGGTGTTTTCTTTTCCTTTGCGGCATTCATAAGGCTTGCAATCTTGCCGATTTCGGTGTTCATACCTGTACCTGTTACAGCTACAATAGCTCTGCCGTAGGTAACAAGGCTGCCCGAATAAACCATATTTGTTCTGTCGGCAAGCGGAACCTCGGCGGTAATGTCGCCATCGTTTTTATCTACATTTGTAGACTCGCCTGTAAGCGAGCTTTCGTTTACCTGCAAAGAATAGTTGTTAATAATTCTGCCGTCAGCCACAACAAGGTCGCCTGCCTCAAGCACAATTAGGTCGCCCTCAACAACATTTTTTGACGGAATTTCAATTTTCTGTCCGTCACGAATAACCTTTGCATTCGGAGATGAAAGGGATTTTAAGCTGTCGAGCGATTTTTCCGCATTGATATGCTGGACTGTACCGAGAATGGCGTTAAGAATAATTACCGCAAAAATTACTATTGTGCTCTCAATGTTGCCCGAAAACATTGAAATAATCGCAGCAATTATCAAAATAATTACAAGCAGATCCGCAAACTGACCTAAAAACACCTGCAAGGCGGTTTTCCTTTTGCCCTCCTGCAAAACATTTTCGCCGTTTTGCTGCAACAGCTCCTCGGCTTTTTGCGAGGTAAGTCCGTCCTTTGTAACACCGAGCTTTTCAAGCACCTGCTTTTTGGTCAACTGATACCAGTTCATCATAATTCCTCCATATTTTTTCTTGATAAAAGAAAGTGAGCAAACAAAAAGACTTTTATTGTAAAACATTGCAAAATGCAATTATCCTACAATAAAAGTCTCGTTTTTTAAGATACAACCGATACCCTAAGGTATGAGATTGACGAATTGTATCACAGATTATCTGCAAACTACTCCCCTTTATGGTGGTTTTATTCTAACAGATTATTCAATTTTTGTCAATGGTTTTTTCACTGTTTTCTTCTATTGCCTTTTTCTTTTTCGGTTTGCTGAGCATAGCGAGAATTATACCCACTGTTGCAAGCAGTACACCGCCTGCCGAACAAATGGCAGACCATTTTTCGCTGTCAAAAGCATATGCAATAATAATTGAGGCAAATATCATCAGCACACAAACTATAAGCAGAATAAATGCAATTTTAAACAGTACATTCATCTTTTGCTTTTTCATCACATCATCCCCTGCAAATTGTTAGTAATATTTGCAAAATCATCGAGCGTCAGCTTTTCGGCTCTTGCGTTGGTTTCCACACCTGAATTTATCAAAAGCTCGTTTACCTTGCTCTTTTCAAGCGAAAGTCCAGAACTGAGAGAATTGGCAAGTGTTTTTCTTCTCTGCGAAAAAGCCGCTTTTATTACATTAAACAACAGCTTTTCGTTTCCAACGGTTACGGGCGGTTCTTTGCGCACATTAAGTCTTATAACAGCCGAATCAACCTTTGGAGCAGGCATAAACGAGCCTGCACTCACACCAAAAAGCATTTCGGGTTCGGCATAATAATTAACCGATACGGTTACAGCACCGCTCTGCCTTGTGCCTACCTCGGCGCAAATTCTCTGAGCCGCCTCTTTCTGCACCATAACGGTTATTGCCTCTATCGGCAATCTGTCCTCAAGCAGTTTCATTATAACGGGAGAGGTTATGTAATAAGGCAAATTTGCGCAAACAACAACCTTCATTCCTGCAAACTCCTCGTCAATCAGCTTGTGCAAATCAAGTTTAAGCACATCTTCGTTTACTACCTTTAAGTTATCGTATTCGCCAAGCGTTTCATCAAGAACAGGCAAAAGTCTTTTGTCAAGCTCTACCGCCACAACCTTGTCGGCAAGCTGACAAAGCTCATTTGTAAGCACGCCTATGCCGGGGCCAACCTCAATTACACCAACGCCCTCGCCAGCACCGCTGTACTCTGCCATTCGTGGGCATACAGACGGATTTATCAAAAAATTCTGACCGAGCGATTTTGAAAAAGTAAAACCGTGTTTTGAAAGTATTTCTTTAATTTTTCCTATATCAGATAAGTTATTCATTATAAAAGTCTTAGTCCTTTCGGATATTTATTTTTTAATCTGCCGTTTGAGCATTTGCCAAAGCCTGTTGTAATACCGTTTACGCACACAGCCGTATAACCTTTAATATTATTGTCAACAGCAATCTCTTCGCCATGTAAAAATGCCTTTATCTCGGCAGAATTAACATCAAAATCCACCTTTGAAACACACTCGTCTGCTTTGGCCGCCATAAATGCCGAGTGGTGCGGTTCAATTCGGTTTTTAACTATTTGTCCCAAAATTATTCCGCTGCGTAAAACGGGCAGCTTTTCATATGGTACATATTCCTGCGGCAAAACAATAATTTTATCGCCTATCACTTCAATATTTTCACCAAACGGTCTGCCTATAAACAGGCTGTCGTAAAAATCAAAAATTTTACTGTCAATTTTCTTTTTACTGTTTTCCGTAAAAGAATTTTTATATAATTCACCCGATTTTTTCAATCTTGCGGCAAAATGTCCCTCGCCGCCGTCCATCGGAAAAATTCTTCGTGCATATTCAAGCGTCGGTCTGCCAAAATTTACATTTGCGTCTTCAAGTTTAAAATCAGGATTTTCCTCTAAAAACCTGCCGATAACGCCCTCGTTTTCCTCAACAGAAAAGGTACAGGTTGAGTACACCATAACTCCCCCGTCTTTAAGTGCCTTTTTAGCGCTGTTAAGAATTTTAAGCTGTCTTTCGGCGCAACTTTTTACATGCTCATCGCTCCACTCGCTTTCGGCGGCAGAGTCCTTTCTGAACATTCCCTCGCCACTGCAAGGTGCGTCAACAAGCACCTTATCAAAACAGCCTGCAAGTCTGTCACAAAGCACCTCGGGGTATGCATTTGAAACCGTTGCGTTTCTTATACCGAGTCTTTCAATATTCGATAAAAGAATATTAGCTCTATTCTTTACTATTTCATTGCTCCACAAAAAGCCTTTTGAATTTAGCTTTGCGGCAATTTGCGTACTCTTGCCGCCCGGTGCTGCGCAAAGGTCAAGTACATAGTCGCCCTCCTGCACATCAAGCATTGTTACTGCCGAAGAAGCAGACGGCTCTTGAATGTAAAAAGCGCCTGCGTGGTGCAGCGGATTGTTGCCAAAAGAGGTAATTTCGTTTGGAATATAAAAGCTTTCCGAGCAAAACGGTGCAGGTTTCAACTCAAAATCGAGTAAATCTCTGAGCTTTTCAACCGAACATTTAAGAGTGTTTACTCTAAGTCCCCTGTAATGCTCGCCGCCTGAATTGTAAAATTTTAAAAATTCGTCAAACTCGTCACCGAGCAGAGCTTTCATTTTATCTAAAAAAATATTCATTGTATAAATTCCTTAGAAACGATAATAATAAGCATATCGGAGGGAGGTGCTAATATGAACTTCAACCAGAATCAGAATAACAATCAGAACCAGAACAATAACCAGAATCAGAATAACAGCCAGAATAAGAATCAGAACAACAATCAGAATAAAAACCAGAAAAACAGCCAGAACAAAAATCAGAATAACTTCAGATAATCAAGTTCAAGGCTATGCGGCAAGCCATATTTGCAGCACTACAAGTATGGCTTGCCTTATGCTGATTTGCCTTTAAATTACTTAAATAATAATATTCTAAGCACATACCTTGCCAATAATAAACTATTAATAGAAAACCAAAGTCAGCAATTCCAAGATCAGTGACCTTTTTATTTCTTTTTTCAAAAGCATTTCAGTTTGGCAGTAGTATATAATAAACCAAATGTAGTTTATGAGAAACAAATTAAAAACTAATAATCATTTCTCAATATCCATACTCCTCGCCTATAATAATAACCTTTATTCTGTCTTTGTGCCTTTGCTGGGCGCAAACTACATAATTACAGCAAATTCTTCTGTCACTTTTACAGCCTGAGCAAAGCTCGGCATCTTCTTTATCGGCAGAAATGCACTTTCCGAGCTTTGAGCAAGGGGCATCAATGTTAAGTCTTATAGTATTGCCCGGTGCGGCAACTCTCTTAACTCTGTCGATTGCCTCATCTATATTTTTTACAATTTTATTATATCCACATACAAGTATTACACTCGCAGGGCCGTATAAAATTGCGGCAACACGATTTGAATTACCGTCCACATTGTATAGCTCACCGTTTTCTGTAATAGCGTTACTGCTTGCAAAATATGCGTCAGCCGAAAAGGTTTTGCGATACACTTCCTCTACCTGTTCGGGAGTAAGTCCCTCTGCTGTCCTGTCAAGATAATTGTAGTCAGAGGAAGTTATAATATCATACACGCCTGTTTGCTTGAGAGTAACAGAGCCGCCGCTTGATATTACATCGCCTTTTTTAATGAGAGTTTTAACAAGATTGCAGGCGTCTGTTTTATTTTCGCAATAATAAGCGTCCATCTTGTTTGCTTTAAGATTTTTGATTGTCTTTTCTATTCTGAGTTTTGTTTCATTGGTTAAAGCACTCATCTTTACACTTCCATTAGCTTTTTGTTAAATTATACACTATAAATACCGCTATTTCAAGCCTCAACAAACGGCACACCAAAATACTGAGCAATAGACTGAGCGAGATTTCTGCCGATAGCGTTTATATTTTCTCTTATCCACTGAGCCTCTTCGGGGTTATCGTGATATGCCACTTCAATTAAAGCCGAGGGTGCTTTTGTGCGCCTGACCTCCGCAAGGCTTGTTGTCGGAACAATATCTACATCATCTGGATATGGATAAATGTTTTCATAATTTCTTTGCATAATTTCAGCAAATCTTTTTCCGTTCAAACTTGACGGATAATAATAAATATCCGCTCCCGTATATCTTCCTGCCGAACCCTCGGGAGCGGCATTGCTATGAATTGCAAGGTGCAAATCATTTGCCGAATTATTGGAGTCCCTGATTGCCTGCGACAAGGTCATTTCGGGACTGTTTCTGTCAAACTCTATTCCGCTTGCCAGCAAATACGGCTCTATCGCATCTGCTACAAGATTCATATAATATTCCTCATTTCCACCGTCAACATATGGATTGTACTCTTGAAGTGACGGACTTAAATATAACTTTGGCATAGTAATTCTCCTTTTATAAGAATAATGCTCTCGCACCATACAATATATTATTCCGCAAATTAATTTTTGCTTATTCTTTCCATAAGCTGAGCAGTGGTTTCCGAGTTATCTCTGCGAAATCTGCCAAGCTCGTAAAGACTTTCGGGAGATTTGGAAATATAATTGAGCTTTTCTGTGCAGTTGAGTGTGGCTAAAAATCCCTGTTCTTTTAGGATTTCAAGACTTGTGCTGTTCTCTTCGCCAAACGGATACACAAATGCAGTGGGAGCTTTTCCTGTTACATTTTTTAAGTAATCCTGCGCCTTGCTTATGTCAGATGTAATGGCTGACCTGTAATTTTCGTCGCTTTCACCGTATTTTTTGCCTATTCCCTTTCGTGGAGTAAGTGCGTGCATATTGTACGAGTGATTTTGAAATTCCACAAATCCCGACTCGTTCATTTCTTTTATATTATTCTCAAGCAAATGACCGTAGTTAGCATTTTCTTCACCGACAGCAGTGTAGTCCTCACTTAGCTTTGCAATCGGCGAAATCACTGCTTTTGCGCCGTATTTTTTTAGCAGAGGATAAACATATTTATAATTATTATAGTATCCGTCATCAAATGTCAGCATAACGCACTTTTGTGGCAACAGCTTATCGGAATAAACATAATCTATCAAATCATTTACCGTAACGGTTGTGTATCCGTTTTCTTTATAATATTTTAAGTCGTTCTCAAATAATTCGGGCGAAACAACAAAATCGTTCTGACTTGACTTATCTTTCAAAACGGAATGATACATAATGACCGGCATTTTTACGGAATTTTCATTTGCTACACTCGCACCGCTTAGAGAACAAAGTATAAAAATCGACATTAATACAGTTACAAGGCAGAGCAAAAGTATTTTTAAACGGTTTTTGTATATTTTTACCATAAATGCCTCCAAAATTTTTTATAAAAATAATTTCTATTATTCTTTTATGTAAAAATAACGATTATTATATGTGTTAATATATTTGCAATCAGTAATCATTATCAATTTTTTGGAGAAAATGTTGCAATGAAAAGAAATTTCAGCTCAAAAAGAAATGCTATATACAACACAATTCTCAATACAACATCGCACCCAAGCGCTCGTTGGATATATGAACAGCTAAAGCCTGATTATCCCGACCTCAGCCTTGGCACTGTTTACCGTAATATTTCATTGTTTAAAAATGAAGGCAAGGTAAGCGTTGTGTGTAATGTAAACGGAGAAGAACGCATTGACGGTAACACTTCCCCACATACACATTTTGTGTGCAATTGTTGCGGCAGGGTAATTGATGTAGCAGATGACGGCAGCAAATCGTCGGAAAGCCTTGCACTTTTAAATAAAGGCTTTACTATTGATAGCAAACTTGTTATCTACTACGGCAAATGTTCAGATTGCTGTAATAACTAATACCGAACAGAGGTATTTAATTAACAATATATATTTATTATAAAGGAGAAAAAATTATGAAATGGTATTGTACAGTATGCGGATATGTTTATGAAGGACCTACAGCTCCGGAGTTTTGCCCACAGTGTAAAGCTCCTGCAAGCAAATTCAAAGAGGTTGTAGAGAGTGCGTCTTTTGCAACAGTTCACGAAGTAGGCGTTGCACAGGGCGTTAGCGAAGATATTTTAAAGGATCTCAGAGCTAACTTTGAGGGCGAGTGCTCAGAGGTTGGTATGTATCTTGCAATGGCAAGAGTTGCTGACAGAGAGGGTTATCCTGAAGTTTCAGCCGCATTTACAAAGTATGCTTTTGAAGAGGCAGAGCACGCTGCAAAGTTTGCTGAGCTCCTCGGCGAAGTAATCACAGACAGCACAAAGAAAAACCTTCAGATGCGTGCAGAAGCTGAGGCAGGCGCTTGCGAGGGCAAGTTTGACCTTGCTAAGAGAGCAAAGGCTCAGAACCTTGACGCTATCCACGACACAGTTCACGAAATGGCAAAGGACGAGGCAAGACACGGTGCAGGCTTTGCAGGTCTTTTAAAGAGATATTTTGCTGACTGATTTTAATTTTATTTTAAGCACAAAGGACATCGCTATTAAATGCGGTGTCCTTTTTTGTATATAATAAATTATGGAAAAAGGGAGCGGTTCTATCTCCGCCTCCCTTAACTAACTTACAAACCAAGTAACTGCTTTTTCTTTGCGTCAAATTCTTCCTGCGTAATCGTGCCGTTTTCTAAAAGTTCTTTGTATTTCTTAATTTCATCTGCATTAGTGAAATTAACAGCTTGCGTTTCAGTTCTGTCTTTATTATCTTTTTGTCTTTCTAACAAAAGATTACTAATTACAGAATGAATTTCATCTCGATTTTTTATTAGTTTAAAATTTATTTTTCCTGAGGATGTTCCAACTCCAACTCCCTTAAATATACCTGTTGAAATAGCCGATACCGAATCAATGGGCAAATCAACTCGCCTTCCGAAAGTAGCCTTACCGTATACTCTTTTATCTGTAACAATCAATTCACTCCGCAGCCAAACAAACGCGAATATACTGATTAAAATTGAAACACCAAATGGTATCAATGCGTGCATAGTTTCATCAAAAAACAATACCCAAGCACAATCAATAAGATATAATAATTTAATAGGGTGGGCTTTGATCATTTCGCAATCTTGGCAGTCATCATAGGAGTGTGTCGTATGATAACCGGAGTTTTGATGTTCCAAATAAGTTTGATGCCATTCATCATACAATTTTGCGTTTCTTGACACGCCATCAATGTTTGCAAACAAAATACAAGATGTCAAAGCACCTATTATTATAATAATTATTAAAAATACTTTTAGGTTATACCTTTTACTTTTAATTATAAGTTTTTCTTCCATTTTCATTATCCTTGTATTCTTTTTTCTTTTTCTTTTTGACACAAACAGCAAGGTCTAATTCTTCGACCTGCGTAGTTATAAGCCTCCTCTTCTGTGTTAAAGCATTTGTAATTTGCCAGTATGCCTTTACTGTGAGAGCAAAAACCTTTAATATGTAAAACACCTGGCCCTGTATTAAATACATATTTTTTTGACATTCTACCAATCTTTTTTGTATAATATAGGAACTTTTCTTCCTGAATTATTCTACTGTTCTTCCTTTTTGTCAAGCAAAACAGGAAGTAAAATGTCTATATATACATATTTAGGAGGAATTATTATGTTTATTACTAATTTGCATATTATAGGAACAAATTACTTTTTTACAGAAAGCAAAAAGATCTTACTCAAGCCGAAGTGGCAGAGCGAGCCGATATTTCAGACAGAACATATGCCGATATTGAAAGAGGCAGTACAAATATGCGTACAGAAACTCTTGTGAATATTTGCAAAGCCTTAAATATAACTCCAAATGAACTTCTTGTTGAAGAAGAAAATCAAAATTCTTCTATTGATGAAGAATTAATTATCAAAAGACTGCATTTGTGCAATAGTAAAGAAAAGGCAACAGCGCTTGAGCTTTTATCAGTTTATTTTAAGTCTTTAGACTAAATCAAAGAATAGTAGCCGAATTACATTTTTGATAAACGCAAAAGACATCGGTGTTAATGCCGATGTCCTTTTTATTATGGTTCTTTATCAAAAGTTGGAGTAAATTATGGTTTAGCCGACTTTCGGTCGGGCAAAAAAGTAACGCAAAGTCAAACTTTCTGTCCCAAGTTAAAAGTTTAGTCAAACTTTTCAAAGACTTTGGGTGTGGACAACGCCCACAAATGATTTACCTATCGTAAATTCTGATAGCAAAACGGCTTGCCATTTGGTGGATTAAACATAATAGCGAAACCCTTATAATTGCGACAGCAGCAAAGGAAAAGGTGCGATACTAAACTACCAAATTGCCGCTTTTCAATGGCAAATTAGCCACACACGCAAACTTTTATGTCCTTTAGAACATCTTTTTTACTGATACTTAAATGCAGTTTTCTTGCTCTCTGCCACTCATTATTCTTGAATTTTGTTTTATACGAAAGTCTTGAGTAATCTAAAGTTTAGTTATTCTACAATATAATTACAACTGTTTATTTATATTTCAATTCAGTGTGTTTTTATTATTTTATGGGCTCTGTCCAAACCCGCAGCCCTTTAAAAAGGGTTGACCTAAATTTAAAGTTTTTTTAATATAAGCTTTATGCGTTAATCTACAACAACACTGCAATTATTATAAGACTAAACTTTCACATAGCAAAAGCGGCACTCACGAGGAGTGCCGCTATGCAATAACTTTTGGTTATTTAATTATTTAAGGAAAGAAGATGTACCGCCGATCTGGCCATCAATACCTGTAAAGCCATTTGCGCAGCATACATAAACTCTCATATTTGCCTTACCGATTTTTGAAACTGTAAGAGTTCCGTTTGTTACATTCTGAACATCACCTGTAACAGCGTCAACATATCTGCCGTTAGGAATATTCTTAAATGTAGCACCACTTGAAACAGTTACAAGTGCAAGGCTGTCAATACCGTCTTCTGCACTTGTATAACGGCGGATATAAGACATATCGCCACCTGTTACATAAGAATCAGAAGCTGTGTACTGACCTTTCTGAAGAGCAGGGATAGCTCTTCTGATAGCATTAAGCTTTGAAAGATGAACGCTAAGCGGGCTTGCAAGTGTTTCGGCAACTGTACCAGAAGCTGTGTACTCACTAAAGTCAGTAGCTGTTACATCACCCTCAAGGTAATCACCATAATAAGCACGACCTGTTGTTGAAAGAGGAGCGTTAGGACCAACATCAATAACTGCGCCCTTCTGGAACTCAACCTCTGAACCATAGTATACGCAAGGAATACCACGGAATGTGAACATAAGGTCAAGGTTCTCTGCCCAAGTCTGTGTACCGCCAGCAAAACGGCTCTTTTCATCAGGCTGTTCAGGAGCATAGTCATGAGAATCAACATACATTACATTGTATGTTGCATCATTATAATACTGGTCTGTGCTCTTAGCAAAGTTATAAGCACTGCTTGCGTTACCAAACATTCTGTGCATCTGGAAGTCAATACCCTCCATACCCGATGCCATAGATCTGTCAGGTGTGTGGTATGTAATACCGTTTAAGAAAGCATTGTCTGAAGTAGGTTGATCTGTAGGATCATCTTCTGCGAGATAATGATCAAATACAACATTCATATTGTTGTTGATATCTTCAGCAGAAGTGCCGTAACTCCATAAATCAGCCCACTTATTGTTTGACTCTTTCCAAGTGTAGTAAGGTGTAGATTCCTCTGCGTGGCCACGATACCAAATCTGTGTGTAACGAGTACAGATTTCGCCAAACATAAGGAAGTTGTTGTTACCCGATGCCTTTGCAGCAGCATAAAGCTGGTCATTGTACATAAGGTTAAGTGCAAGTCTTGGAATATGTCTTACTGTATCAACACGGAAACCGTCAACGCCCATATTGATATAGTTTGAGTATACATCTACGATGTGTTCTGCTACTGCCGGATTTTCTGTGTTGAGGTCAACACAGTCACCTGCGATTTGAGCAAATTTACAGGTCCAGTCGTCCCAGTTAAGGCTCTGGAAATAACCTGTATGATAATAGTTGTTTGCATTAAATGTGTCAGAATTTGAAATCTTTGCAGAATCATAATCTTTTGCGTCCGGCAAGCTGCCTGTTGAGTTACCTACATCCGAAGAGTATGTTGTATTCTTCATAAGGTTAAGTCTTTCAGAATACTGAATTCCAGGCTTCTGTGCCCAGTATTCCTCTGCTGAATTAAGTCCGTATGTGTCAAGAAGTAAGTCTGTAGGAATCATTGACTCTTCAAGATTTGAAAGGTCTTTTGTTGTATCTTTTTCAAAAAGATTGCAGAAATAAGCCTCACCGAAGTTACCGGTATGCTGGAAAACTACATCCTGAACAATCTTCATACCTTTTGCGTGAACCTCATCAATAAGATCCTGGTATGTAAAATCATCACTCTCATAACGTACATCAACGGTTGAGAAGTCCATAGCATGATAACCGTGATAATCATAGCCCGAACCGTTTGTAACTACAGGAGTAATCCAGATAGCTGTAAAGCCAAGTGCCTTTATATAGTCAAGCTTGTCTGCAAGACCTTTGAAGTCACCACGCCATGCAGGGTCTGAATCAGGGTTATTTGCCTGTGTATCATCCCAGCAATGAACATTATTGCCTGTATCTCCGTCATAGAAACGGGTTGTCATAACAAAGTAGATAGACTCTTCACGCATATCCACTGAATCAACAGGGTCAATTTCATCAGGATTGTACTTTGTCCATCTCTTGTTTTTGTACCACCACTCACCGGTAGTTCTTCTTAATTCAGGTGAATACTGTTTGCCGTCTTTATCTGTAAAAATCATATTTACAGCCGTAACATCGTTGATTACATAAGTAAACCAACCGTTTGAAGAGGCAGTCATTTTTTCACCCGGATATGAATCTGACATTGCGCTGTTTGTTGGAAGTGAATTCCAAAGGTAAACATATGGCTGTGCAAGTTCACTGTTCTGATAATGTATAGTAATGCCTGTTTCAGCTGACGCCGCACCAACCTCTTCAGTTGTAGCGTCAGCGTCAGCAGCGTTTACAGATACTATGCCTGCTGTAATAACAAGCATTACAGAAAGTACTAATGCACACCATTTTTTAATTTTTGTCATAATAGTACCTCAATATATTTTAGTTAATCGTCATATGTTAAATTACTGTCCTGCAGCCATCTTCTGAACCATTGTAGCGTCTATAACATCAAGAACACCGTTACCGTCAACATCACATGTCTTGAAATCATATTTCATACCGCTGTATTCAGCAATGATCATCTGGAGATATGTAGCATCGTTTACATCAACTTTGCCGTTACCGTCGCAGTCGCCAATCATAAACGGAGTTGTTGTAGGCTGTACTGAAGTTGTAGGCTGTGTGGTTGGTTTTGGTGTGGTTGGTTTTGGTGATGTTGTTGTAGGAATAACAGATGTAGTCGGCTGTGTTGTAGTCGGTACATTCGAATCAGCTGTATAAGTATAAGTCTTTGAAACCTTTGAGTTGTCAGAACCTTCAACATATACTTCAACTGTGTATGTTCCCTTTACTGTTGGTACAAATGAGTATGAATCGTTAAGTGTGTAATAAGGAATATTCTTATTACCGTTTGGATCTGTAACTACATACTTATAGAAAAGAAGGTTTGTACCTGTATTACCGCCGCCTGCAAGAACTTTAACTGTAGCTTTTGTGTTGAGCTTGATAAAGTTAAGATTAAGTGGTGTTACATTTTTAATAACAGGCTTAACGAGTGTTGAGTCATCTGCAACAGTAAGTGTGAGTGAACGCTCGTTTGTGTTGCCCTTTGTATCAGAATACTCAAACTTGATTGTATATTCACCAACTGCTGATGGTGTCCATACATACGAGTTTGCCGAGCTCATAGGAGATACTACCTTGTCGTTTACAGAAATCTGATAGCTGATAGTAGCATTTACAAGGCTATTTGCTGTTGTTGAAAGTGTAACAGCTGTACCTGTATAAATTGTGCTCGATGGGTCTGCTTTATAAGAAGTTACCTGAATATCACTTGTATCATATACAGACCAAGTATTTGTCTTGTTGTTGTAAAGGTCGCCTGAACCTACTGTAAGGTCATTTGACTTATTGCTGCCTGAACTGAAGATAACATTCTTATAAGCCTTATTAGGAGTATAAGACCATACATTATCGCCGATTTCAGTCATTGGTTTGCCCGGCCATGCAGCGTTGCTCTCTGTGGTGCTGTTCCACATATAGCAATATACATTTGACCAACCTGCATCATTCTGGCAATAAATTGGTTTTGCATTGCCCGAAGAAGTTGCCGGCTGTGTAGCCTGTGTCGGCTTAGTTGATGATGTTGCCTGTGTTGGGTTAGTTACATCAGAGTAAGCTGACCACTTGCCTGTGCTGAGGTCATAAATCTGACCGTTGCCTGCATAAGTAAGGTCTGTTGTCTGATTGCCGCTGCCGTTGTTGAAAATAACATTCTTAAAATCACCCGAAAGTGTGTAAGCATAAACGTCATCTTCAACCTTTGTCATAGCCTGACCAGGCCATGTTGCGTTGTTGCCTGCACCGTCTGTCCACATATAGCAGTACAGATTGGTCCAGCCGTTGTTTGCACGAACGTATACAGTATCGCCTGTTGCTGCTGATACTGCCATACTGCCCGCACAAACTGCTGATACTGCGAGCATAATACAAAGTATTAAGCTGAGTACCTTGTGCTTTGTTGTTACCATAAGAATTTCCTCCAAATTTTTTGTTATGGTTTTTGTGGATAATATAATTCCACATTCTGACAATTATATTATACAACAATGTTTGTTAACTGTTTTTTCTTTTGTGGAATTATTTAATTTTCTTGCAAACAAAATTATTATACAATATTTGTATACAATTAACAAAAAGCAAGTGATTTGCAAGAATTAATATCAAAATGCACAAATGCAATGTGCATTTTTTGTGATAAATACTAATACCTTTTATTCTTGATTTTATCCCAATAAGCCTTGTATGCCTGCTCGTTTTTATTGTCGCCGTATTCGTAATAAACTCTGTCACGAATAATATCGGGCAAATATTGCTGATTTACATAATGATTAGGATAATCATGAGGATAGTTATAAAACTGTCCTTTGTTATTATTATCTTCCCCATCATAGTGCATATTTTGAAGCTGTCTTGGTACAGGACCGTAATTGCCTGCTTTTAAATCCTGTGTTGCACGATTAATCCCCATATATGCGGAATTGGATTTCGGCGCATTGCATACCATTATAACTGCGTCTGCAAGCGGTATTCTCGCCTCCGGCAAGCCGACAGCCTGTGCAATATCCACACATGATTTTACAATAGGAATAAGCTGTGGATACGCAAGTCCTACATCTTCGCAGGCACACACCATAAGTCTTCTGCACGCACTCGGCAAATCCCCTGCCTCAAGCAGCCTTGCAAGATAATGCAAAGCCGCATTACTGTCACTGCCACGCATACTTTTTTGATATGCGGAAATTATATCGTAATGCTCGTCACCGTCCTTGTCATAACGCACGGCGCTTTTTTGTACAAGTTCCGCAACACTTTCTTCGCTGACTTTTTTTACTCCGTCAACTTCGTCAGCCACAAGAATAGCAAGTTCAACCGCATTCATAGCTTTTCTTACATCACCGCCGCAGCCATGAGCGATTTTTTTACGACAACTTTCGGGGAAATCCACCTCTACCTCCTGTTCCTCGGAAATAATTTCCGCCGCTCTCTGCACAGCTCTTTCTATTTCTTCGGGCGGTACCGGTTTAAATTCAAAAACAGTCGAACGGCTTAAAATAGCATTATATACATAAAAATACGGATTTTCGGTAGTTGATGCAATAAGCGTAATCGAACCGTTTTCTATATATTCAAGCAAAACCTGTTGCTGCTTTTTATTAAAATACTGAATTTCGTCAAGATACAGTAAAATGCCGTTCATTCCCGAAAAAGTGTTAAGCTCCGATACAACCTCTTTTATATCTGAGGTAGATGCGGTCGTGCCGTTGAGTTTTTTCAGAGTTCTGTTCGTTCTTTTAGCTATATATGTAGCAAGAGTTGTTTTTCCCACTCCTGACGGGCCGTAAAAAATCAAATTTGGAATTTCTCCGCTTTCAATTATTTTTCGTAACGGCTTGTTTGGCCCAAGCAAATGCTTTTGCCCTACTATATCGTCAAGTGTTTGCGGTCTTATTCTGTCTGCAAGCGGAGTATTCATAGAGTAAACCTCGTTTCGTTTTGAAAGTCATTATATAATTATAGTACATTTGTTCGCACAATTTGTCAAGAATTTTGGTAAAAAAATCCGTTCCGCCTTTAGTTTGACGGAACGGAATATTATTCTTAAAGCGAATTATTTATTAAACAAATTATTCGTAAAGCGGATACTTTCTGCAGATTTCTTCAACGCCTGCTCTTACCTTGTCGGCGCTGTTTTCAAAATCATTGAGAACAAGTGTGATATACTCGGCAATCTTGTCCATATCTTCCTCGTTAAGACCTCTTGTTGTAACGGCAGCAGTACCGATACGAACACCGCTTGTTACGAACGGAGAAAGTGGCTCACCCGGAATAGTGTTCTTATTTACTGTGATATAGCACTCATCAAGACGAGCCTCAAGCTCCTTGCCTGTAACGCCTGTATCACGAAGATCCATAAGAAGTACATGGTTGTCTGTACCGCCTGAAACGAGCTTGTTGCCTCTCTTGAGAAGTCCCTCTGCAAGTGCCTTACAGTTAGAAACAATCTTTGCGCCGTACTCCTTGAACTCAGGCTTTAATGCCTCGCCAAAGCAAACTGCCTTTGCTGCGATTGTGTGCATAAGCGGGCCACCCTGTGTACCCGGGAAAATAGCCTTGTCAATCTGCTTAGCAAATTCTTCACGACAGAGGATAAGACCGCCTCTTGGGCCACGAAGAGTTTTGTGAGTTGTAGATGTAACAAATTCGCAGTATGGAACAGGGTTTGGATGAACGCCGGCTGCAACAAGACCTGCAATGTGAGCCATATCTACCATAAGATAAGCGCCAACCTCGTCTGCAATTTCACGAAGTTTAGCAAAGTCGATAATTCTCGGATAAGCGGACGCACCTGCTACGATGAGCTTTGGCTTACATTCCTTGGCAATTTCAAGAACCTTATCGTAATCAATTCTGTGTGTAACGCTGTCAACGCCGTAAGGTACAAAGTTAAAGTACTTACCTGAAATATTTACAGGTGAACCGTGTGTAAGGTGACCGCCCTCGTTAAGGTTCATTCCCATAACTGTATCGCCGGGATTGAGCATAGCAAAGTAAACTGCTGTGTTAGCCTGAGCGCCTGAGTGTGGCTGAACATTTGCGTGCTCTGCGCCGAAAAGCTCACAAGCTCTCTTGCGTGCGATTTCCTCAACAACATCAACGCACTGGCAACCGCCGTAGTAACGCTTTCCGGGATAACCCTCTGCGTACTTATTTGTAAGCAAGCTGCCCATTGCTGCCATAACAGCAGGAGAAACTATATTTTCGCTTGCAATAAGCTCAAGATTTCTTCTCTGTCTTTTAAGTTCAGCTGTCATTGCCTCGCCAACAGCAGGATCATAGCTGTTGAGGTAATCGAGTGCTGCGATATTAGTTTTTTCACTCATAATTATTCCCCTTTATCTAAAATAAATTTTAAACATCATAAACAGATGCTAAAGCCTTGTTTTTAAGTGCGTACAAATCATCAAGCGTACACACCTTGCCCGACTGATTTCTAAGCTCTGCCGCACCACGCATACCTTTAAAGTATCCTGCAATCAGTTTTCGTGCTTGCAGCATTGCCATATGCTCACCCTTGTACTCAACCATTTTTTCAATGTGTCGGCACATAACATTGAGCTTTTCTTCAAGAGTCGGCTGTTTGAGAACGCAATCGGGATTTTCAAGATAAGCGTTTATTTGAGAAAAAATCCATGGATTGCCAAGTGTAGCTCGTCCAATCATTACAAGCCTGCATCCTGTGTAGTCCATTACTTCTTTAGCCTTTTGGGCAGAGGTAATGTCGCCGTTTGCAATAACAGGAATTGACACCGCATTGCTGACTTCCTTTATAATATCATAGTCAACAGGCGGCTTATAATACTGTTCTCTTGTTCTGCCATGAACTGTAATTGCCGCTGCGCCTGCCTGTTCGCAAATTTTAGCAACCTCAACTGCATTTACAGCTGAGTTATTCCAACCCTTTCGGATTTTAACCGTAACAGGCACATCAACGGTGCTCGTTACTGCTTTTACAATTTCTCCGCAAAGCTGCGGATTTTTCATCAATGCACTGCCGCTGCCATTTGAGCTGATTTTAGGAGCAGGGCAGCCCATATTTATATCAATAATATCGGGCTTGTTTTCCATAGAACGAACAGCCGCATCAGCCATACATTTAGGGTCATCTCCGAAAATCTGAATACCGCAGGGGCGTTCATAATCGGAGATTTCCATAAGCTCCTCGCTTTTCTTACTGTTGAAAAAAAGCGCCTTTGAACTGACCATTTCACTTACGCAATAGGCGGCGCCAAATTCCACGCAAAGCTCACGGTACGCCCTGTCTGTAATGCCTGCCATAGGAGCAAGTACGGCACGGGACTTAAATTCAACATTTCCAATTTTAATTTTTTCCATACTGCTCTCCTTATGAAGAATAAATATCTCTCTGCTCTCTTCTGCGTTCAAGCACATAAGATATTTTTGTGCTGAGCAATACGAAAATCAAAACAATTATACCTACAATTACGCAAACCCAATATACAATACCTGCGGCATCATTGGTTTCGTAACGCTTTGTACTAACTTTTGAAGTTGAAAGCTGGGTAGGCGACACCGTTTCATTGACTACATTATTATTAAAATCATATTCTGTTGTTTCTTCATAATACGGCTCTGTCGGTTCTTCGGTATATACAGGCTCCGTATATTCTTCTGTAACTTCTTCGGTATAATATTCTGTCGGCGGCTCTGTGTAAGGCTCGGTTTCGGGATAGGTTTCAGGCTCGGTATATTGAGGTTCTGTATATTCTGGTTCTGTATAAACCTCGGTTTCCGATACATCTCCGTCATCTATTCCGTCGCCGTCAATATCAACGGCATTTGTGCCGATTGCAGCCACAAACATAAACAATACCGCAAACAGCATACAGATTGCATATTTTGAAATTCTGTATTTTTTCATTACATTACTCCTTGCGGATACATATATTCAAATTATACCAAAAGCCACAATATATTGCAAGCTGTTTTTACATTTATTTATAAGCCGTCCTTAAGCACCTCATAAAGCACATTGCCAAGCAGCTCTCCGCTGTACTCCGCCTCCTCTATTGTATTTGCGTCTGTTCCTATTTCTATAAGCAAAGAACCGTCACAAATATATTCGTTATAAGCAAAATAGCCGAAATTGAGCGGTCTTGTCATACCCGGATACATTTCTTCGGCTTTGTTTTGAATTTTCAGTGCAAAATTCAAGTTGTTTTCCCAATTCAAAAAATTCATTTCACCGTCTGTATCGCAGCCCGACAAAATCATAATTTGCGCCCCCTGCTTACCGTCATATGTAAATACAGGCTTTACCTTTTGAGTTTCCGTACCGATTGCGTCACGATGAATATCAATAATAACCTTAATATCCGTATTATTTTCCATAATGCTTTCGACCGTCTGCGCACTTCTGTCATAAGAACCGCTGTAAGTGGAATCATGTACTGTGGTATCGTGCATTGTCTTTATACCACGCTTGTTGAGCACATCGGTAATTGCATCTCCGACAGCCGTTACATTATAATCATTGTTTTGTGTGCGTGAGTAATAGCTTTCGTAAAAATAATCCACATCTTCGTCCATATAGCTTTCGCTTGTATGGGTGTGGTAAATAAGCACCTGCGCCGAACCGTTTGAATCCACATCAAACGGCAGCTCACTGCTTAAGGCGGACTCAAAATCATAATCAAGTCCCGTATTGTTTTTTACATATGCCGTACCGCATTTTACACCGTTTGCCCCGATATGCTCGGCAAGAATGTCATATACTTCTTCCCCACTGTGGTCGCCGAAAGAATCGTAATATCCTGTTTTATCCTTTTCACCATTAAATTTTCTTGTAATCGTTACAGGTTTAGTAATCGGCTGTGTTTCCTCCTGCTTTTTTGGCTCTGTCCGATTTTCGTTTGTATTTGCAAGATTTGAAAGTTTATATGTACCGTCAGACAAGGTGAGCGCCGCAACAGCGAGAGCGGCAGGCTTATCACTTGCAAAACATTCGGGCAGTCTTTTATAAATGCAGAAAACGGCAGTCAATACAAGAACTATTGACGCCGTTATTTTTAATGCTCCTAATCTTTTCACAAAATCACCGCCTTATAAAAATATATGCCGATGATTTTAATGTATGACCAAATTGCTACATAAGAGATACAAGCTCTGATATATTAAATTCATTTTGCAAAGCGCCGTTGAGTGCAAAAGAAATAAGTCTTGAGGCTCTTTCTGTAAGCAAATCAATTTCTCGTGGAATAACAACCATCTGCCTGCCCTGCGGAGTTATTCTGCGCCTTGCTCTGTGCGGATCGTTTCCGCTTAATAAATCCGATGCAAAGGTAGCGGCATCTACAACAGTCGGCACTCCTATTGCAATTACAGGCACTCCTATGGTGTCCTTGTTAATTTTTGTGCGGTGATTTCCCACACCTGCACCAGGTGAAATTCCCGTATCACTTATTTGCAGAGTACAGCCGAGCCTTTCAAGTCTGCGTGACGCAAGCGCATCTACTACCACAACGGCATTCGGCTTTATTCTTTTTACAATGCTTAAGATGTACTCGCCTGTTTCTATGCCCGTTTGTCCCGTTACTCCCGTTGCCATAACCGCAACAGGTCTTAATCTGTCAAGTCCCGTACTCCTTGCAATCTCTCCCGAAATATGCCTTGTCGCAAGCACCCTTGCGCTCGTTTTCGGCCCGAGGGAATCGGGAGTAATCTCCGGGTTTCCGAGCCCCACCACAAGCACAAGTCCGTTGACAGGCAAAAGCCTGCGGATTTCTTTTCCTATTGTTATAAGCCTTTCATCGGTTTCCGTAAAATTATCGGTAAGTGACGGAAGTTCAATCGTAATGTATGTTCCCTCTTCCTTGCCGAGCTGCTGCTGAGCTTTTCGTGTTTTTACCTCAAGTCTTGAAATGTCAAGTCCGTTTTCACTGTACTGCACAAAGTCAACGCCGCCCACATCTTCGCCTGCTATTTCTCTTGCCTCTACCGCAAGGTCTGTTCTCAGTTCCATAAAGTCGCCCCTTTTATCTGAATACTGCTATTATCTTGTGTATAAACATTGCTTATATTCTTTACAAGAAAGAAAATATTTGATATAATTATTTAATATAATTAAAATTTTAATAAAAGGTGTGATTGTAAAAAATGAAAAAATCACCTGCAATAAAGGCGATAACAATTTCAATATCTGCATTTATGCTTTTTGCGGCATTGGGCATTACGGCAAATGCCGCCGAAATTGACAGCAATACAAAATCACTTAAAAATTTTCAGATAAACACTTACAGCAATTCAGACGATACACAAGCCGACCTGCCGACTTCTTTCAGCTCGGTGGACTACAACATTGTAAATCCGCCAAAGGATCAGCGATACAACGATTGCTGGATTTACTCCTCGCTCTCTGTGCTTGAAACAAAACTTCTAAAAAATGGTTTTACCGCAAATAATTTTTCAGCAGAGCATATGAACCTATGGGCAACTACAAAAAGCAACGGCAAGGGTTGGCTGAGGAGTATTACATCTGACGGCTATGCTTTTACCGCACTCGGATATTTAAGCTCGTGGCAGGGCGGAATTGAACAGAGCGACTTCAAAAGCTTTGCCGATGAATACAACCCCGACACCGACCTATCTTCTCTTGTTAATTACGGAGCAACGGCTATAAAGTATCTTGATAATTGCTCGCGAGAAGAAATAAAGCAGGAGATTATGGACAACGGCTCAATTTATGCCGCATATTCGCATAGTACATTTTACGAAAACAGCGACAAAACCGCTTATTTTTGCCCGAAAGGCTCGCCAAAAGCTACGGGGCACGCAATAGCTATTGTCGGCTGGGACGATGATTTTGCAAAGGAGAATTTTAAAACCACCAACGGTATTCTTCCCGAAAATAACGGCGCATGGCTCGTAAAAAACAGCTGGGGCAACTACAACAGCTTAAACGGCTATTTTTGGATGTCGTATGAAGACGCCTACCTTTTCAGCAGTACATTCAGATATAACTATGCCATTGAAGATGTAACACCGATTACCGATGATATAAAGCTGATGCAAAATGAAATTTACGGTGCTACCTACGAATTTAATTACATTGACTATGACAGCGTTACTTATCTTAATCTTTTTAATTTTTCAGAGGGATACAACAAGCTCGATTCGGTAATGTTTGAAAGCACTGCCAAAAATTCGGATTACGAAATTTATTATGTTCCTGCCGAAAATAAAACTCCCGTAAGCGATGAATCCAAATGGACATTGCTAAGCACAGGTACAGTTCCTTACAGCGGCTACTTAAATATTGACACAAACGATTTTGATTTGCCTGTTACATACGGTGCGATTGCCGTAAAAATCAGTAAAAATGAGGCAAGCGACAAAAACACTATCGGCGTTGGCGAATGGCTGAATAAATCGAACGGACAATTTGCCTTTATAAATGAAACTAAAAAAGGCGAAAGCTATATTTATAAAGACGGAAAAATGACCGATATTCTCGATTGGTACAAAGCCGAGCGAGATGATGACCTCGGCGGTACTTTTGTTATAAAAGCAATTACAAATAAAACCGAGCTTGCTGTAACTATGCTCGGAGATATTGACTTAAACAATAAACTTGATGTACTCGATGTTACGGATTTACAAATGGCAATTTCGGGCGGTTCAAATCTTACGGCTGTTCAAAAGCTGAATGCCGATACCGACCAAAATAATGAAATAAATGTAAATGATGTAACCCAACTTCAAATTATGATTTCCGATAAAAACTAAACAAAAGCAAAAATCACAACTGCTCAGCCGAACAGTTGTGATTTTATTTTATCTCATTTGAGGAGGATCGGACATATCCGAGTCATTCGGTCTTTCCATTCCGTTCATATCTCTGCCACCCATACCGTTAGGGCCGCCCATTCCGTTTTTACCGCCCATTCCGCCTGAGCCATAAATAAGTGAAGTCATTTCAACCTCTGTTGAATACTCTCCTGCGGTTACTGTATAGGTCTGTCCCGTTGTAATTTGCGGACAACTGATTACTACGCAAGCATATGTTTTGGTAGGAGTGAAAGATACCAAAACTTCTCCACTGCTGTTTTTAAGTGTAATTTCTCCGCTTGAGTTTGTATTTACAAGCATTGAACCCTGCGTTGAGTTTTCGCCGAAATTCTGCGCCATCTGAGTTGAACCTGCCGCAACGAATATACCGCCTGTAATTGTTGCCTCGCCGTCATAATCAAGTGCGCCGTCCGCTCCGCTTGTAGGGCCTGAAACATAGGTTTCTCCGCCTGTAACAGTGAGTGAACCATTAGAATCCACTCCGTCACCGTCTGCTTCTATTGTAATTTTACCGCCCGATATGGTAATAGATGCATTTGATGAGCTGAAATTATCTCGATCAAAACCACCGCCAAAACCGCTTTCATCTTTTCCACCTGCGGCATTTATTCCGTCATCACTTGCTTTCAAGGTAATTGTGCCGCCCGAAATTTCAACCTCTGTTCCCTCTATGCCCTCATAGCTTTCGGCAATATTTACAGTGCCTCCGCTTATGCTTGTTTTGCTGTCTGCGTGAATACCGTCATCTCCGCTTGAAATTGTAAATGTGCCGTTTGTAACGGTTACATTTGAATTTGAATGTAAACCGTCATCTTCGCAAGTAAGATTAAAAGTACCTCCGCTGATTGTAATATCTCCTCCTGCTTTTATTCCTTTTACACTTGCGGAATCCGTTGCGCTTGAGGAGCTTGAACCACTGCTTGAAGTGATATTAAATGTACCGTTTTCAATTTGAGCGGTAGTGCCTGCGTCTATACCGTCACACTTGCAATTAACGGTAAAATTGCCGTCTGCAATATACACAAAGCCTTTTGAGGTATCGTCTGTATTCTCTGCGTGAAGTCCGTCTTTGCCTGAGGTAAGGTTGTAAGTGCCGCTCGCAATTCTTATGCTGTCTTTACCGCTTAATGCGTGGCTTGCCGCTGTAACTGTATATTCTCCGCTTGTGAGCTTTAAATCGTCCTTAGAAACAATGCCGTGACCTTTTTCGGACGAAACCGTCAGCTTGCCCTCGCCGTTTAGAGTTATGTCATCTTTAGAAAATACCGCCGCATCTACATTATTATCGTCTGTCTGAACATACTCCCCTGTTGAGGCAAGTGTATTTTCAGAATCTTTCGCCGTTGTTACAAATACTTTATCCGCCTGCTTTACATACAATGCGGCGCTTGATTTGCAAGTAATCGAGATATTTTTGAGTACAATTTGAATTTTGGTTTTGCTGTCTGAGTCCACAATAATCTGTCCATCTGCTGTTGTACCTGCTATTATGTATGTACCCTCGTCCTTGAGCGTAACCTTACTTCCGCTTACCGTTACACTGTCTGAACTTGCGGTTGCGCCCGATGACGAAAAAGCAACCGTAACCGCCGAGCTTTCATCGTAGCCAACCTCTTTATCCCTGTCGGTAAACATTTCACTGTCGGTTGAGTCATCAGATACTGTTGAGGTTTGCGAAACATTGTCTGCTGTTGTCGTTGAGCCTGACGAGGTGTTATTGTCTGTATTTGCACAGCCTGTTACACTTACCGCTACTATTAATGCCGCAAGCAAGGCTGAGAATTTTCCTTTATTATTATGATTAAAGCTCATTATTAGTTACCTCCTGTCTTGCCATACTGATTTCAAGATTGCCGTTTCTGCATCTTAAATCGTCAATAAAATCTTTTTCTTCTGTCGAGTTTTTAAGAGTTACATTATATGTCAGCTTAAACAAACTGCCCATATTAGCTGTTTTTACCGACACAACCTCTGACTTCTGAGTATATTTTTCAAATAGGTCGTCAAAAGCACCTGTATAGTTGAGATCCTCGGGAATGGTTATTCTTAATATTCTGTCCTGCTCAAGCCTTTTGTCTGCGCCGATATTTATTTTATTAAGCACAAACATTGCTAATCCTAAAATAAAGGCGAATAAAACGGCATATCCGAGGTAACCCATTCCGCAAATAAGACCTGCGCCCATTGCAAGGAAAATTGTGCCGATTTCCTTAGCCGTACCGGGTACAGAGCGGAAACGCACAAGGCTGAATGCACCTGCAACCGCTACACCTGCACCCACATTTCCGTTTACCATCATTATTACTATGCACACAACCGCCGGCAACAATGCAAGGGTTACAACAAAACTCTTAGTGTACTTTGTTTTATACGAATAAACAACCGCAAGAAAGATACCAATTACAAGCGCAACCGCAATGCAAAGTAAAAACTGCGGAACTGCTATTGATTCGGTTGTTGTACTGAAAATTCCTGAAAATAATGTATTAAGCATATTTTTTACCTCCGTTTGCCTTTTCGTGCATAATTGCAAGATAAGCATTGCCATATTTTGAAAAAGATGTTTTATAGATTTTGTTTTCACTTAAAATTTTTGTCATCCACATAGGAACAGCCGTACCCGTTTTTATTTCCATAAGTGAATAATCCTTCTGCAATATAGGCGTACCGTAAATGCCTTTGCAAAGCGACAAATCATAATCACGCCAAAGAATATTGTTATCGAAGGTTACTCTGAAATCATAATCATTTTTTGAATAAAAAGCCTCTCGATTGTAAGAAATCACAACCTGCGGAGCAATCCCTTTGTAGTGTTCAAGAAAATAATCAACTTCACGCAAAATCTGACTGTCTGCCATATGCTCGCCACTGCATAGATAACGCATACTTTCACTTTCTGTCATTTCTGTTCTGCGTTTATAAACAACCCTTTTGTATTTTTTCTTGATTTCTATAAATGTTGTGCTGTCGTGCTTGGCAACGCCGTAGCTCCTCAGCCTGAGCTTTTCTTTGTAAAGCGGATGCTCAAGCGAGCGCCTTATAAGCAAAAAATCGGGTGTATCAAAATAAATATTGCAAATTGTGCTTTTGCCGTACTTATCGGCATACATATATTTCTGCATTTCCTGCATAATCATTTCTTTTTGCTCGTTTGTCACAAGGTACTTTATTTCATAGCGCTTAAATACACTTTGATAACTCATATTTATTCCCCTTTCGTTTTGATGAGTATATTGTACCGTTGTAACTTTAAATGAAATTAAAATTTTACTTAAAATTTACCTTAAATTTAAAATAAAAAGAGAGGAATAGTTAGGACGGACTAACTATTCCTCTTTAAATTAGCAAACACCAAGTGCCGTTAGTGTTTGCTAACTTATTTGATATTATATCAATAAATACATTATTTGTCAATTAAAACATAAATAAAATTTTATTTAATATCAAAACCCACTTCTTTTTGAATATAATTAAAATAACTTACATCATCATCGGTATAAGAAGTTCTGTTGTTAAAACCTTTTTTTATATTAATATTTCTGTCAATAAAAATTCTTCTGCACCACATACATGCCCATGAATACGGCAATAAAATCGGCATTTTCTCCACAAACGGATATTTATTTGCCATATATGATTTATTGGGAAAAAGCGATGAAATAAAATTAAAAAATCTTGATTTTTTTCTGCCTGTTTCCGTATTAACTCTTCGTCTTTCCATTTCGGACATAACCGCAACATCTACTCTGCCGAGAGTCATACTTAATAAAATATATTCTTCAACATCGTCAAAATCTTTAACTTCACTGCCTTTTGAAAACCATTTCAGTGAAATATCACGCAGTTTTTTCTCAAAAATCTGTATTCCGCATTGCTTAAAACAATCGTCAAGATATGCCCAATCGAGTTTGTCGGCATATTTTTTATAAAAAACATACTCATCCGCAATCATTCGGATTCCTATTCCGCCCTCGGAAAAGTGCTTGGCAGAGTGAAGCAACATATAGATATAGTAATCTTCAAGCGACATTTCCTTAGAGAATGAATAACCGTCACGCACCTTGGCTCTTTCAAGCTGATTTTCAAAAAAAGCATAGTTCTTATTGTTTTTTTTCAAAAGTGAACAATGCATTTCAATATACATAAACGGCTGTTTTGTAAAATGGTATTGCTGTGAATCGTTTTTCAAAAATTTATAACCGTTTTTATTGAATAAAACCTTTATTTTTTCAATATCTTTTATTTCAAATAAAACATCATAATCAGCAATCGAGCGGTCAAACGGATTTGGATAATCGTTTTTAAGAAAATAACCTTTCATCGGCAGGTTATAAATCTGCTCTTTGTCAAAGCATTTCAGCAAATTCTCAATCTCATACTTCATTGCTGTATCAATATAAATCCAGTGATTAAGATCCTTTTTTGCGTAAGACAGCAGTTCAGCTGAAACGCTGAATTTTTTAGAAAGCATAATAATTGCCTCATCAAAAATCGCATCCATTCGGGTATCATCTGCAATCCGTTTTATGCTTTCAAGGCTGCAATTCTCATACGGCAACGGTGCCTCTGTACCGTTAAGCACACTTGATACAAGTGACAAAAAATAGGAATATTTAATTTTTTCTGCCTCGCTGAGATGCTTTTTCATTATTTATTGCTACCTTTTCTTCTTAATTGATTTTCTCATTCTATGTGCGGAATAAAGCATACGCATCGGCGCTTTTATATATTCCCATGCCGACTTATACATTCTGTATGAAAGACTATCGTTTGTATAATGCTTGCCCTTACGATAAAACGCAGTAACCACGCCGATAACTGCGTCATCAGCTATTCCACACTCTTTAACAAACTGATTATCACCGCAAAAAATATATTTGCCGTCATTATCAAATCCGATTACCCTATGCAGTACAAAATCTCCGTTATTTCTCTGATAAAGTGCAACATCAAGATAATTAAGCCTGCCATCAGGCTTTTTAAGAACCACAACATCTTCGCCACTCCTGAGCATAGGAAACATACTTGTTCCATGCGGAGTAAAAGTGACTGTGCCGCCGCTGCTGAGTTTCTCTTTAATTATCTCTATTACATCTTCAAATTGAATTTCTTTATTATTCAAAGACATCTGCATCCTTTAGCTTATTGATAAACAAGTCAATATCAGCACTTGCTTTTTCTCTCGTAACATCGTATTCATCGAGCATTTTTTCAACAAGCTCTTCTTTTTCAATGCCTTTTTGGAGCTGCTCAAACAAAAAAGCTCCTGTTTCATTGAGATTAATTACTCCGTTAAAATCAAGAGTAAGACTGTTTACAGGTACTACCACATAAGAATCCGCTACTTTTCTTAAAGCGAAATCATCTTTAATCTTCATACTGACATCTCCCGAATATTTATAAAAAAATTGTCTTCACTTTTATTATATTGTAATATATAAAAAGCAAAAAAGCAAGTAATACAGAGAGTTTATAGCAATTCATAAAAATTATAACTTTGAATTTTACTTTTCTTCTAAAAAATTTTATCAAGCTAAAAAGGCTTCCCCTCAAGGGTAAGCCTTGATAACTTAACTCCTAACCCCAACTATTGACAAAGAACCATTTTTTAATTTTAAGTTGTAATTTTTGCTAATTAATTGGAATTTGCTTTAAAATATATCCCTTATACCAATCGTTATCCATTCCTCGTGGCAGTAAATAGTCTGTTCTGTAGCAATAAAGATAATTTTCTGTTGCAAGCAAATCGTCAAATACACATTCATCAGAAAGCTTCTTTTTAGTTCCGGTTTCTATATCGACCTCCCACAAACCGTTATTTTCATCCTCAACGGTTGTTCTTACTATATTCCACTCTGACTTTTCAGCCGAAAAATAAATTTTATTATTATTGTAAGTAACTGATTGAACATAATTATGTATGGCTGCTCGTGATATTACTCCGGTTTTTAAATTGTATTTTAAGAAAGTACATTCTTCAGAAGGGTTTATCAGTTCTTTGCAGCAATACAAAAAGTAATCATTAATAATAGCCGGCTCGTCCAAATCGCTCAATGTACTATGTTCAAAGTGTGATTTCTGCAAATATGTATCCACATCATATTGAAAAATTTCATATTTGTATTCATCTTTTGTAATAACATTAAGTGTATTGCTGTTTATAGAAATATAGAATATTTCACCGATATAATCTATTTCTTTCCTGTCGTTTATATTCTTAGCATCAACAATTACAAGTTTCTTTTTGTCAACTGAATATAAAACCCTGTCGCCATCAAAGAAAAGTATTTGGCTTTGTTCATCTAATTTTTGCTTTTCTTGTGTTGCGTGATTTTCCATATACAAACTGCCGTCATCGCAATAAACTTCAATATTCTCTATTCTTTGCGAAGTAATTGAAGTTGAAACATTTTCTTTTCTGTCAGAATAATAAATATCAGCCCTAAAATACATAGGGTCTTTTACATATAAATTGCCGTCCTTATATACCATATAATCATCTGACATAGGAAACCTTTTACCGTTATAAATACGCATACTGTTACAACCGTATTCATAGCTGTTATAGTACGAAGTATCGCTATCCGGTTTAAGGTCAACTTTTTCTTTGCTCAAAACTAAAAATGCAATAATCAAAAGCAAAGCAGATAATATAATTAAACATATGATTAACGGCGACAATTTCTTTTTAACCTTCATAATATCACTTTCTCTTTATACTATATGTTTTATATTATAATTTTAGGCATATTTCATCATTTTTATTATAACCTTAGTTTAATTTTTATGCAAGACTTTTTTACATTAACATTGAGTATAGAGCCTATTTATCATACTAACTTTCGTGCGTAAGCCACCGTACCATTAACAATAACCATAATTTTAAGCAAACGCAAAAATCCCACTCAAATATAACATTTGAGTGGGATTAATTATACAATATTATAATTAAATATTAAATTATTTAACCATGCTTGCAACTTCAGCTGCGAAATCGTCCTGACGCTTTTCAATGCCTTCGCCCTTTTCAAAACGAACGAACTTAGCAATCTCAATGTTGCCGCCGAGAGCCTTAGCTGTGTTGTTAGTGTACTGCTTAATTGTCTGCTTGTTGTCCTTAACGAACTCCTGATCTACAAGGCAGTTCTCCTTATAGAATTTGCCGATCTTACCCATAACGATCTTATCAGCGATAGCCTCAGGCTTACCCTCGTTAATAACCTGCTGACGCATAACTTCTTTCTCATGCTCAATAACTTCAGCCGGAACATCTGCCTCTGTAAGGTATGGAGTGTTGAGAGCTGCAATCTGCATTGCAACATCCTTGCCGTAAGCAATGAACTCATCGTTTACAGCAACATCTGTTGTGAAGTTTACAAGAACGCCGATCTTGCCGCCTGCGTGAACATAAGCTACACAAGCACCTTCCATGCGCTCAAAACGGCGAATCTTAATGTTCTCGCCGATTGTCTGAATCTTCTCCTGGAGAAGTTCAGCAACTGTCTGCTCTGAGCCTGCTGCCTTAAGTGTAAGAAGCTCGTCAACATCAGCAGGATTCTGCTCGATAACTGTCTGAGCACAAGCCTTAACAAAATCCATAAATGAATCGTTCTTAGCAACGAAGTCTGTTTCAGCGTTTACTTCGATAACTACGCCAACAGAAGCGTCTGCGTTAGTTGTTGCATAAGCAACACCCTCAGCTGCAATTCTGCTTGCCTTTTTAGCTGCTTTTGCAAGGCCCTGCTCTCTTAAGAAGTCAATAGCCTTGTCCATATCACCATCGGCATTTGTGAGAGCCTTTTTGCAATCCATCATGCCGCAACCTGTTTTTTCTCTTAATGTTTTAACATCCTGAGCTGTAAATGCTGCCATTTATATTACATCCTTTCGATTGATATAATTATAAGATAAATAAAATTATTCAGCTGCCTCTTCTGCTGTTTCTTCTTCAACAGCAGCTGCACCCATCTGACCTTCTTTACCCTCAATGATAGCGTCAGCCATAGCACCTGCGATGAGCTTTACTGCACGGATAGCGTCATCGTTACCTGGGATAACATAGTCGATTTCGTCTGGGTCGCAGTTTGTATCAACAATAGCAACGATCGGAATATTGAGTTTCTTAGCCTCTGCAACAGCGATTCTCTCTTTTCTTGGGTCAACAATAAAGAGTGCGCCGGGCATTGAAGTCATATCCTTAATACCGCCCATAAACTTCTCGAGCTTTTCGATCTCGAGGTTGAGCTTAATAACTTCCTTCTTTGGAAGAAGATCAAATGTACCGTCCTCCTGCATTGTGCGGAGCTGCTTTAAACGAGCAATTCTTCTGCGGATTGTAGCAAAGTTTGTGAGCATACCGCCGAGCCATCTTGCGTTTACATAGTAAGCGCCTGCACGGAGAGCCTCTTCTTTAACTGAATCCTGAGCCTGCTTCTTTGTACCAACAAAGAGTACGCTCTTGCCTTCTGCTGAAAGCTCACGAACAAAGTTGTAAGCCTCTTCGAGCTTCTTAACGCTCTTCTGAAGGTCAATAATGTAAATACCGTTACGCTCTGTGAAGATGTACTCAGCCATCTTAGGGTTCCATCTTCTTGTCTGGTGACCAAAGTGTACACCTGCTTCTAAGAGCTGTTTCATTGAAACTACTGCCATTTTAAATATCCTCCTTAGGTTAAAACCTCCGCCGGGCCTTGATTTTTATCGGGTTAAGAGCAATTTGCCACCGTTCCGACAAGCCCAACGTGCGAAATGCTATATTATTATACCATAAAATGCAAAAAAATCAAGTGTTTTTTGAAATAACACTTGATTTTTTGCATATTGTATGTATCAGACTGCCAGATCAAAAAACCTTACATTACCGCAGCTGATAATGAAATTCTGTGTTTCGTGCCATTTACTTTCACCTGTGTAGAAACAGATGATTCTGTGCTGAACAGCTGAGCCGTTGTTGTCAAAAATATAAGAAACAGCTGCCTTTACATCAGCATTCGGTTCAACATCGGTTGATGCATAGTACTTATATTCATCTATAATATAGTCAATGGAATTGCTGCCCGAAAGGTTCATGGCATCTCTTATTGACTGAGCAACAAGGGCGCATCCCTCATAACCCATAGTACCTGCCTCGCCCATTACAAGTCGCTCGAGCTTTGCTCTGTCATAATCTGAAAGCTCTACCTTGCTTGGTGAATAAGATGTGTCGGGATTATCAATATTTACAAGATAAGTCTGCACATTTTCTGTCGGCTTGGTTTCTTCTTTTTCTTCGACAGGCTTAGTTGCCTTTGTTTCTGTTTTCTTCTCCTTTTCAGGAGCTTTTGTAGGCTGTGTAGCCTTTTGTGTTGCCTTGGTTGCCGCTGTTGTTTGTTCCTGTGCTTTTTTGTCAGCAGACTCCGTAGGAATGGTTTCTGCGCAGTTTTCGGCGATTGACTGTGAGAAGGTGTCAATACCACCAACGGAATATGCAGCCGCTCTGCTGTCAGCATAAGCATCTACACTTGGCGCAAGTGTTGTTGTAGGAATAAGCAGGCAAGCAGATGCCAGTATTATTGCACTTATAAAAGAAATCGGTTTAAGTGCTCTGCTTGTCTTTTTTTCGGTAACCTGATGTTTGCCATTATTGATATGTTTATTATTTGTTCTCAAAAATTTATCCTCCCTGTGATTAGCACAATTCATAACCGTAATTTGGTAATGTTTTATGCGACTTCCTTTAGTCGTTAAAATTTTATCAAACACACAATTCGTTGTTATTAAACCACATTTTTCGGAAAAATGCAAATTTACCGCCTTGTTATATTTTGTTACCTTTGTTATATTGTTGTAACAATCGGTTTTTAATTTTCTCATAAAAACAATTACTTGTTTAATTTGCATAAATTTCAGAATATTTCTTAGTGCATTGTGCAAAATAGGTAGAAAATGATTTTTTTCAGAATTTCTCTTTAAATCTGGGTTTTTTGCCCCTTTTTACGGGATTTGGCATTGAACAGGATATAATAATGGTATCTTCCCCAATGAGTTCTATTTTCTCCCACGGAATTATATAATCCTCACATTTACCTATAAAACCCAGAAAACTGCTCCTGCCGAATATAACAAGCGACACTATTTTTGCACACTTGGTATCTACTATAACATCATCCACAAAACCTATTCTGCATCCGTCACACGCACTTATTACTTCCTTATGTCTTATATCTGTAAGTCTGCAATTCATAAAAAAAGCCTCCATTCATTGACTTTTATATATATATTTGATAGAATAAACTTATATGACAAATGTACACTACAAAAGGAGATGTTTTTATGGATTATATTTTTATGACCGATTCCTCCTGTGACCTTTCTGCTGAAATTGCCAAGGAGATTAATGTTGAAATTCTGCCAATGGAATTTACTATGGAGGACAAGTCTTACCTCCACTATGCAGATGCAAGAATGATGAGTCTTGATGACTTTTATTCTAAGCTCAAAAGCGGTATTGACTCAAAAACCACCCAAATTAACTACAATAATTTTATAAATTATTTTGAACCGTATTTAAAGGCAGGCAAGGATATTCTCTATACCGGTATCTGCACAGGTCTTAGCGGCACATACAACACCTGTCTTATGGCTGTCAAGGATTTGCAGGAAAAATATCCCGACAGAAAAATTGTTATAATTGACTCAATGTGTGATTCTGTCGGACTTGGCTTGCTTATTTACCTTGCAGGTCAGAAGTACACAGAAGGTGTTTCAATCGAAGAGCTTGAACAGTATATCAATGATATTAAACTCAAGGTTTGTCACTGGTTCATTGTTGAAGACCTCGACCATCTTAAGAGAGGCGGCAGAATTTCCGCCGTTGCCGCAACCTTTGGCAAGGCTTTGCAGATTAAACCGCTTATCAGCGTAGATGACGGCGGTCACCTTATTAATGTAGGTAAGGTAAGAGGCACAAGCAATGTGTATAATTCTCTTGTTTCTCATTTTGAGCGTGACGCTGAAAACCCAAAAGAGCAGACTGTATTTATCGGTCATGCAGACAACAAAGAAGGTGCTCTTGAACTTCAAAAAAGAATCAAGGGTATGTGCAAAAAATCAATTATCTGCGATATCGGTCCGGTTATCGGTTCTCATGTAGGTTCAGGCATGCTTGCTATTCTTTTCCTCGGCACAAGAAATTTAAAATCTTAATATTCAGGCAAAATATACGGCTGAGTTTTCAAAGCGAAGACCCAGCCGTTTTTATTTTTTTCAATTATGATAATACAGCAGACACATTATGCTTACTCCGATAATGCCTCCTATAAATACACCTATAATTATACCGACAATCATATTTTACCTCCTATACACAATTTGACATTTATTATTTTGAATGTATGTAATAATAGTAAAGGGGCTTTTTATGAATAATATTTACATTGATGTTCTAATCACGGTAAACATATTTATAGATTATTTTTTACTGATGCTGACAAAGAAAATCATCGGTTCAAATATAAAATATTTCAGAGTAATAATAGGAAGTATTGTCGGCGGACTTTTCAGCCTCACCGCTCTGCTCCCTGTACTGCCGTTCGGATTAAATATTCTCACCGATTTGGCGGTCGCTATGTTAATAATTTTTATTACCTTTGGAAAATGCAAAATTAAAACATACATAAAGCGGGTACTTATTTTCTTTGCACTTTCATTTTCTTTTGGCGGACTTATGATTTTTATATACCTCGCTTTTAAACCAAAAGGTATGGGAATATACAATGATGTAATTTACTTTGACATCTCCCCTGTTTTGCTGATAATTCTTACCCTCGTATGCTATTATATTCTTTTACTTATAAAAAAACTGACGAAAAGCGTTTACAAGTCAGATATTCATAATATAGAAATAAAAATAAATGACAAAAGCTATATTTTCAGCGCAAAGCTCGATACAGGCTGTAATGTTAAAGAGCCGTTTTCGGGCAAAAGCGTAATAGTAGCCGAAAAAGAGGTGTTTGAGGATTTTGTCCCCGATAAAACCAAGGTCAGAGTAATACCTTTTACAAGTCTTGGCGGCAGTGGAATATTGCAAGGCTTTTGCGCCGACAGCATTATTATTGACGGAAAGGCGGTTGATAATTCGGTTTACATAGGAATTTGCGAAAACATCTTTAAAGGCGACATAAAGGCAATAGTGCCAAGCGAGCTAATCAACAACTGACAGGAGAGATTGCAATGGATATTATGCAGATTTTGAGAAAAATAAGACTGTTTTTTAACTTTGACAATGAAGTTTTTTATATCAACGGCAGTGAAACCCTCCCCCCTCCGCTGACAAAATCTGAGGAAACTAAAATAATGCAGAGAATAATTGACGGTGACAACAGCGCACGAGAGGAACTGATTACACACAATTTAAGACTTGTGGTTTATATTGCGAAAAAGTACGATTCGCCGAGTGCAAGCGCAGAAGATTTGATTTCAATAGGGACAATTGGACTTATAAAAGCGGTAAAAACATTTTCTCCCGAAAAGAATATCAAACTTGCTACATATGCCTCAAGATGTATAGAAAATGAAATACTAATGTTTTTGCGTAAATCGTCCCAACTGAAAAACGAGGTATCTATTGACGAACCGCTTAATACAGATTGGGACGGCAACGAGCTTTTGCTCTGCGATATTTTAGGCAGTGACCCCGACCTTGTAAATAAAGATATTGAAAACGAGCTTGAAAAAAAGCTTGTATTGCAGGCGGTATCAAGACTTAATCAGCGAGAATGTTTGATAATGGAATTAAGATTTGGACTAAACGGCAAAAAGGAACATACGCAAAAGCAGGTTGCCGATAAACTCGGAATATCGCAATCATATATTTCTCGATTAGAAAAAAAGATTATAAGAAGATTAAAACATGAGCTGGAAAAGGCGGTGTGATTTAAGTTTCTGTCAAGCTAAAAGTTTTAAAAGCTACGAACTATCAGTTTATAAAAAAAAGTTTGGTCAACCTTTTCAAAGGTTGTGGGTGTGGGCATTGCCCACAAAAACTTTAATCTATCGCAAATTTTGACAGTAAAACGGCTTGCCGTTTGGTGGCTTAAGCATAACAGCGTAAGCCTTTAAATAGCGGCAGCAACAAAGGAAAAGCCACGCTACTAAAACTACTAATTTGCCACTTTTCAAGGGCAAATTTGCAACACCCACAAACTTTAGCATCCTTTAAAATATCTTTTCTCTAATAATACTCAGGCGTGACTTTCTAACTTTCTGCCACTCATTAATCTTGATTTTTGCTTTGCCTTAAAGTATTGATTAATCTATGGCTTTGTCATTCTATAATGTAATTACAGCTGATTATTTTTATTCAAAAATCGGCACAATTTTATTATTTTATGGGCTCTGCCCAAACCCGCAACCCTTTAAAAAGGGTTGACCTAAATTTTAAATTCATTTAACTAAACTATTGCAATAAACTCAAAAAGCAAAACGGACGCTTAAAACGCCCGTTTTTCATTACAAAAGTTCATCATCGGTTTTGGAATTATTATCTGTTCCGCCCTCAAAAAATTCATCCATTCCATCTGTCATACCGTCGTCACGATTTTCGTAATCTTCGTTGCCGATAATGCCGTCACCATCTCTCACTCTGCCGTTATTCTCGGCATCATCCATCATAGATTCGGCTTTACTTTCCATTTCACTCTTTCCCGAAGATGACTCATTCTTTTTTGAATTTTCGGAAGATGCCGAACTCTGAGCCGAGCTTTCGTTCTGAGAATTATTCTTATTTCCACCACAACCTGTAAGTGCGGCAGCAAATGCTATTGTTGCAAGTAATGCAGCAATTATCTTTTTCATAAAATCATCCTTATAAACAAAAATAGTGCCCTCAAATGAAGGCACTATTATTTTTAGCAATAGTTTTGCTTTTATGAATTTTTATTCTTTAACAAGCTGAATATGCGGATACGGAATTGTTACTCCGTTCTTTTTAAATTCTTTTAGTACATTTTCCTGCATCATATAATAAACACCGTAATAATCATCGGGTTCTACCCACACCCAAGCAACAATTTGAATACCGCTGTCAAGATATTTATCAACATATACCTTTGGTTCGGGATCTTTTAAAACCCTTTCATCTGACTTTGCAAGGTCAAGAATTATCTTACGAACAAGGTCAATGTCATCATCATAGCCTACAGTATATGACAAATTAATTCTGCGGTTTGTCTGACCTGTACAGTTTGTTACATTGTTTGCGGTAAGTCTTGAATTTGGAATATTTACAATTTTATTGTCAAAAGTATGAATTTGAGTTGAAAAAACACGAATACTTCTAACATATCCTTTTATGCCCTCAAATTCAAGAATATCTCCTGCAACAAAAGGTTTACTTATAAGAATTACCACGCCACTCGCCACATTTCCCAGTGATTCCTGCAATGCAAGACCGGCAGTAATTGCCGCAGCGGCAAATGTAGTTATGATTGAAGAAACATTAACTCCGATTGTAGAGAGCGCTGTCATAACAACAATCAAATATAAAACTATTTTTAATATAGAAAAGAAAAATGTAATAACAGTACGCTCAATCTTACTTTTATCAATAATTTTTCTGATTAGCTTTAACAGTAATTTTACAATTAAACTGCCTACAACAAATACAAGCAGAAAAATAAGAATTTTCGGCAAATATTTTTCATTAAAAGAATTTAGTGCAGAAATAAAATCAAAATCATTCATTTTATCACCATTCAATAATATGTTCTGAAATTTTCTTTCCGTTTTCCCATATTGAAATATAGAAATTGCCGTTCTCGTCTAAAGAAATGCATTTTCCGTTTTTAACTCCGTTTGCATAATCGGCAACATCAATAAATGTACCGTCTTTATTAAACCTTGCGCCGTAGTTTATCGGAGAATTATTCTCCCATTTACCTATATGCATTGTTCCGTCAGAAGTTCTGTATCCTACACCTGCGCCGCTGCGTTGATTCTCTTTCCAATCGCCGACATAGTTAATATCACCGTTTTTATAGTAAAATACACCAAAGCCTTCACGCTTGCCTTGTGCATATTCACCGTCATATGCGGTAATTCCGCTTGGAGATACGGTTCTTCCTCTGCCTGTACGCAAACCGTTTTCATCAACCGCACCAAAATACTCATAATTGCCCGAAGTAGTGCTTACCACTGCGTCAGATTTTCTTTCTTCTTCTGCAATTGTAACATCACCTTCCTCAACAACGGTATTTTGTAAATTATTATCGTCTTTACTTTCCGTTTCGTCGGATTTTTCAAACTTTTCAGCCTGTTCGATAATTTCATCATCGTGATTTTCGGTAACTTTTTCTTCAACGCTTTCATCGGCTTGAGCGAGAACATCGGATTCTTCATCTGCTACTTCGACACCCGAATGTTCAATAACCTGACCGAACAGATTTTTATTTGTCTTATGTGCCTCCTCAAGAATTTTCTCTATTCTGTCATAAGCCGTAACCTGTGGCTGCGGCTCTTTAAATGTATCTTCAAGATACTCAAGTGATGACAAATCTATCGGATTTTCAGGAGAATAATCCGGTAAAAATTTATCCGCCTCAAGCTCAAACCTGCTCGGTTTCGGCTCGCTTACTGTATTTTCTTTACTTTCTTCTTTTACAGAATATTTCGGCACAAAACTGCTGTCATACCATATCATTCCGTTGTTAGAGTAAACAAGTGCGGCACTGTTTCCGTCTGAATTTTTATCTGACGGAAATAAGGTTTCACTGCCAACCTTGCGGTTATTGCTGAAAGTAATTTTTTCAATAACAATTACATCATCAATCTTTTTTGGTGATACGGTGCAAAGTCTTTCACCCTCAATGCTTTTGTCAAAGTACTCGGTTCTTATCCACAAATGTGAGCTGTCAAAAAATTGCTTTTTATAAACAGTGGCATTTTCGGTATAATACCTCACGCAGTAAATTCCGCCTGTTTCTCGCTTTACAGACTGATACGGACGAAGATTTTTTGTCACTTTCCATGATAAAGGCTGATTTTTGCTCATTTTGTAAGAGAGCTTGTACGATACATCATCTAAAAGAATATCGGTATCGTCAGCCTGTGGGCGGTGATTTGAATTAAAATAATTTGCACGCACGCCTGCAAGCGCATCGTTTTTAAAATCGAGCTTTTCAAAATCCGACACGCAAACAGAATAAAAAATCATATCCCTTGTCAATTCCTGCCGAGAGGTTATCATAAGGCGAAAATCCTTTCAATATAAGAATACAAAATCAGGGCGAACATAGTCCGCCCCGACACTTTAAAAACTGATTAAATTATCTGATTATCAGATAGAAATTGTCATAGCAATCTTGTAAAGATCTTCATCAAATACACGCTGCATATCAAGAGCCTCATTGATGTCGAGATCAACGATTTTGCCGTCTTTCATTGCTACTACACGGTTACCGAGATTCTTCTCAAGCAACTCTACTGCTCTGAATCCCATCTCACTTGCAACAACTCTGTCACGAAGTGTAGGTGAACCGCCACGCTGAACATGACCGAGAATTGTGGCACGAGTTTCAATACCGAGTCTGTTTTCTATATAATTAGCAAGCTCAGCAACCTTACCTACACCCTCGGCAACAACAATGATAAAGTGTTTCTTACCTGTTTTCTGAGTGTTGACAATTCTCTGAATAACATCTCTTTCAATGTTGTAAGGAATTTCAGGAACAAGAATAGCCGTAGCGCCTGTTGCGATACCTGTCTGCAAAGCAATATCACCGCAGCGTCTGCCCATAACCTCTACGATTGAACAACGGTCATGTGACTGTGCTGTATCACGAATACGGTCTACCATCTGAAGTGCTGTATTCATTGCTGTGTCAAAGCCTACTGTATATTCCGAACAAGCAATATCATTATCAATAGTACCCGGAATACCGATACAGTTAATACCTGCATTGGTAAGAGCACGAGCGCCCTTGAAAGAACCGTCACCGCCGATTACAACAACGCCCGATACATCAATGCTTCTGCAAAAATCCGCTGCTTTCTTAATACCTGCAGGAGTAGCAAACTCTTCACTTCTTGCTGTGTAAAGCATTGTACCGCCAAAACCGATTATATCAGATACACTGCGAAGATTCATTTCCTGAACATCGCCGTTAAGTAATCCGTTGTATCCACGGTAAACACCGTAAACTCTCATTCCTTTATTTATACCTGCACGAACTACTGCTCTTACAGCGGCATTCATACCGGGAGCGTCACCGCCACTTGTTAATACTGCTATTGATTTCTGAGCCATTTGATTATACCTCCATAAGGTTTTTTACTTCTTAATTATAATACAATATTTCACCCTTTACAAGACTAAATTTACTATTTTATTAAAATTTTCTTTTCTTTTACTTCCTTTAATATACATTTATATGATTTTGTCCGTTTTCTGTGTGTTATTGACTTTAAAATATTAACGATATATAATAGTATGTAATAAATGGATAATTCTGCGTTAATATATTCGGAGGCAATTATGACTAAACTTTACCTTGCTATTCCCTGCTACAATGAAGAAGAGGTACTAAGGGATTCGGCGCAAAAGCTCTCTGACAAATTCAGCAAAATGATGCTTGAGGGCAAAATTACAGATGACAGCAAAATTGTTTTCATTGATGACGGTTCTAAGGATAAAACATGGAGCATTATCAGTGAATTGCATAGCAAAAATCCTGTGTTTCAGGGAATAAAACTTTCTCGCAACAGAGGTCATCAAAACGCTCTGCTCTGCGGTCTTATCACTTTAAAGGACAAGGCAGACGCTGTTATTTCTATTGATGCCGATTTGCAGGACGACATCAACACCTTTGACGAAATGGTTGAAAAATACGAAAACGGCTGTGATGTTGTGTATGGTGTGCGTTCAAAGAGAGAAACCGACACATTCTTTAAAAGATTTACAGCCGAGGCATTCTATAAAATTCTCAACAAAATGGGTGCAAAGGTTATTTTTAACCACGCCGATTTCAGACTTATGAGCAAACGAGCTTTAAATGCCTTTGCCGAGTATAAGGAAACAAATATTTTCCTTAGAGGTATGGTACCTCTTATCGGCTATAAATCGGATATAGTTACATATGAGCGTTTTGAAAGACTTGCCGGTGAAAGCAAATATCCGCTCAAAAAAATGCTCGCTCTTGCTTGGGAGGGCATTACTTCTCTAAGTATTCAGCCAATAAGAATGATAACGGGTCTTGGCACAATTGTATTTGCCATAAGCATTATTATGATTATTTACAGCCTTGTAAGCTACTTTATGGGCTTTGCGGTTAGCGGCTGGGCAAGTATTTTGTGTTCTATCTGGGCTATCGGCGGACTTCAAATTCTTGCAATCGGTATTATCGGCGAGTATATCGGAAAAATTTATTTAGAAGTCAAAAGGCGTCCGAGATTTATCGTTGAGGAATTTCTTGAGGACTAAACTAAAACTTATATTAAATTTACAGTCAATGTCTTTCGTAATTTGCGAAAGGCATTTAATGAGAGGGTAGCAATGAATCTTGAAAAATTAAAAGTAAGAAATCCTAATATGGATATTCTTAGAATTATAGCAGTGCTTTGTGTAATCGGTATTCATTTCTTTTACCATTCGGGCTACTATTACACAACAAACGATAATGCGGTAATGTATTTTGCAACTGTTCTGCGCACATTGTGTTCTGTTTGCGTACCGCTGTTTATGATTTTGTCGGGTTTCCTTTTGTGCAACAAAACGCTGAAAAAGGGTTACTATTCGGGCATAAGAAAAACCATAATAGTCTACATTCTTGTGGCGATTGCCTGTATGATTTATAAATCCATTGTCGGAAGTTACACACTTACTCCGCTTACCTTTTTTACAGGTATTTTAGATTTTACAGGCGCTAACTACTCGTGGTACATAGAAATGTATATAGGCTTGTTTTTGCTTGTTCCGTTTCTTAATATTATTTACAAAAATCTTGACAGCCGCAAGCAAAAGAATATTTTGCTTATCACATTAATTGCTATTACCATTTTGCCGTCACTTTTCAATGAGTTTAGATTTGACTCCTTGGAGTGGTGGGCAAATCCTGCATCAAATACAGAAACACAAAAGCTGATACCGAGCTGGTGGGTTGGCATTTATCCTATCACCTACTATTTTACAGGATGCTACATTCGTGAGTACGGCACAAAAATTAAAAACATTTACCTTATAATTGCTCTTGTGGTTGCCGTTTTCGGATTTGGCACTTTCAATTTTTACAGATGCTACGGCATGCCGTTTTCAACTTCAAACTATGTGTATTGGAGCGGCATTGAGCCATATGTAATGTCTGTATTGATTTTCCTCATCATAAAAAATCTCAAACTTGATAACATTAATGTAAAGGTAAAATTTGTTCTTTGGAAAGTTTCCGACTTGGTTCTCGGCACTTACCTGCTGTCGTTTATTTTCGATGCAATTTACTACTATGAATTTTTAAATAAAAACACAACCGATTTTTATGCGAGATTTCCGTTTATGCCGCTTATGATTTTATGCGTGTTTGTCAGCGCTTTGATAAGCTCAGGCATAATAAATCTGATAGCCGCAGGCATAGAATTCTGTTACAAAAAAATATGCAATTTATGCAAGGAAAAATTTAGCAAAAAGCATATTGACGAGCCAAAGCAGTTTAAACATTAATCGACAAATTTTTGCAGATTTTCTCAATTAATTTTTATCAGCAAATAAATTTTTAACAATTAATGCCCGACTTTTCAAAAAATAGTCGGGCATTAATAATATACTTGAATTTCCATTGCAATTATGCTATACTAATTAGTGAAATTTTTTTAAATAAATAAATTAATACCATTTTCACACGCATTTTTTTGCGGTGAAAGTATATCTCGGGGGTTATTTATGGATTTTATGAAACTTTACAATGAATGGTTAGAAAACGCTACCGAAGACGCTGACCTTATTGCTGAGCTTGAAAGCATAAAGGGCAACGAAAACGAGATTTATGATCGCTTTTACAAGGCTCTCACCTTTGGTACAGCAGGTCTTAGAGGCGTAATCGGAGCAGGTACTAACAGAATGAACATTTATGTAGTTCGTCAGGCTACTCAGGGACTTGCAAATTACATCATTCAGAAGTACGGCAAAGGCTCTGTTGCTATTTCTCACGACAGCAGAATTAAAGCTGACCTCTTTATGATTGAGGCTGCAAGAGTTCTTGCAGGCAACGGAATCAAGGTTTATATCACTTCAGAATTACAGCCTACACCAGTACTTTCTTACCTTGTTCGTTACTTCAAGTGTCAGGCAGGTATTATGGTAACAGCAAGCCACAACCCTGCAAAGTACAACGGCTATAAGGCATACGGTGAGGACGGCTGTCAGATGACAGATGTTGCCGCTGGCATTGTATATGACGAAATCAGCAAGCTCGATATGTTCAAAGATGTTAAGATTGCTGACCTTGACGAGGCTGTTAAGAGCGGTCTTATTGAATATGTTTCCGAAGATGTATATGACAGCTACCTTGAAAAGGTTATGGAACAGCAGGTAAACCCCGGCATTTGCAAGGGTGCAGGCTTAAAGGTAGTTTATACCCCACTCAACGGCACAGGCAACAAGCTTGTAAGAAAAGTTCTTAAGAAAATCGGCGTTGAGGAAATTACAGTAGTCCCAGAGCAGGAGCTCCCGGACGGTAACTTTACAACTTGCCCATACCCGAACCCTGAAATCAAAGAGGCTCTTCAAAAGGGTATTGAGCTTTGCGAAAAGGTACAGCCTGACCTTCTCCTTGCCACTGACCCTGACGCAGACCGTGTAGGTATTGCGGTTAAAGATTACGACGGCAGCTACCGCCTTATTTCAGGTAATGAAGACGGCATTATGCTTACAGACTATATTCTTTCTTCACGCAAGGCAAACGGCACACTTCCCGAAAAGCCGGTTTTAGTTAAGACAATCGTTACAACAAAGCTCATCAACAAGCTCTGCGAAAAGTACGGCTGTGAGCTTAAGAATGTTCTTACAGGCTTTAAGTACATCGGTGAAGTTATCCTCAACCTTGAAAAGAAAGGCGAAGAGGACAGATATGTATTTGGCTTTGAAGAGAGCTACGGCTACCTTGCAGGTACTTATGTTCGTGATAAAGACGCAGTAGTTGCATCAATGCTTGTTTGTGAAATGGCTGCTTTCTATAAGAAACATGGCAAGTCACTTGCACAGGTTATTGACTCACTTTATGAGGAGTACGGCTACTATCTCAACCATACTTCAGCATTTGAATTTGACGGTGCGGCAGGTATGGAGAAGATGAACAACATTATGGCTGAAATCAGAGAGAATATTCCTACTGAAATTGACGGCAAAAAGGTTGTTAAGGTTTCCGACTATCTCCTTAAGTATGAGCTTGACACAGTAACAGGCGAAAAAACAGCTATTGATCTCCCGACTTCAAATGTAATTTCATTTGGTCTTGAGGGTGACAACGGCGTAATTATTCGTCCGAGCGGTACAGAGCCAAAGATTAAGGCTTACATCACAGCAGTCGGCAAAGACTTCAACGATGCAGAAAGCATTAAAGACAGTCTTGTAGACGCATCTAAAAAGCTCCTCGGTATTGAATAATTTATATTTATTGCATAAAATTAGCGGTATCGTTTTTCGATACCGCTTTTTGCTGTTTATTTTAAAAAACTTTTTGTTAATAGGTGAGCATTAATTTATGGTTTAACACTCTCTCGGTCGGGTAACAAAGTAAAGTAAAAGCCAAATTTTCCGTCCCGAAGTTAAAAGTTTGGTCAACCTTTTCAAAGGTTGTGGGTGTGGGCAACGCCCACAAAACTTTATGCTATCGCAAATTTTTGATAGCCAAACGGCAAGCCGTTTGGCGACTTGAACACAACGGCGCAAGCCTTTTAATTGCGACAGCAATAAAGAGGAAAGCCACGCTACTCAAGCTACTAATTTGCCACTTTTCAAGGGTAAATTAGTCACACAAAAAATTTTTCTGTCCTTTAGAATATTTTTTCTCTACTGATACTCAAGCGTAACTTACTCTCTGCCACTCATTGGTCTTAACTTTTGTTTTCTACTAAAGTCTTGAGCAGTCTAAAGTTCAGCCATTCTACGATATAATTACAACTGTTTATTTATTCTTAAAACCAGTGCGATTTTTGCTGTTTTATGGGCTCTGTCCAAACCCGCAACCCTTTAAAAAGGGTTGACCTAAATTTTAAGTTTATAAAACTAAACTTTGCGTGCAAACCATGCCTTTATTAACAAAGCCGCTTTATCACACGATAGAGCGGCTTTATCTTATGTTCTGTTTTAAAGTCTCATTGTAAGGCTGATTCTGTTCTTTTCGGGCTCGACGCTGAGGATTTTTACATCTACAACATCGCCGACCTTGAGCACCTCTGACGGATGCTTAATATATCTGTCGCAAATCTGCGAGATATGCACAAGTCCGTCCTGATGAACGCCAATGTCGATAAAAGCACCAAAGTCAATTACATTTCTTACTGTTCCTTTAAGCACCATATCAGGCTTTAAGTCTTTAATGTCGAGAATATCAAAGCGGAGCATTGGTGCAGGCAGTTCGTCACGGGGATCTCTGCCTGGCTTTGAAAGCTCCTTTACAATATCGTCAAGAGTAGGCAAACCGATTTTAAGTATATCGGCAAGGCTTTTTGTTCCCTTTGCCGCAACTCTGTTTGCCAAATCGGTAAATTTGCCCTCTTTAATTTCTTTATCCGAATAATCAAGCAGTGTAAGCAACTCTTTCGCACTCTTATAACTTTCAGGATGAACACCTGTGTTATCGAGTGGGTTTTTGCTTTCCGGTACTCTTAAAAATCCTGCGCACTGCTCAAATGCCTTAGGACCGAGCTTTGGCACTTTCTTTAATTCTGTACGAGAAGTAAATGCGCCGTTCTCCTCACGATACACAACAATATTATTGCAAACTGTACTGTTAAGACCTGAAATTCTTGAAAGCAAGGCAGGAGATGCGGTGTTGAGGTCAGCACCGACCGAGTTTACGCAGCCCTCTACCACACCGTCAAGCGTTTCGCCGAGTTTTTTCTGCGGCATATCGTGCTGATACTGTCCCACGCCGATTGCCTTTGGCTCAATTTTTACAAGCTCTGCAAGCGGATCTTGCAATCGTCTTGCAATAGACACCGCACTTCTGAGTGTGAGATCAAGCTGAGGAAGTTCCTTTGCTGCAAGCTTAGATGCCGAATACACTGATGCGCCTGCCTCGCTGACTACCATATAATAAACCTTATGGTCAGCCTCTTTGATTGCATCGGCGGCAAACATTTCGGTTTCCTTGCTCGCCGTACCGTTGCCTATTGATATAATATCTACATTATGCTTTTTTATAAGCTGTAAAAGTTTTTGCTTTGATTCCTTTACCTTTTGCTCTGAATGTGTGGGATAAATTACCGCTGTATCAAGCACCTTACCCGTACCGTCAACAACAGCAACCTTACAGCCTGTACGATAACCGGGGTCAAGTCCGAGTACGGTTTTTCCCTTAACAGGCGGCTGCATAAGCAGCTGACGGAGATTTACACCAAACACTTTCATTGAATTTTCGCAGGCGGTTTCTGTTAAATCGTTTCTTATTTCTCTTTCAATAGATGGGAAAATAAGTCTTGAATATGCATCCTCACACGCTGTTTTTACCAAATCGGCACACGCACAAGCAGGGTTTGTAATCATAACCTTTGCTATTGAATTAAGGGGTCTTTCGCTGTCCATCTCAATGCTGACTTTTAAAAAGCCTTCCTTTTCTCCCCTATTTACCGCAAGCAAACGGTGGTCGGCAATCTTTTTTACAGGTTCTTTGTAGTCATAATACTGACGATAAACGCTGTCTTTTTCAGCGTCAACGGCAACCGATGCCACAACACCGTTTACATTTGCTAGATTTCTTATGCGTTTTCTGATTTCCGCATTATCCGACACTGTTTCTGCGATAATATCCATTGCACCCTGCAAAGCATCTTCAACATTTGCAACGCCTTTTTCTTCGTCTACAAAATCTTCGGCTGATTTTACAGGATCACATTTGCTCTCCTGCTTTAAAATAATCTCTGCAAGCGGTTCAAGTCCCTTTTCTTTTGCAACAGACGCCCTTGTCTTTCTCTTTGGGCGATAAGGTCTGTAAATATCCTCAAGCTCGCTCAATGTTTCTGCCCTATCAAGGGCAAGGCTGATTTCATCTGTCAGCTTTTCCTGTCCGTCAATAAGCGTGCGGATTTCCTCTCTGCGCTTATCAAGCGAACGCAAATACTCCAGCTTTTCGCTAAATTCACGAATAAGCTGATCGTCCATTGAGCCATGCATTTCTTTACGATAACGGGCAATGAACGGAATTGTGTTGCCGTCATCAAGCAAAGAAATAATATTTTGTGCGTATTCTTTTTTTATTTTAAATTCTTGTGATAATATCTTTGAATATTCCATAAATTACTCCATTAAATTTTAGATTTCATTTTATTGTTGCTCTTAATAAGCAAAATAACGCTTATAACAGCAACCGCAATTTCTGTAATCGGAATGGCAAACCATATTGCAAAACCGCCGAAAAGCATTGGCAATGTAATAAGCAAAAGCGAGCTGATAAAAATATTTCTCAGCATAGAAACCGCAAGCGAATATCCGCCTTTCATAAGCGACTGGAAATAATATGTTGACAGCACATTCACACCCATTACAAAGAACGCTATAAAGTAAATCGGCATAGCGGTTGTGGTTACGGTACGGGTAGCGTCTGTAAGGTCGATAAAGCAAGATGCGACAAATTCAGGGAAAAGTATTCCCGATAATGAAAAAATAACGCCCATAATCAGCACCGTTGTGTAAGCATATCTGCGCAATTTTGCAATTCTGTCGCTTTGACCTGCGCCAAAATTGAACGCCGATACAGGCTGTACCGCCTGACCTACGCCGACAAACAAAGCATTGAAAAGTATTGCGCAGTTTGCAAGCACTCCATAAACCGCAAGCTCTGCATTTGAACAGTAATTTAAAAGCTGTAAATTAAATACAAATATTATAATCGCATTTGAAAGCTCAGTAATGAATCCCGAAAGTCCGCCTTTAACAATTTGAAATGTATTTTTAAGAGTATTTACAGGCTTTGAAATACGGATTGTATTTTTCTTTGAAAGAAAATGAGTAAGGCAAACCAAAAGCTGAACAGTAATACCCGAAACCGATGCAATAGCCGCACCTGCCATACCCATTTGCGCAGGATAAACAAGCACAATATCAAACACAACATTTACGATTCCGCCTGCCGTAACGGCAACCATAGCTCTGTTGGGGTCTTTGTCACTGCGAACAAAAGCAGAGCAAAAATTAACCAAAACGCTCGGAATTGAAAAGTAGTAATAAAACCGCACATAATCATAGGCAAGATCGAAAAGTTCGTCCTTTGCGCCCATAAGTGCAAGTATTTGCCTGTCAAAAATATTGCATAACAGACAAATAATAACCGCTCCCGTCAAAACACCGATTAAAGCAGTGGTAAAGCATTTGTTTGCTTTTTCATCATTTCCCGTACCCTTGTGCACACTGAACAAAACAGAACCACCTATGCCGAACAATATGCCGATTGACAGCATAAAACTGATAATCGGAGTGGTCATATTCAGCGCTGCAAGTGCGTTATCTCCTATTCCTTTTCCGATTACAACGGCATCGGTCATAAGATATACCGACGCTACAACCGCACTGCCCATTGACGGAAATAGATAACGGAAATATAACTTTTTAACACTATCCTTTAATAAATCCACAACAACCCTCGTATATAACTAAGGCTTGCCAAGAGTCAAAATTAATTGACCTTTGGCAAGTCAAGCTAAAATGTATTAATTTAATTAAACTCAAATTCAGATATAATTATTCAAATTTCATATATCCGTCATACTGAGCCTTGAAAAGTTCAAAGACCTTATTTAAAAGTTCCTCGTCTTCAATGCTGACAAACTCCTCGTTTTCATCGTCAAGAGATTGAATTTTAAAAATTACAACCTCGTCTGCATCGGCACTGTTTTCAATAAGCACTGCAAACTCCTGATTATCGTAATCTACAACTCCGAGAATTTCAAAAACAACCTCTTTGCCGCTTTCATCGGTCAATGCAATTAAAGCACCGTCCTCGTTGATTTCATTATTAACAGATTTATTATCAGCCAAAAATATCACCCTGTCTTTTTAAATTCATTTAATAAAAGTATAGCCTAAAAGCGCAATAAAATCAAGTATAATATTAAATATCAAATTAATGCTTGACAAATTCTCTCTGTAATGATATAATATTATCCGTTACAGAGATATGCGGATGTAGTTTAGTGGTAGAACTTCAGCCTTCCAAGCTGATCGT
>UMJX01019760.1_pt1 | contig 64767 bp, 61 predicted proteins | sample 1966131 | NCBI WGS metagenome assembly UMJX01 (sample SAMEA4836162, study PRJEB28245) | human gut metagenome | biome: gut microbiome; material: fecal sample | place: Denmark | collected 2008 | reverse complement strand
TATTAATAATTTCTTGTTTTCTTTCCTTTGTCATTTATAGCACCTCCTATTTTTTTATTTGCCTATAACTGAGTTATAGCGGTGTTTTTTCCTATAACCAAGAAATAGGTATGTTGCTTTTGCAATGTGTATATTTTATCATATTTTTATAGAAATTGCAAGGGGTTTAAATATGTTTTTTTGCTTTATATTTTATCTAACTTTTTGTTTTAGCCTTTTCTTTTTGCAATTAATTAAAGCTCCTCATTCTACTATTTTATTCATGAATTTTTTCTTTAATATCATTCTGTTTTTTATTACATCTTCTTTTTTGATAATTTAAATACCTTAACAAAGATTTCACATCATGCTTGCATTCTATATTTACATAATTATCAGAATTTAGTATATCTTTAATTCCCATTATTTCAGGCAAAACTTCTAAACTCATATGTCGATTGTTCCAATACTCATTTTCACCAATAATAAACTCCGAAATTTCTTTTATATATTTTATAAATTCATCATAATTTTGTTCAGCATATTCTTTTAATTTGTCACCCATTTTATTTTCCATTCTTCCAATAATATAATGCTCACGCATTAATGTTACTATTTTTTTTACTTTTATTCCTCTTGTCATATATATTTTTTGAGCAAATGAAGCATTTATTTTTTTGTTATATTTAGCTTTTGTATATATTTTTATAAAATCTTTTATCTCTTCATAATTTTTTTCTTTTAGCAAAGCATCTAACGATTTTTCCATTCTAATAAATATTTGCGTCATACGACTATTATCTTCATCTTTTTCGAATAATTCATTAAACATATCTTGCACTTCATTTGAATCTTTTAATAATTTCATTATATTTATTATATATTCTGGCTTTTCATAATCTGTGTATTTTAATATTCTACGAAATTCTTCTCTGGGTTTATTTTTATAATTTACTTCATCTTTTTTGTTTACTTCATTTATTTTTTTTATATCCATTATCTCTCCTAAAATAACATAAATTTTTATACTATATATAAAATTATAGCAAATACAAATATTTTTTACAACACTTACAATTAAAAATCGTTATATCAAAAGATATAACGATTTTTGTTTGGTGGCTTCACCTGGAATCGAACCAGGGACACAGGGATTTTCAGTCCCTTGCTCTACCAACTGAGCTATAAAGCCTTTAATATTTTTTATTTTGCTTTTAAAAAAGTCACCAAAATAAAAATGGCGACCTGGAACGGGCTCGAACCGTCGACCTCTAGCGTGACAGGCTAGCGTTCTAACCAACTGAACTACCAGGCCGTAAAAATAAAAAAATTAGTTTCCTAATTTTTTTATTAAGAAAATGGTGGGCGCAATAGGGCTCGAACCTATGACCTCCTGCTTGTAAGGCAGATGCTCTCCCAGCTGAGCTATGCGCCCATTTCCTTCGACTTGTTTAGTATACTAAATTTTAGATTAATTGTCAATAACTTTTTTAAAATTTTTCAACATTTTTTTGATTTTTTTCTGAAGTCATTGGTACTCCTACATTTCTTTCAAAATTTTCATCTATTTTTTTGCTTTTTATTCTTAATTTGAAAAGAAAATGATAAATTTAACAATTTCTGAAGATTATATTCTCAAAAATTTTTAGATTTATCATTTTCCTCTTGTTTCTCTATAAAAGTAAATCAAATCAATTAAATCTTATTTAAAAATAATCAATCAAATGCCATTTCAATCAAATACTATTTCAAAATTTCCAAAGCCTTATTTAACTGATTATCAGCATTTCTATCAACATTCAAGTGTCCTTTCCATTCCTCAGGCAATTCTAATTCAATATCAGGTTTTATACCTATTTTGTGCAACTTATTATGGTTAGGTGTGAAATACTCTTGCATTGTTATTTTCATTCCAGTTTTTTGATCGTTAAACATAAAAATACCTTGTATAATACCTTTTCCATATGTTTGTGTTCCTACAACTTTGACATCAGTATTTTCCCTTATTGCAGCAGTTAATATTTCTGAAGCACTTGCAGTATATCCATTAACTAGTATCGCTATTGGCATTTTTATAATTGGATCTTTTTTAGACACAGATATATCTTCATTTTCGTTTTTATCTTTTGTAATTAACATTTTAGAACCTTTAGGAACTATTAATTCTGCAATTTTTAATGATTCATCAACTAATCCTCCACCATTATTTCTAAGATCTATTACTAGTGATTGTATTCCTTGTGTTTCTAACTCTTTATATGCTTTCTCAAAATCTGAGGCACATCCTCCATCAAAAGAACTAATTTTTATATATCCCACATTATTTTCTAATTTTTCTGATTTAACACATTTAAATTTGATTTTTTCTCTTGTAATATCAAAATCTATTTCTTTATCCTTTCTTTTAACTGTTACTTTTACTTTAGTTCCTTCCACTCCTTTCATTTTATTTGAAGCTTGTGTTAATTGTTCTCCTGTATATTCTGTATCATCAACTTTTTTTACAACATCTCCAACTAAAATTCCTGCTTTATTTGCAGGTGAGTCTTCTATTACACCTATTACTAATATTTCATTAGATTCTACATTTTGTGTTATATATAATCCAACTCCTACATATGCTCCATTTACATCTTCCATTATAGATGTTACTTCTTCTTCTGTTAGATATTCAGTATATTCATCACCTAATGCTGCTACATAACCTTCTAAAGCTCCATCTATCATCTTTTTCTCATCAATGTCACCTATATATATTTCTTCTAATTTCTTTTTTATATCTGATGTTTTTTGTTCTAAAGATACTTGTTCTTCTTTTCCTTTTAAAGATGTTATTATTCCATTTGCTATATTACTTATAATATTATCAGATTGTATTGTTTTTGGTGCAATAGCAGCATTATATACTACTATTGTAGTTAGTATACAAGTAATTAATGCTGTTATAATTACTAGCATAAAATTTTTTAGAAAACTATTCTTGTTTTTTTCTTTCATATTAATTTCCTTTCATATATAATATTATATTATTCAAATTTATTTTTATTCTTATATTAATTTTATTAACTGTACTTGTAAAAGTTTATATCAATAAAAAAAGGCAGTTTGTTTTTCTGCCTCTTTTTAATCCCTTTTATAAATAATTTAGAGGGTTTTTATGTGACCCATTTTCTCTTACTTCAAAATGTACATGAGGTCCTGTTGAACATCCTGTTGTTCCAACTGCTCCAATAACTTCACCTCTTGATACTGATTGTCCTACTGAAACATATACATTATTACAATGTGCATATCTTGTTGTTAATCCATTTCCATGTGAAATAATTATCATATTACCATAACTTGCCATACCATAAGCATTTAGATTTTGTGAATATCCTGTTTGAGTATATATTACAGTTCCACTTTCTGCTGCAACTATGTTTGTGCCTATTGATGCACCTATATCAAGTCCTGTATGAAACTCTCTGTATCCAAATATGTATCTAGAACCATAATTACAAGTTATTCTGCTACTTGAAGGGCAAGGCCAATTTAATTTTCCACCACTATATGGATTAGATATTGATGGTGAAGCATTTGTTGAACCTGATTTGTTTGAGTTTGATTGTGCTGCTTTTCTTGCTGCCTCTTCTCTTGCTATTGCTGCTCTTTCTTTTTTAGCAAATTCTTCAGATGCTGCTTTTTGTGATGCTAATTTTTCCTCTAATTGTTTTTGTTCTTCTGATAAATTAGCTGCTTTAGTTTGTTTCTCACTTTTTAAACTTTCAAGTTCTTTTGCTTTTTGTGTTTTTTCCTTTTTAATCTTCTCTATCTCGTTTTTTTCGTTTTCCAATGATGTTTTTAATTCTTGTACTTCTGTTATTAATTTATTATCATAATTTGCTGCTTGTTCTATTAATTTTTGATTTGATATAAAGTTCATTAAATTTCCAGAAAGTACCACATCTAAAAAAGTTTTTTCTTTTTTCATATACATGGTAACTAATCTTTCTTCTAATATCTTCTTTTTTTCTTCTAAATCTTTTTCCTTTTCAGAAATTGAAGTTTCTAAAGCATCTAATTGTTCATTTAACTTATCTATTTGAGTTTGATATTCAAGTATAGAATTGTTTAAATCAACAACCTCTTGTAATACTTTATCTATTTGTTGTTCTACATTATCTATCTGTTCTTGTGTCTGATTTGCTTCTTGTTTCTTTTTTAAATATTGATTGTGATAGTCTGAACTAGTTTCAGCAAAAACAGCTAGACTTCCTGTACAAGCTATTATTATTACAAATACTGATAATAAAATTTTTTTCATCATTTTAATCTTCTCCTTTTGTTTCTTAAACTTTTAAATATTTTTTCATAGATAGCATACTTCCTAATACGCCTATTCCTATTCCTAATACTAAAAATATAATTGTTACTTCTGTAAACATTTGACTAAAATCTAATAATTGTATTCCACTACTTATTCCTAACCCTTTAAGCCAACTTTCTAAACCATTTCCTATTACATTGTTTTTTAACCAAACATATAATCCAGATAAAATAATTAATGATATTAATGATGATATCACTCCTATTATTACACCTTCAACTATAAACGGAGCTCTAATAAAATTATTAGTTGCACCAACATATTTCATTATAGATATTTCTTTTCTTCTTGCATGTACAGTTAATTTTATTGTATTTCCTATTATTACCATAGAGAAAACAATTAATGCTCCACCTAATACAATTAATACAATATTAACATTTCTGTCAAAAGCTGTTAATGTTTTTGTATAATCGCTTTGTTCTTCACGTGTTGTACCAATAACATTATCAAACTGCTCAATTTGTTTTGCTATTTCATCTACTTTATCTAAATTCTTAAATGTTATTATCAAAGATGGAGGATATGGATGATCTTTTTCAGTATATCCCAATACCATAATATCACCTAATTTTTCTGTTGCTCTGTGGTATGCTTCTTCTTTAGTTATATATTTAATATTAGGATTTACAGAGTCTATATTTCGTATGTTATTTTCTAAAGTTTCTTTTTCTGAAACAGTAATATCATCTTTAAGATATATTTCCAAAGGATATTCTGACTCTATATTTGTTAAAATTGAATTAACATTTTTTCCTATCACTAAACATATACCAACTGTTAACATTGTTACTAACATAATTGTTATTGCTGAAAAAGTAGATTTTTTATTTTTTGTTATATTTTTAATTCCATCACCAACTAAATAACTAATCAAATTATATCTCACTATTATACCCACCTTTTTTATCATCTCTTATAATGTTACCTTTTTCAATTTGTATAACTCTTTTTTTCATTTTATCTACAATATCTTTCGCATGTGTTGCTACAACTATTGTTGTGCCTCTTAAATTAATATCATTTAAAAGGGTCATTATTTCCCAAGCTGTATCTGGATCCAAATTTCCTGTAGGTTCATCTGCAATAAGCATTGATGGATTATTTACTAAAGCTCTAGCAAGAGCGACTCTTTGTTGCTCACCACCTGACAATTCATTAGGATACACTTTTGATTTATCACTTAGCCCTACTAATGATAATACCATTGGAACTTGTCTTCTTATATGTCTTGGTGTGGCTTTTACTATATGCATAGCAAATGCTACATTTTCATATACTGTTTTATCTGGCAAAAGTCTAAAATCTTGAAAAACAACTCCCATGCTTCTACGTAAATATGGAACTCTTTTTGGTTTAAGAAATGTTGTATCTTTTCCATTTATAATTATATGTCCTGATGTTGGTTCTTCTTCTTTTAGAATCATTTTTATAAGTGTAGATTTACCAGAACCAGAACTTCCAACTAAAAATGCAAATTCTCCTTTATCTATTTTAAAATTAGCATTATTAACTGCAACAGTACCTGTATCATATGTTTTATTAACATTTCTAAATTCTATCATAGTCTATCTTCCTTTATTTTTAATTTATTATCATAATCATATTTATAATATCAATAATTTACCTGTTTTGCAATAGCATTTTTAGAAGTTTTTTGCTAAAAAATTGTTTTAACTTCATTTATTACTGTTTTTTGAGCTTTTTAACGCATCTACAGAATTCACCAAAAATTCACAATCCAATTTTTTCCATTAATTCAATATTTTGACAAATATACTTAACTTAATATATAAATTTAATTTATAGTATTCTATTTATTTTTTTAACTTTTGCTGCTTTAATTTTTATTCCTTCATCTTTAAACATTTTTTCATGTTCGGTTTCAATATTATTCCAAAATTCTTCATTATTTGCTAAATCAAAAGTCTTGTCTTCAATTTCAAATCCAGCTTCTTCAAAATATAATAAACTATCATTGAAAAGTCCATCATCATCTGTTTTAAAATATATTTCTCCACCATCTTTCAAAAATTGTTTATATTTTTCTAATTGTCTTGTATGTGTCAATCTCTTTTTTCTATGTTTTCCGCGAGGCCAAGGATTACAAAAATTAATATATATTCTATCTATTTTGTCATTTTCATCCATAATCATTAAAATTCTTTCAATATCATATCTTGTTAAATAAATGTTATCAATAGAAATTTCTTTTTCTGAATAGACCTTTTCTACATTTCTTTTAGCTAAACCTAACATGGCATCTACCATATCAATTGCTATATAATTTACATCTAAATTTGATGATGCTAACTGTGATATGAATCCGCCTTTCCCGCAACCTAATTCCAAATGTATTGGATTATTGTTATTAAATAAAGTTCTCCATTTTCCTTTATATTCCTCAGGATTATCTATATAAAATTTACTAGCCTCTAATTCTGGTCTGGCCCATGGTTTAAATCTAATACGCATACATGTTTCTCCTTTTTTATTTTTTTCTATTCTACTACTTCCTTTCAAAATGGTCAAGCAAAAGTATTAAACTACAACCTATTAGCAATCACACTTCTTCAACAATTATCAATCAGGTTATTTTTCCCTTTATTAATCCCGTTCTTAAAACTATTGAAAAAGCCAAAAAACTATGCTATAATCCTCATAATGAATTTTACAAATAGGAGATGAAAACCTTGAAAATAAATACAGATAATGAAACTTTAGCAGAAAATAAAGTTCTAATTTTATATATTTTAGATCAAACACATAAGCCTATAACAAATGATAATCTTTACAAATTAGTATTAACAGCTGTTGATATGAATTATTTTTACTTTCAACAATTTCTATTAGATTTAATAGACACTAATTTTATAATTTCTTATAATAAAGAAACACAAGTAGTTTATGAATTAACAGAACATGGTAAAAATACATTAGACCTTACATTAGATATTTTACCAGGCATAATAAAATTAAAAGTAGATACAAATTTAAAAAACACTTTAGAAACAGTTGAAGAAGAACATTCTATTATTGCTGAATATACTCCTAGAAACGAAAATAATTATATTATTAATTGTAAGATAGTAGAAAATAATGAAATTGTATTTGAAATAAAAACCTTTGCATATTCACGTGAACAAGCAAAAGAATTTGTAGATAATTGGAAGAATAATGCTGAGAAAATTTATCCAAAAGTACTTGATTTATTACATAATCCAAATTCTTAAATATAATTTTATATTTTTAAATTAATACACAATTTTTAATCAATAATATTAGTAATATTAATATTGTTTATAAATATAAAAAATATCATGTAAATTGATTTTATTATTAAAATTTGTTTTACATGATATTTTTTTATATTTTGCACTTCTTATTTTTTTCCGTTTTACATTTTTAATTAAGTTTCATATTTTTTATCGTTTCTTTATAATCATTAGTGTTAATTATTCCTGTTCCAGATACAACAATTTCTGTTCCCGCTTCTTTTAACAATTCTATATTTTGCATATTAATACCACCATCAGCTTCTATTGTAATATCTATATTATTGTTTTTAATATATTCTGATATTTCTTTTATTTTTTCTAATGTTTTATCTATCAATTTTTGTCCACTTTTTCCTGGCTCAACAGTCATTATTAAAACTAAATGTACATTTTTCAATATATCATATATTTTATTAATATCTGTATCTGGTTTTATAGCTATTCCTGCCTTGCAATTATTTAATTTAATATAATCTAACATATCTAATAATTCATCTTTATTTGTAACAGATTCATAGTGTATTGTTATTATATTTGGATTATATGGTACAAACATGTCTATGTATTTTTTTATATCCTTAACCATTAAATGAATATCTAATGGTATATTTGTAATACTATTTAAATAATCACAATACTCTATCATTTTTTCTGTAGTATTGCTTTCTACAAAAATACCATCCATAACATCTATATGAAAATAATCTGTTTTAGCTGTTTCTAAATTATAGATTGTTTTAATTATTTTATCTTTTTCTACACTTAATAATGAAGTTGATATTTCTACCATTTGTGTAACTCCTTTTCCTTTAATTCATTATATAATTTACAGTACGTGTCATATCTTTGTTTACTTATTTTATTTTCCTGAACAGCCTTTTTTATTCCACATTTTTCTTCTTTTATATGCGTGCATCCTATAAACTCACAATTTTGCATATATTCAGCCAATTCTATAAAATATTTACATAATTCTTCACTTTTTATTTCATATATATCAAATGTAGAAAAACCTGGTGTATCTGCTATATATGAATCATTATCTATTTTATATAATTTAATTGCTGTTGTAGTATTTTTTCCACGTTTATTTTTATTACTTACTTCCCCTTCTGTTGTTAAGGTATCTTTAAAAATATTGTTAATTAATGTTGATTTTCCAACACCTGAATTACCAGAAAATGCTGTAATATTGTTTTTTAAACATTTACGTACCTCATCTATCCCTTCACCAGATTTAGCATTTGTTTTTATAACTGTATATCCGATTTTTTTATAGATATTATATATATTATCTATAATATCATCTTTTTCCAAATCTATCTTATTTAAACAAATTGTAGATTTTATATTGTTATATTCAGCAAATGCTAATTGTTTATCTAATAATAACAAATCTGGTTTTGGCATTTTCATAGATAGTACAAAAATCATTTGAGTTATATTTGACATTTTAGGTCTTTTAATATAATTTTTTCTTTCATGAATTTCATTAATAATACCATCTGTTTGTGTTTGATATTCAAATTCAACAATATCTCCTACTGCAGGAATAATATCATCTTTTTTGAATTTTCCTCTTGGAATACATTTAATTATATTAGAACTTTTACTATCTTCTACTTCATATATATTTGATACATTACTTACAATTAATCCCTTTGACATACATTCTCCTTAAACTATAAATGAATGGGGTTATTTAACATCCAAAATTGTATTAGAACCATTTAAATCAATTTGCGCATTTTCTTTTCTTACTTCATCTACATAAACTTTTACTGTTACTACACCTTTTCCTTTAATAGTTACATTTATATTTTCTGTATCTGCTGAAACACTTTGTTTATATACATTTTCATCGTCAACAGTTACTCTTATAACTACATTATCTGGTTTTTTTATTGCTCCAGTTTCATCTTTTTCTGGTTTATATCCTGTTAATGATTTTACATTTACATTAACAGTACCTTCTTTTATTTCTTGTATTTTATTTACAGTTAATGTTATAGCTGTTCCTTCATCTACAACACTTCCAACTTCTAGGCTTTGTTTTAAAACTATACCATTAGATTTGTTAGTATCTTCTTGATATGTAATATTTACTTCTATTTTTTTCTCTGTAAGCATTTTTTTAGCTTGTTCTATATCCATATCAGTTACAGAAGGTATGCTTACTTTTTCAAGTCCAGTTCCTATACTTACATATATTTTTACAGTTTCACCTGCATTTACTTCTTTTCCCTCTGTAATATCTTGTTTAGTAACTATTCCTTCTTCAACTGTTTGACTTGTTTCATCTATTCTTTCTGGTATTAATTCTACTTTTTCTAATTCTTCTACAGCCTCTTCATATTTTTTTCCTTTTACTTTCGGCATTTTTACTATTTTAGCACCTTTGCTTACAGTTAATTTTACTGGACTATTTTTTGTCACGTCATAATTTGTTCCTGGTGCTGGTTTTTGTGAAATAACTTTTCCAGCTTCAATATCTTTATTGTATACTTCTTCAATATCATATTTTATGCCAGCTGCATCTAATTTAGATTTTGCTTCATCAATAGTTACATTTTCTACACTAATTAAAGATATTCCTGATGATTGTTCTGTTCCTGTTCCAAATATTTTTTGTGTTATTGTTAGACTTCCCCAAAATATTAATATGCATAATATCACAACTAGTATTGGAACACCTATATATATGACTTTTTTCATTTTTGGATTTTCTTCTAAATATTTAGCAAGTCCTGTTTTTTCTGGTTCATTTTTCTTAGTATTTCTACCTGAATTTTCTTTATATTGCTTTTGATTTACCATATTTTCTGAAATTGTTGGAATTACTCTAGTAAAATCATTAGTATTCTTTTCTTGTACGAATTTTCCTGATGGATTCTTTAATGCTAAACTTAAATCTTTTATCATTTCAGTTGCAGATGCGTATCTTAAACTTGCATCTTTTTTCATTGCTTTTAAAATAATTTGATTCACAGCTACCGGAATTCTTGAATTTAATTTTATTGGTTCAATAGGTTCTTCTTGCATATGTTTTAATGCAACAGATACTGGAGTATCTGCATCAAATGGTACTTTACCTGTTACCATTTCATACATTACAACACCTAAAGAATAGATATCTGATTTTGCATCTGTATATCCACCTCTTGCATGTTCTGGTGAGAAATAGTGCACTGATCCTATTGTTGTTCCAAATGCTGTTATAGTTGAGTTTGACACTGCTTTTGCTATTCCAAAATCTGTAACTTTTGCTATCCCATCTTCTGTAATAATTATATTATGTGGTTTTATATCTCTATGAACTATTCCATTTTTATGTGCTACTTCTAATGCAGAACATATTTGTATTGCTATGTTTACAGACCACTTCCATGGAAGTGCACCTTCTTCTGCTATAATTTGTTTTAATGTTTTTCCTTGTATTAATTCCATTACTATATAATATATATTATATTCTTGACCTACATCAAAAACTGAAACTATATTAGGATGTGTTAAACTTGCGGCAGCTTGAGCTTCTGTATTAAATCTTTTTATAAATTCTTCATCTGTTGTAAATTCTTCTCTTAATACTTTAACAGCCACATATCTATTAAGAATAGTACATCTAGCTTTATATACTGTGGCCATGCCACCATTTCCTATTTTTTCGATAATTTCATATCTGTTTCCTATTATTTTTCCTTCTAAATTCATATGTAATTCTCTCCTTATAATATAATTACAGCTGTAATATTGTCATATCCACCATTTTCGTTTGCTTTAGATACAAGATTATTACAAGCTTCAATTGGATTTTCATTAATTATTTTTACTATTTCATCATCTTTTAACATATTTGTTAATCCATCAGAACACATTAATAATATATCATCTTTAAGAAAACCTTTTACCATTACATCTGGTTCTACAAAAGTTGAACAACCTAATGCTTTTATAAGCATATTTTTTTTAGGATGATTATATGCCTCTTCTTTTGTTATTGTTCCATCTGATACTAATTTTTGTACATAACTATGATCTGTTGTTAACTTTCTGAAAAAGTCTTTTCTTTTTCTATATACTCTACTATCTCCCACATGACCTATATATACTTTATTTCCTAATATTAAACATACATCTATTGTTGTACCCATATTTTCTAATTCTTTATTTTCTTTTGATTTTTCATATACAACTAAATTAGCATACTCTATAGCACTTTTTATTAATTTTAATATTTCTTCTTTATCATTACTCTCTATTGAATCAAAATTATTTAATATGTATCTTTTAGATGTTTCAACAGCTAATTTACTTGCTATTTCCCCACCTTTATATCCTCCCATTCCATCAGCCACAATATATAATTGAACTTTTTCTTCTGGTTTTGATATATAAAAATAATCTTGATTCATTTCGCGTACTTTACCAACATCTGACTTTGCAAAAGCTTTCATATATCCTCCTTTTACTATTCCTTTGTTTATATATATTTATATACTATTTTTTTTAGGTATTTTTTACAACTATATTTTATATTATAATTATATTTTTTACAATCTTATTTTGACTATTTTAAATTTTTTCTTCTTAATTGACCACAAGCCGCATCTATATCTGAGCCTAACTCTCTTCTTATTGTTGCCACAATACCTTTTTCATTTAAATAATCTCTAAATTTTATTATATTTTCATTAGTGCTTTTTACAAATGTTCCATTTTCTATTTTGTTAATTGGTATTAAATTCACATGACATAACATACCCTTTAATAATTTAGATAATTCTTTCGCATCTTCCAAATTATCATTATTGTCCTTAGCTAATGCATATTCAAATGATATTCTTCTATTAGTAATTTTAATATATTCTTTACATGCTTCTAACAACTGTGAAATATTATATACATTATTTACAGGCATCATCTTACTTCTTTTTTCATCATTTGTTGCATGCAACGAAATAGATAATGTACATTGTATATTTTCATTAGCTAAATCATATATTCTTGGAACTAATCCACTAGTTGAAACACTAATATGTCTTGCTCCTATATTTAAACCTTTTTGATTATTTAATATTCGTATAGATTTAATTACATTATCATAATTGTCTAAAGGCTCACCTATACCCATATATACTATATTAGAAATTTTATCATCAATATCTTGTTCAACTGCTAATATTTGTTCTACAATTTCTCCTGCTGTCAAATTTCTTATAAAATTGATTCCTGTTGATGCACAAAATTTACACCCCATTTTACAACCAATTTGTGTTGAAACACATACTGTTTTTCCATGATGATATTGCATTAATACTGTTTCAATAGCATTTCCATCAAGTACATCAAATAAATACTTTTTTGTACCATCTGATGATTCTTGTTTTTTCAATATTTTATAATTACACATAGTATAGTTTGATTTTAATTTTTCACGCAATTCCAAAGATAAATTTGTCATTTCATCAAAACTTTTAACTTTTTCTACATATAACCAATGAAAAGCTTGTCCTGCTCTATACTTTTTTTCACCTATTTTTTCGAATTCTATTTCTAAATCTTTTAAATCATAATCTTTTATATTTTTCATATTTCTGCTCTTTTCTTTTTTATATTTTATATCATATTAAAGTTATTTTTACAATATTTTTATAGTGATTTGTGTTTTAAAAAAATCAATTCACTACTTTTTCAATTATAAAATTGCAAAAGTAATGAATTATCTATTAAAAATATTTATCTTTTGTTATAAAAATTTTTTAAGCACCAATACTGTTATTTAATTGTTTAATAGCATTTTCTAAACCTGATAGTCTTTTTTCAAATAATTGATTAGTCATATCAGATATTTTGTTGTATTCTTGTAGTTTGTCTAATTTCTTCATATTTGTAGCATGATTTTTTTGTAACAAAATTATTTCCTCTGTTTGATTATACTGTAATTCTTTTAATACTTTATTTAATTCTACGATTTGTTCTTCAAGTGCTTTTTTAGTAAATTCACAAGTATGCATAATATCACCCCTTTAGCAACAAAATCACTATAACTATTGTATCATTAAAACATACCTAAAGTCAATAAAAACAAAAACAAAAGTTTTGTTTTCCGAATTTATATTGTTTACTGTAATAATTTACATTTAAAATTATATAATAGGTAAAATACTATTTCCTTTTTCACAAATATATAATATAATATAAATATACAAAGTCAGAAAGGAGTACATTATCTTGTCCAAAGAAAACAAACTTAATGAATTTAAATTAATAATCCATGATATTATGCAAAATCCAACAGTTCAAGAAATGAAATTATATAGACAGCACTATGAAACCTCATGTTTTGCACATTGTTTTAATGTTTCATTTATTAGCTATAAAATATGCAAAAAATTAAAATTAGATTATAAATCAGTTGCTAGAGCAGCTATGTTACATGATTTATTTCTTTATGATTGGAGATATAAAGAAAATGAAAGAAAAGGACTTCATGCATTTACACATCCAAAAACCGCATTAGAAAATTCAAAAGAACTTTTTGATTTATCTCCAAAGGAAGAAGATATAATATTAAAACATATGTGGCCTGTAACTATACAACTACCAAAATATCCAGAAAGCTATATAGTAACATTAGTTGATAAATATAGTGCAATTTGTGAAAGTTTCAAATATTATCGTAAAATATTTTTTTCTCGCAAATATTTCAGACTTGCATATTTGTTTTTTAGTTTATGTATAATTAGTTTATAAATTTTGTAATAAACTAATACCACAATTTTAGTAAACAACTTAAATTGTGGTATTTTAATTTTTATAATATTAATATATTTATTATGTTAAACACAATTAACTTTTAAAATATATTTACTAATTTTAAAGAATCTTTATCTTTTATATGTTCTAATATAAATTTGCATTTTTCCAATTCTTCAATAGTTTTATCATAATCCTGAACTTTAATATTTGCATTCATCGAAATTAATTGTGTTTCCACTTTTTCTAATTCATCATGTTCTATATAATAAGCAAGAATATCATATTTTTCATTCCATTTTTCTTGTATATCATCTAATTCATTTTTCAAATTTTGTTTTTCTATATTATCATTATCTATTTTTTCTTCTATTTTTTCTAAACTTACAGAAATATTTTCAAAGAATTTTTTAGTATAATTTTGAGTTATTATATGACCTATGATTATTAATATCACTATTATAACAACAATAATAATTTCTTTTTTCATAATTCCCCCTCATCTATTTATATAATCTATACAATTATATTTTTTAGATTGTTTAATCTTTTATTTTTTATCTTTTTTTTGAGAAAAAAATTGCCCTTTTCCATCTATAGTTACTATTAAAGCTTCTTCTGGATTATACCCAAATTTGTTAACTTGCTTTTTTAACCATTGATAATTTTTTCCTAATGTTCTTAAATTTTCATCCATTATTTTTCCATCTACTACTAAATCATATGGAATTCCTTCATATTCAGGCTCAATTCCAAAGTCTTCAGGGATACAATTTCTTTTGTTAGGTTTTTGTATAACATTTATTTGACCACTCGTTTCTAAAATTGCGTATTCTACATCCCCCAAATTCATAACATTACTATCTCTTAATCTTTCTTGTAATTCATTTATTGTAAATCTTTCCTTTCTTAACATTTTTTCATCTATTTTTCCTCTGTAAATTAATATAGATGGTTTTCCACAAATTAATTGCCTCATTTTTGTACTTTTTAAATTACAAACTGAAATTATCAAATGCATTACAAGTAAGCCAAGAATTGGAATTATTCCATTTGTTATTGGAATACCACTATTACTCATTGGTGTTGCAGCCAAATCTGCAATCATTATTGAAATTGCAAGTTCAAATGGTTGTAATTGCCCAATTTCTCTTTTTCCCATTAATCTCATTACTACTAATACAATTATGTATAAAAAAATTGATCTTATAAAAATTACTAACATATTTTTTCTCCTTGTTTTCAATTAGTTCTCTTTTATTTTGCCTTTATTTTAAAAAAATTATTCGTATTTTGGCATAATAAAAATTTTTTCGTAAATAATAAAAATGAACGTAATTTTTGATTGCGTCATGCTTTTAATAAGGAGGTTATTGATATGTCAGATAATCAAGTAAATACTCAATCTAATGGTGGAGTAGATACAGTTTGGCAAATTCTTGGTAGATTAATAACAGCTGCTATAGTTCTTGCTATTACTGCATTTTTTACACCTGGATTTACCATAAGTAATATTTGGGCATTAGCTGCCGCTGCAATTGTTCTTACTGTAATAGATTATTTAATAACAAAATTTACAGGGTTACATGCAAGTTCGTTTGGTAAAGGATTTGTTGGATTTGTACTTTCTGCTGTAGTATTATATGTAACACAATATTTTGTTGCAGGATATACAATATCTTGGATAGCAGCAATTGTTGGTGCTATAGTTTATGGTGTTGTTGATTATTTTTTACCTGGTGAACAACAATAATTTAGACTTTTGTAAAAAATAGCCAACAAAAGCAAAAAAGTAACTTATAATGAACTCTACTTTTTAATATAGTTCACTATAAGTTACTTTTTTCATTTCTATTTTTAAATTCTATTATTATAAAGTTTTATAGCTGTTTCAGGGCTATCATTTCCTTCTTTATTCTTAATTGGTGCAAATTCTTCTTCTCTTTTTACACGTAAAATGCTAATATCTTCATAATTTGAAAAAGCATCAAAAATAAATGATTCAAATTTATATACATTTTTACCTTCTGGTTCTACTAAATTTCCATTCTCATCTAAATAATTTGATTTTTTCTCTGCTATATGATATGGTAAAACCTTACTAGATAGTTCATCTAATGCTTCAATATTATATAAATGGCTTAATATATTAAGATCTCCATATACTAAATCACCATGTTCATCAACCTCTTCAGCCATTTCTTCTGGTAATTCTGAATATTCTATTATTCCTGGTCTTCCATCAATTTTGCAAAAAACTCCCGCTCTTTCTTTTGGGTTTGTTTTTATTACAGATTTAGAAGCAATTTTATTATTTTCACTAACAGTTATTCCTAATAATAATGGATCTACTATTTTTAATAAAATATTATCTACTCCTCCAACAAAAACCCATTTTATATTATTTTCTTTCATTTGTTTTATAATACCATTTTTTCCTAATGACTTATATATACTTCCGTTTCCATCAGAAGCTTCTTTTATTAATTTATCTTTTCCTATTAATAATTTGCCTTTTGTTGTTACTAATGGTGCTTTACCTTGTTTAAAGAAATGTACCTTTTCTTTTGGATATCCAAAATAATTATGTTCTTCTAAAAATTCTACAGTTTGATTATTATTTTCATCACTTGTCATTATGTACCAAGGAATTATAACATTATATTTTTTACTAGCTTTTTGCAAAGATTCTACTATTATTTGGAATAAATATTTATCACCATTTTTTAAACTAACTTTAAAAGTTCCCTTTGGTCCTGTATGACCAAGTCTTGTTCCTTGACCTCCAGCCATAGTAATAACAGCATATTGACCATTTTTTATATATTCTGTGCCAATATTTTTATATTTGTTGAAATCTTCTTCTGTAAGTTTGTTTATATCAATTGCTGAAATTTTTTCTATTTTTTTATTACCTATTTCAAAAGTTTTATTTAAATTTTTATATAAATCCATAACTTGATCAATATTTAAATTTAATACTTGATCAATTAGTTTGTTTTTTTCTTCATTATTTAATTTTTCCATCCAAGAAATTATATGATCTTGTTCGTATTTTTTTAGTAATTCCATAGCTTTTTTCTCCTTTTCCATATCCATCTTTCCTTTGCTATTTTTAATTTCTTAATTTGTATTATACTTAAAAAACTGTTGTAATGCTATATTTATATATAATATGTTCATATTAGCACATATGTTTTTCAAAATCAATAGTTTGTATTTTATTTTTTGTCATAAAACCTATTTGTTATTAATATAAATTAATAAAGTTTAAATAGACAAACATTTAAGGAGGAATTATAAATGGAAAATAATTTTAAACTATATGAAGATATCGCCAAACGAACAGAAGGTGATATTTATGTTGGAGTAGTAGGTCCTGTACGTACTGGAAAATCAACTTTTATTAAAAGGTTCATGGATTTATTAGTAATTCCAAATATCGACAACTCTTATAAACAAGAACGTGCTAGAGATGAATTACCTCAAAGTGCTGGTGGTAGAACAATTATGACTACAGAGCCAAAATTTATACCAAATGAAGCAGTTGAAATAACAGTAGGAAATAATATTTCTTTAAAAACAAGACTTGTTGATTGTGTTGGATACTTAGTAAATAATGCAATAGGATATTTAGAAGATGATATGCCAAGAATGGTAAAAACTCCATGGTCTGAGGATGAAATTCCTTTTGAAAAAGCAGCTGAAATTGGTACTAGAAAAGTTATACAAGAACATTCTACAATAGGTATTTTGGTAACTACAGATGGTAGTATTACAGATATTCCAAGGGAAGATTATATTGAAGCAGAAGAAAGAGTTGTTCGTGAATTAAAAGAATTAAATAAGCCATTTATAATTCTTCTTAATAGTGACTCTCCTTATTCTGAAAGTACAAAAAATTTAGCACGTAAATTAGAGGATAAATACGAAACAACTGTAGTTCCAACTGATTGTTCTAATTTAGAATTAGATGATATAAACAATATATTTAGCAAAATTTTATATGAGTTTCCTATTGAAAGAATAAATATTAACTTTCCAAAATGGGCTGATAGGTTAGATGAAAATCATTGGCTAAAAAAAGAACTTTTTGCTGAAATTAAAGATGCTTGTTCAGATGCAAGAATTTTAAAAAATGTTGATACTACACTTAGCAAATTACAAAAAACAGATGTAATATCTTCAAGTGTATTAAATGATATTCGTTTAGGAACTGGTGAAGTAAATATTACTGTTAATTTACAAGATGAATTATTTTATAAAATAATTACCGAAATTTCTGGAGTTACAATTTCAAATGAAGGAGATTTATTTGCAACAATAGCTGAATTTTCAAAAACTAAAAAAGAATATGATAAAATTGCATATGCTCTTGAAGAAGTAAAAGCAAAAGGTTATGGAATAGTAACACCTTCAATGGAAGAATTAATATTAGATGAACCAGAAATGGTAAAACAAGGTTCACGATATGGAGTTAAATTAAAAGCTAAAGCACCTTCAATACATATGATTCGTGCTGATATTGAAACCGAAGTTTCACCTATTGTTGGAAGTGAAAAACAATCAGAAGAATTAGTAAATTATTTACTTTCTGAATTTGAAAATGATCCAATAAAAATTTGGGAATCAAATATATTTGGAAAAAGTTTACATGAATTGGTTAATGAAGGATTGCAAAATAAATTATGTAGAATGCCAGAAGATGCTCAATGTAAGTTACAAGAAACTTTGGAACGTATTGTTAATGAGGGTAGTGGCGGTTTGATTTGCATTATTCTTTAAAATATATATTCAAATTATTTTTTATATACTGTAAAAAGAAATTATCAATTTGATAATTTCTTTTTACAATTTTTTTATTTACTATTTTATAAAATTTTTACATAATTCTCAAAATTTTGTAAATAATATTTATATTACTAAAACATTGAAAGTTCTTAGTTTGAAAATAACTTCATTTTTCAAACTTACTATGTACTTTCGGAAAGGAATGAAATTTATTATGAAAAAAAATGTTATAGAACAATTTTATAATAAATTTTTTAAATATACGCCACCTAAACAATATAATTTTTTTCTTACAACAGAAAATGCTAAAGACATAGAAAAAATACCTGTTTCACCAGCTAATGATTTAGAACCAACAAGTTTTTCTAAAAAATTATTTGATAATTTAGCTTTTTTAAAATTTAAATATAATGCTTTAATAAATAGTGATATTGTAATTAGAGAATTTGTATTAACTGCTCAAAATAGAGAATATAATGCTGCTATAATTTATATAGATGGTATGGTAGATTCCAAAACAATTAATAATTCAGTTTTGAATCCTTTAATGTTACGTAATAGAGCTAATACTTATGAAATTAAAGAAAAAGATGTTGTTTCTGAATTTAATAATAATGATGTTATTATACGAAAAGTAAAAAAATTTAACCTTGGAAATTATATATATAATCATTTAATTCCCCAAAATGATGTTAAAAAAATTGAAAATTTCGAAAAAGCTATATCTAGTATAAATATGGGAAATTGTCTCCTTTTAGTAGATAATTTAAATATAGGTTTTGATATTGATGTAAAAGGTTTTAAACAAAGAAGTGTTAGTTCACCTCAAAATGAAATTGTAATAAGAGGTTCACAAGAGGCATTTGTTGAAAATATTAGAACAAATACTTCTATGTTAAGAAGACTAATTAATAATGAAAATTTGGTAATAGAAAATTGTTCTGTTGGAAAAATAAGTGAAACTAAAATTGCAGTTTGTTATTTAAAAGATATTGCTAATAATGATTTAGTTGCTGAAGTTAAATACAGAATAAATAATTTAGATGTAGATTATTTGATTTCATCTGGACAACTTGAGCAATTAATACAAGATAATGGTTCTAGTCTATTTCCTCAAGTTATAGCAACTGAAAGACCTGATAAAGCAACAATTCATTTACTTGAAGGTAGAGTAGCAATTATAGTAAATGGAACACCTTATGTTTTAATTGCACCACGGTGTTTTATCAGATTTTCTGTCATCACCAGAAGATGCAAATTTCAAATTTCAATTTTCTAATATGTTGAAATTTATAAGAATAATAGCTGTATTTTTGGCTTTATTTTTACCAGGAATATATGTTGCTGTTACCTCATATCATCATGAACTATTACCAACAGAATTACTTTTCACCATTGAAGCAGCTCGTGAAACCGTTCCATTCCCTACTATATTTGAAATTTTGTTAATGGAAGTCTCATTTGAATTAATACGTGAAGCAGGAATTAGAGTTCCATCCCCTATTGGTCCGACAATAGGAATTGTTGGAGGTATTATACTTGGAGATGCTGCAGTTAGTGCAAATTTAGTTAGTCCTGTTTTAATAATAATTATATCAATTACTGCTATTTGTTCATTTAGTATACCAGACTTTTCATTTAATTTCACTGTTAGATTATGTAGATTCATATACATCTTTTTAGCATATTTAGCAGGATTTTTAGGAATTGCTGCCGGATTATTTGTACAAATAATTCTTTTATGTAATTTAAAATCATTTGGTTGTCCATATACAACACCATATATTTTGCATAATAATAAACGAACATTAACATCATATTTTTTACCACCTATATGGAAAAGAGAAAATCGTTCTAATATTGTAAGCCCTAAGAAAAAATATTCACAAGGTAAAATCAGTATGTTATGGAAAAACAGTAATATAAAATAGCTTTAGGTAAAATCAGTATGCTATGGAAAAACAGTAACATAAAATAGCTTTAAGAAAGGAGTTATTATATGAATTCAGAAAAAATAGGATTTATGGAAGCAATTGCTTTAATTTCAGTAGTTATGATAAATAAAATAATATTAAACACTCCAAAAGAAATAATTTCTTCTACACGGTTCATCTGCATGGTTAAATGTTATAGTTATTTTCATTTTAGCTATTTTAATGACTATATCAATTACATTTTTATTCAAAAAATTTCAAGGACAAGATATTTTAGATGTTTGCAAATTTTTAGGTGGGAATACACTTACTATAATAATGGGAATTTTATATATAATATTATTATTATTAGTTCCAGTATTTGTTATAAAAAACTTTTCTGAAACACTACAAGTAATATATTTCAAAACCTCTCCATTAATATTTATACTACTATTTTTTATAATTAGCAGTACTATTGCTAACAAATTTTCATTAAAAGTATTAGCAAAAGCAAACTTAATAATAACACCCATAATATTTTTTAGTATTATTATTATTCTCTTATCATCATTTAAAAGTTTTAATGTAAGAAGAATTTGTCCTATACTAGGTTATGGAGTTAACCAAACGTTTTTCTCAGGATTAAGTAATGTTTTTAGTTTTTCAGGTATAGGCTATTTATTTTTTATTGGACCTTTTATAAATAATACAAAAGATTTTAAAAAAATGTCTATTATATCAATAGTATTATCTGGATTATATTTATTTTTAAGTGTAACTTGCATACTATTATCACTTTCTCCTACATTTAAAAGTGAAGAAACCTTTTCTTTATATTTGTTAACCAGAAACTTATCTTATGGTAGGTTTATTCAAAGAGTTGATGCAATATTTATATTTTTATGGATAATTTCTGTTATTACTTATATTAGTTTTGCTATATACTTTGCTATATATATTTTAAAAAAACTAACTAAAATAAGTGATACTAGTTCTATAAATTATACTATAAATTTATTAGTACTAACTGTACTGCTTATTCCCAGCAGTCTTGCTGTTACTGCACAAATTCCATATAAAACATTTAAAATTGGCACTTTAATTTTTCTGTTTGGAATAAGTATTATTATACTAATATTAGCAAATTTAAAATTGAAAATCATTGATAAAAAGAAAGGAAAAGTATGAATATTACGTACTTTATAAATTGATTATGAAAATAAAAAAACTTTTTATTTTAGTTATATTAACTATAATATTATTATCTCTTTCCGGTTGTTATGATGCTCATGGTATCGAGGAATTTTCTTATGCAACTGCCATAGGACTTGATATTTCAGAAGATAAATTATTATCTTTAACCTTGCAAATATCTATTCCTAGTACTGATTCAGAATCAGGAAGTAGTCAATCTAGTAAAACAGATGCTATTACTGTAAAATGTAACAGTATAAATTCCGGAATAAATTTAATAAATAATTATATTAGTAAAGAAGTTAATTTATCACATTGCAAAGTTATTGTAATTTCTGAAGAATTTGCAGCACAAGGTCTTTCTGAATGTGTCGACACATTAGCAAATATTGTTGAAATCAGACCTGACTGTAATGTAATTATTACAAAGTGTTCCGCAAAAAAATTTATAGAAAATGCTTCTCCATCAATTGAAACTTTAACAGCTAGATATTATGAAGTTGCTTTAAAATCCAGTGAGTATACAGGGTTTACTCCAGCTACAAAATTCGTAGACTTTATAGGAGATATGAAAAACAATTTTATACAATCACATGCTATTTTAGGAAATTTAACAATGGAAAATGAAAATACTAAATTATATAGTAACTTGGACAACAATTATACAGCTGGCGAAACACCCATAGAAGGTTCTAGTAATATAGAATTTTTTGGAACCGCTGTTTTTCGTGATGATAAATTAGTTGGTGAATTAAATGGAATAGAAACAATTTGTTATTTACTAGTATCTAACGAATTCAAAAATTGCACCCTTTCAATTCCTGATCCATTTAATGTTGATTCAAGTGTTGATTTAAGGATTAATAAAAAAAGAAACTCTAAAATTTCTGTTGATTTTGTAAATAACTCACCATTTATCTCAGTTGAAGTTTTTCTAGAAGGGTACGGAATCTCTTTAGATGAAAACACAGATTACTCGTCAGTTGAAGATATTAATATTTTAAATAATTATGCTGAACAATATTTAAAATTGCAACTGGAAAATTATTTATATAAAACCTCTAAAGAATTCAATTCAGATATTTCCGGATTTGGAAAATATGCACTATCAAAATATTTAACATGGGATGAATGGATTAGTTCCAATTGGCTAGAAAATTATAAAAATTCTTTTTTTAATGTGAAAGTAAATGTAAATATTCAATCTGGAGGTGAATTTAACAAATCGCCTTAAAAAGTACCTAAAAAACTTTAAAAAGCGCTTTAATAATCATATTGAAATAGTTTATAGGCATCTAAAATAAACCTAAATTTAAAAGGAGAAAATGATTTCATCATTACAAAAACTTATGAAAATATTAATTTGTATATTAAGTATATGGATATTTTTAAAAAACATATCTTTTGCAATTTATGAATACAAAGAAAACCAAAATCTTTCTGGAAGTATCACAGTAGTAATTTTAAATATTATTTGTATAATTTCCTGTAACATATTTTTATGGAATTAAATATTATAATCAAACTATCAAAGCGCCTATCAAAAACTGTAGAGTAGGCCAAATAAAATATATTAAAATGCAGTGGATGTGCAGTTTGGAAGCGTGAGCACTAACGCACTTCACTCCACAAAAACGACCATCAAAAGAACGAAATTTTAATATATTTTATTTGGCCAGCTAATTTTAAACCTCTACCCAAAACATCATACTATTTTATATTAGCTTATTTTATAGACCTTTATACTATATAACATTATTTTACTTTATGCCATATTTATTATATTTTACTCTAAAAAATCCTCTCAAAAAAAATTCTACGTAACTCCTTATTAGCCTCAATAACTCTTATAGAAATTTTATCTCCTATATTAAATATAGTTCCTGTATCTTCTCCAATTAATCTTTTATGTTCTTCATCATAATTAAAATATTCATCACCCAAATTTTCAAACCTAATTAATCCTTCAACAGTATTATCCAACTCCACAAAAACTCCAAAAGAAGTAATATTAGAAATTATTCCATCATACTCTTCACCTATTTTAGATTGCATATATTCTGCCTTCTTAATATCTACACTATCTCTCTCTACCTTTTGTGCAACCTTTTCTCTTTCTGAAGATGATTTTGCATAATTTGTTGCCTCTTCTGAATATTTTTCTAACTCATTTTCAGACAAATTATAATTTTCACTAATATACTTTGAAATTATTCTATGAATAAATAAATCTGGATATCTTCTTATCGGTGAAGTAAAATGGCAATAATATTTACTTGCAATACCAAAATGACCTTGGTTTTCGCTCTCATATCTAGCTATTTTTAAAGTTCTTAAAATTAAATTAGAAACAACTCTTTCTTCAGGTTTTCCCTTTACTTTTTCTAACACTTCAGCAAAAGCCTTAGGATGAATATTATCTTTATTTCCTTTAATTTTATATCCTAAATTCCATAAAAACTTATTTAATTCGCTTACCTTTTCCATATCTGGTACTGGATGAACTCTGTAAATAAATGGTGCTTCAAGCCAATAAAATTTTTCGGCAACAGTTTCATTTGCAATTAGCATAAACTGCTCTATAATCTCATTTGCAAATGTTATTTCATATTTTTTAACATCAACAGCAACACCGTTTTCATCTAAAATAATTTTGCTTTCTGGAATATCTAAATCCAAACTACCATCTTTTGTTCTTTTTTCCTTTAAAATTAATGCTAACTCTTTCATTAATCTAAAATCATTAAAATATTTTTCATATTGCTTAATATCTTGGTACTCTTTTTTGTTTTTTCTATATGATTCTTCATCCTCTTGATTTTTATTTTTAATATAATTATCTTGTTCATCTAAATAATTTAATATTTTATATACTCCATTATAAGACATCCTTTTAGTTACTCTTATAATACTTTTTCGTATATCTGATGAGACAACTTGTCCTTTATTATTAATTTCCATAATAACAGATAATGTAAATTTATCTTCACCTGCATTTAAACTACATAATCCATTTGACAATTCCTTCGGAAGCATCGGAATTACTCTATCCATCATATATACACTTGTACCTCTTATAATCGCCTCTTTATCTAATTTAGAATCCTCTTTAACATAATGGCTAACATCTGCTATATGAACACCTAAAATATAATTTCCATCATCTTTTTTCTCAACACAAACAGCATCATCTAAATCTTTAGCATCTTCCCCATCTATAGTAAAAATTTCTTTATCTCGCAAATCCAATCTACTTTTTATTTCTTTATCTGAAATATTACATTCTAAACTTTTAGCTTCTTTTAACACTGGTTCAGGAAACTCATATGGTAAATTATATTCCTTAATTAAAGATAGCATATCAACTCCTGCTTGATCTTTATTACCAAGTACCTCAACAATTTTCCCCTCTGCTTTTTTACCTTTTTCTGCAAACTTAGTTATCTTAACAACAACCTTTTGATTATTTCTAGCACTTCCAAAATTCTTTTTAGAAATAAATATATCTGTTCCATATTTACTATCATCCGGAATTACAAACCCAAAATTCTTACTATTTTGAAAAGTCCCAACAATAGTATCTTTCCCATGTTTCACAATTTTTACTATTTTTCCTTCTTTGTGAAGTTCATCATTTGAATCATCTAAAATTTCAACTAACACTAAATCCTCATTTAGTGCATTATTTATATTCCCCTTAGATATAAAAACCTCTTCATTTTTATCTATTTCAACAAAACCAAACCCTTTCTGATTTAGTCGTAATGTCCCTGTTTTATATACATTACTATCTACTAATAAATATTTACCTTTCTTAGTACACTGAATTTTATACTCATTTTCCAACTCTTTCAAAACCTCATGAAACTCAGCGAATTTATCTTTAGTAACTCCTAAAATAAACGCAATTTCTTTAGCCTTCATCGGAACATATTTATCATCATTCATAAACTCCAAAACAACTTTCTTCTTTTCTTCTCTTTTTTCCATTTCTTCCATCACATCTTCTACCTCCTTTTACACTTTAATTATTTTTACAACAAGATTTTATCTAAAAAACATTATATCTATAAAAACATTATATCTAAAACATTATATCTATAAATATTCAAAAATCAAACTATTTACAACCTCAAATTCCCACATAAACTTCAAAATCATTCTCTCAAAAAATTCACCTAACCTCCCTCGGAGAAAGAAATTTTCACTTTTGAAAAAACAAACTCCGACCTAAGCCCCATAACATCTAACCCCAGTAATTATCGTAACAAGTCCACCAAACCCAGCACGCACTCCACCGCGTTTGAAGGAGTTTGTTTTTTCAAAAGTAAAAATTTTTTCTCTCGGTGCTCCCCAAATGCATACTTTCAAACACACACATCCACTTGCCAAAACTTTCACACCTCACACAAAATAAAAATCCCCAAACTATGCACTACAACAGTCACAATATTTGGGGACATCCTTTAAATTAAAAAACTTATATCATATATAGTATTCCTAATACAATTGAAACAACTATAAACGCAATACCTAATATAATTGTATACCTTTTTAATTTTCCTTCTTTAGTTCTTCCTTTATTTTTCTCATAAAAATTATTTGTAGAAGAACCTGTTATTGCTCCAGAGGCACCTGAAGAATCCTTAGTTTGAATTGTAGCTATTATTATTAAAGCTATACAAATTATTACATAAATTGCTAATATTATATATTTTAATACTGTCATTTCTTACACTCTCCATTCATATGTTTTTCCTTTGCTTATTGTAGCATATCTTTTTTTTAATTGCAAATACTTTATGCAGTTTCTATATTTTTGTTTGTTTTAGTTTTAATTTTTTTAGTAACTTTTCCATTTTCTTTGTTATTATTTATAATAATTTGTGGTTTTTCACCATTTAAAACAGTTTCTTTTGTAATTATACATTTTTCAATATTAGGATTTGAAGGAATTTCAAACATTATATCTCTCATAATATCTTCTAATATTGCACGTAACCCTCTTGCACCTGTTTTTCTTTCAATAGCCTTATCAACTATTGCATTTAAAGCTTCATCTTGAAATTCTAATTCAACATTATCTAATTCAAATAATTTTTTGTATTGTTTTACCAATGCATTTCTAGGTTTTGTCACAATTTGAATTAATGATTCTCTATCCAAATCTTGTAATGTAGCAACAATTGGTAATCTTCCTACAAACTCTGGTATTAATCCAAATTTTAACAAATCTTGTGGTAGTAATTCACTAAATACTTTTGATTTATCAATTTCTTTTGAACTTTCTATTTTAGCACCAAAACCTATAGATTTTTTTCCAATTCTATCATTTATTAATTTATCTAACCCTTCAAAAGCACCTCCACAAATAAATAATATATTTTCAGTATTTATTTGTATAAATTCTTGGTGTGGATGTTTTCTTCCTCCTTGTGGTGGAACTGAAGCAACTGTTCCCTCTACGATTTTTAACAATGCTTGTTGAACACCTTCACCACTTACATCCCTTGTTATTGATGGGTTTTCAGATTTTCTTGTTATTTTATCTATTTCATCAATATATATAATACCTTTTTCAGCTCTTGAAACATCATAATCTGCTGCTTGTATTAGTTTTAATAATATATTTTCTACATCTTCACCAACATAACCAGCTTCAGTTAAAGTTGTAGCATCAGCTATTGCAAAAGGTACATTTAAAACTTTTGCCAATGTTTGTGCTAATAATGTTTTTCCACAACCTGTTGGTCCTAATAATAATATATTACTTTTTTGTATTTCTACATTATTACTATTGTTATTTTTTTCTAATATATATTCATTGTTATTAATTCTTTTATAATGATTATATACTGCAACAGATAATGTTTTTTTAGCTTCTTCTTGACCTATTACATATTCATCTAAAACGCTTTTAATTTCCGCAGGTGTTGGCAATTTTTCGCCTTCATCTATTGTATAGGTCATATCTGGATCTTCATATAAATCATCTTCTATTATGTTTGTACATACATCAATACATTCATTACAAATATATACACCTGGTCCAGCAATAATTCTTTGTACTGCTTCTTGTGTTTTACCACAAAAAGAGCATCTAATTTTTCTAGTTTGTTCTTTATTTGGCATTTCAATCTCCTTTATTTTAATCTACTTATTTTTAATTTACTTAACATTAAGCTCTTTTTTCCATAATTCCGTCAATTAATCCATATTGTAATGCCTCTTCTGCAGTCATATAATTATCTCTTTCTGTATCTCTATTAATAACCTCTAATGGTTGACCTGTTCTATCACTCAATAATTTATTCAACTTTTCACGTGTTTTAACCATATGATCTGCGTGAATTTTTATTTCAGTAGTTTGACCAGAAAGTCCTCCACCACCTATTAATGGTTGATGTATTAATATTTCAGCATTTGGAGTAGCAAAACGTTTACCTTTTTCACCTGAAGCTAAAAGCACTGCTCCCATACTTGCAGCCATTCCTATACAAATTGTAGAAACTGGACATTTAATATAATTCATTGTATCAACAATTCCCATACCATCTGTTATAGAACCACCTGGACTATTTATATATAAAGATATCTCTTTATCAGGATCTTCTGATTCCAAAAATAATAATTGTGCAATTACTAAACTTGCTGAAGTAGCATTAACATCTTCTCCCAAAAATATAATTCTATCTTTCAATAATCTAGAAAAAATATCATATGACCTTTCTCCCTTTGATGTTTGTTCTACTACATATGGAACTAAACTATTTCTTTCTAACATATTTATCCTCCTCATTTTTAATAAAATTTCTTATTCATTTCATGTTTTTATTTTTAATAATGATAAATATTATTTCTAATATTATAATTATTAACAAATTAAATTTTTATATAACATATTTGAATTTTATACTATAATTAGCTTTTTTTCAATAGCTAATTTAAATTTTAAATTTTTTGTTTCTTAAAATTGCATTTAATTTTTTACTTGGTGTTTTTTGTTCTTTATATCAGCACTTTTGTAATTAAACAACTAAGTGCAATATTATAAAAAAGCTAGAAGAAAAAGTTAGGAATTTGCACCCCTAACTTTTACCATTATTTCTTTATTTTATTTTTGCATTTTCTACTACGAATTTTATTGCTTTTTCTGCTTTCATACTATCTTTTATGTAATTAATTAAGTGTTCATTATTCATTAAATCTTCTGCTTTTCTTCCATAATTTTCAGCCATTTCTTTTACTTTTTCTGCAACTTCTTCATCTGTTGCTTCTAATTTTTCAGCATTAACAATAGCCTCTAAAACTAATCTACTTTTAACTGATTTTTTAGCTTGTTCTTCATATTCTTTTCTCATATCTTCTTCTGTTTTTCCTATCATTTGAAGATATTGTTTCATATTTAGACCTTGATAAGATAATCTTGTTTCTATATCTTTTAACATATTATCAATTTCAGTATCTACCATTCCAGAAGGAATATCTATTTCTGTAGCATCACATACTTTTTGAATAGCATTTTCTTCTGTTTCATATTTTGCTTTATTAGCATTTTCTGTTTCTAATTTTTCTTTTATACTGTTTTTTAATTCAGCAATTGTATCAAATTCACTAACATCTTTAGCAAATTCGTCATCTAATGTAGGTAATTCTTTTCTTTTAATTTCATGTAACTTTACTTTAAATACAGCGTCTTTACCAGCTAATTCAGCTGAAAAATATTCTTCTGGGAATTTTACATTTATATCTTTTTCTTCATCAACTTTCATTCCAATTACTTGATCTTCAAATCCAGGAATAAATGTTTTGCTTCCAATTTCTAATTCATGGTTTTCAGCTTTTCCACCTTCAAATGGAACACCATCAACAAATCCTTCAAAATCTATAACTGCAATATCTTTTTCAGCAACTGGTTCATTTTCTACAGTTACTAATCTTGAATTTTTATCAGCCATATGACCTAATTCATGTTCAATATCTTCATCAGTTACATTATATTCTACTTTTTCTAAAGCTATACCTTTATATTTTCCTAATTTTACCTCTGGTTTAACTTGTACAACTGCTGTAAATATTAATTCTTGACCTTTTCCCATTTGTACTATGTCTATTTCAGGTTTGCTAACAACTTCTAACTTGTTTTCAGAAATTTCCTTTTCAAATATTTCAGGAACTATTTCATTAAAAGTATCTTCATAAAATATTTGTGGACCATAAGTTCTTTCAACTAAAGCCATTGGTGCTTTTCCTTTTCTGAATCCTGGTATATTGAAATATTTAGCTGTTTTAGCATATACTTTTTTCATTCCTTCATCAAATTGTTCTGCTGGAACATTAAATGTTAATTTTACTTCATTTGTATTTTCTGTGTTTTCTACTTTAATACTCATTTTTTACATACATCCTTTCAATCTCTTTTATGTTACTTTCTAAAAAGTAACTAGCTTTATTATTATACCATATTTTGGTAAATTTGCAATAGTTTATAACTATTTTATTTTCCCTACTTTACAATTTAACTGTAAACCTAAAAACTTCACTTCTATTTTAAAACTATTCAATCTCTAACCCCACTCGGAGAAAGAAATTTTTACTTTTGAAAAAATAAACCTCCGACCTAAGCCATCAACCATACAACCAAAGCCATTATTGTAACAAGCCCAACGAACACAGTACGCACTCCACCGCGTTTGAAGGAGTTTATTTTTTCAAAAGTAACAAATTTTTTCTCTCGGTGCTAACCTCAAAATTCAAAACCCCATCTCATCTAACAATTCAAATTCATTTTGCAACTAATTGCTCAAAATCAAATTTTCTGCACTTTAAAATTCAAATAATCCGCACTTACCAAATTAAAATCAATTCCACCAATCTCCCCCTCAATAGCATCCATATGAGAATTCCCATGCAAATGCCCATAATAGCACCTTTTCACATCATACTGTTTCATTGTTTTATAAAATTCCAAATGCAAATTATTTAAAAGATTTTTAGAAGAAAGTGGAGGATAATGCATAAAAACTATTATTTCTTTATCTTCTCCAAAATTTTCTATTGCGTTTTTCAAAGATAATTTCAATCTTTCATTTTCTCTATTTATCATTTTTCTAGATTCTTCTGTGTCCTGCAACACCCAACCTCTTGTGCCAACAATTATCTTATCTTCTACTAAATATGAATTATTATATAAAAAATCTATATTTTCAAAATTATTATCTGATATAAATTTTCTCATACTTGTTAATGTTGTCCACCAATAATCATGATTTCCTTTTAGTAATATTTTTTTTCCTGGCAAATTATTTAAGTATTCAAAATCTAATTTCGTATCTTCTAAATATGTAGCCCATGAAAAATCACCTGGAAGAATAACTGTGTCATCAGGTTTTACTTTTTCTAACCAATTTTGTTTTATTTTTTCTTCATGATTTGTCCAATTATCTCCAAATATGTTCATTGGTTTATTTTGTGTAAAAGATAAGTGTAAATCTGCTATTACATATATTGACATATTTTACTCCTCCTTTTTTACTTTTATATTCATTTTTACATCTGCTATTATTTATTTTTTATTAACATTGTTTTTACCTATAATACTATTTACTATAATACTATTTACTATATTGTATTTAACTTATTCTTCACCTAATTTTAAATTAGGTATTGCATTCAGATATAAATCTGATCTTTTTCCATTAATATAATTATAATATCCTGCACATGCTATCATAGCTGCATTATCTGTACATAATATTGGTTCTGGGTAATATATTTTCATATTGTGTGTTTTTTCTAATTCTAGAAATTTTGCTCTTATATATGTGTTAGCAGAAACTCCTCCTGCTAATGCTATTTTATTTATTCCTAACTCTTTAGCTGCTTTTAATACATTAGTTAATAATACATCTGTAACAGTTTCTTCGAAACTTGCACATAAATCAGCTTTATTAACTTCTGGATTTTTATGATGTAAATTTATTATTGCAGTCTTTATTCCACTAAAACTAAAATCTAAATTATCAAAATGTGTTTTTGGTAATGGAATATTTGCGTTTCCTTGTTTTGCTAATTTATCTATTTTAGGGCCACCTGGATATCCTAAACCTATTACTCTTGCAACTTTGTCGAAAGCCTCTCCTATCGCATCATCTCTTGTTTTTCCTAATATTTCAAATTCTTTATAATTTTTTATATGTACCAAATGTGTATGTCCACCTGAAACAACCATACATAAAAATGGTGGTTCTAAGTCTTTATGTGTTATATAATTTGCTGCAATATGACCTTCTATATGGTTTGTTCCCACTAATGGTATATTTAATGTGTAGCTTAATGCTTTAGCATATGAAACACCAACTAATAATGCCCCAACTAAACCCGGACCATATGTACATGCTATATGTGTTATATCCTCAAATTTCATGTTAGCATCTTTTAATGCTTGTTTTGTTACTTCAGAAATTGCTTCAACATGGTTTCTAGAAGCAATTTCTGGAACAACGCCACCAAATTGTTCATGTATTTTTATTTGTGAATTTATAACATTAGAAAGCACTTCCCTACCATTTTTTACCACAGCTACTGAAGTTTCATCACAGCTTGATTCTATTCCTAAAGTTATTATATTTTTCATTTGATATATGCAAAGTTTTTTAATTACTTTGCTCTCCTTTCCTTATTTCATTTCTTTTATCATACAATTATTTTATTTATTTTTACTGTTTTTTTACCGTTTATTCTTAAGTATTTTTTGAGTTATTATTCTATATTAATTTTTCTATTAAGTTTAGTTTATCTATTTTATAAATCAAATTAAATTAAATTTAATCCGAACATTTTCCCAACTACATAAAATATTCCGTTTGATACCCCTTGAATGCATGGTGTTATTATAACGCTAGCTAAACCAGTAACCCATATAAGTAGAAAGACTATATATAATACTTGTTGATTTTTATCAAACCAATTTCTTACATTATATGGTAAAAAATGATTTAATATTTTTGAACCATCTAATGGTGGTAATGGAATTAAATTAAATAATCCTAATCCAACATTTATAAGTACTAATTCTAATAAAAATATTTGTACCAAAAATCTTGCTCTTATAGTCATATTGGCTAGTAAATCATATTTTACGCATATAGCAAATATTATAGCAGAAACAAAAGCTAGTACCAAATTCATTAATGGTCCGGCAAATGAAACTATAGCTTCACCTTTAGTCATAGTTATATTTCTTTTAAAATTACGTGGATTCACTTGTACTGGTTTTCCCCATCCAAATCCTGCAATTATTAATAAAGCAAAACCAAATGGATCTATGTGTTTAATTGGATTTAATGTTAACCTTCCTTGATTTCTAGGAGTACTATCACCTAATTTATCTGCTGCAAAGGCATGTGCAAATTCATGGAATGTTATTGCTATTAATATTGCAGGTAATGTTAGTAATAATGTTAATACACTGTCTGTACTATTAAGTCTGCCTACAATATTTACTAAAACAAAAACTCCTAAAATAATATATAAAATTTTTTTGTCAAAATTAAACATAATTTTCCTTTCCAAAATATAATTTTTTGATTATATTTTTAAACATAATACTCAGGAAATTATTGTTAATTTCCTGAGTTGTTTTTTATTATATAGTGCCTATTTTAACTAATTTATAGGTTTCATTGTTGGGAACAATAACACATCTCTTATTGAAGCTGAATCTGTTAACAACATTATTAATCTATCTATACCTATTCCCAAACCTCCTGTTGGTGGCATACCATATTCCAATGCTTGAATATAGTCCTCATCCATCATTCCAGCTTCTTCATCTCCTGCTTCTCTTGCTTCAACTTGTTTTTTAAATCTTTCATATTGATCTATTGGATCATTTAATTCTGAGAATGCATTTCCATATTCTCTTCCGCCAATAAACAACTCAAATCTTTCAGTCATACGTGGATCAGATGCTTTTCTTTTTGCCAATGGTGAAATTTCAACAGGATATTCATATATAAATGTTGGTTGAATTAATGTTTCTTCAACATATTCATCAAAGAATAAACTTATAACATCTCCTCTTGTTTCTTTTGTAGGATCTGGAATAATTATATTTCTTTCTTTTGCTAAAGCTACTGCTTCTTCATCTGTGTTTATTTTGTTAAAATCAATTCCTGTAACTTCTTTAATAGCATCAACCATTGTAATTCTTTTCCAAGATGGTGTTAAATCTATATCTTGTCCTTGATATGCCACTTTAGTTGTTCCTAATACTTCTTGTGCACATCTTGAGAACATTTCTTCTGTTAAGTCCATCATATCATTATAATCTTGATATGCAGCATATAATTCTAATTCCGTAAATTCTGGGTTATGTCTAATATCCATTCCTTCATTTCTAAATACTCTTCCCATTTCATATACTTTGTCAATTCCACCTACTATTAATCTTTTTAGATTTAATTCAAGTGCTATTCTTAAATACATATCAATATCTAGTGAGTTATGATGTGTAATAAATGGCTTTGCTGTTGCTCCACCTGCAATTGTATTTAATACTGGTGTTTCTACTTCTAAGTATCCTTTTTCATCTAGTATTTTACGAATTTCTTTTATGATTTTACTTCTTATTTCAAAGCTTTTCTTTACTTCCGGATTTACTATTAAATCTACATATCTTTGTCTGTAACGTAAATCTGGATCTTTTAGTCCATGGAATTTTTCTGGTAATGGACGTAATGATTTTGATAATAATGTTACTTCTTTAGCATGTATAGAAATTTCTTCAGTTCTTGTTTTAAAAACAAAACCTGTAATCCCAATAAAATCTCCTATATCAAAAGTTTTAAATGCTTTGTAGCTTTCTTCCCCTAAATCATTTATACTTACATAACTTTGTATTCTTTCATCACAATCTTGTATTGTACAAAAAGAAGCTTTTCCCATTATTCTTTTTGCAATTATTCTACCAGCAACTGTTACATCTTTTTCTTCAAATTTTTCATAATTTGCTTTTATTTCACCTGCAGTATTTGTTCTATTAAATTTTGTTATTTCATAAGGATTTTTGTTTTCTTGTTTTAATTTTTCTAATTTTTCTCTTCTTACCATCATTAATTGATTTAAATCTAATTCTTGTTCTTGTGTATTGTTTACTTCATTTTCGCTCATAAACGATCCTCCCTCTTAATAATTATAAACTTACAATATTATATATTAAAATCCTTAGAAAGTAAATAGTTTTACACTGCTTTTCTCAATTCTTTAGCATGGTTTATTGAATTAATTGTTATATCTCCACTTGATATTCTTGCTATTTCTTTTATAACTTCTTCTTCATTTAGTAATTTTATATTTGTAACAGTCTTATCATTTTTTACTTTTTTATTTATATAATAATTATAATCACCTTTTGCTGCTATGCTTGGTTGATGTGTTACACATAATACCTGATGATTTTTAGATATTATTTTTATTTTTTCTCCAACTGATTTTGCTGCTTTACCGCTTATTCCTGTATCTATTTCATCAAATATTAATACTGGTACTTTATCTGAATCTGCAAGAACAGTTTTTATTGCAAGCATTATTCTTGAAATTTCTCCACCTGATGCTATTTTTATTAGTGGTTTAGCATCATCACCTATATTAGTTGAGATTAAAAATTCCACATCATCCAATCCATTTTCTGTAAATTTATTTTCTGTATTAAAATCTATAAAAAGGCTGAATTTTGCATTTGGCATTTCCAAATCTGACAATTCTTTATTTATTTTTTGACTTAAAATCTCACCAAACTTTTGGCGCAATTCATGCATATTTGTACACATTTTTTTCATTTTAATTTCTAATAAATCTAATTCACTTCTTAATTTTTGGTTATATTCTTCACAATTTTCTATATTATATATTTCTTCTTCAATATTTTGTTTATATTCCAATATCTCATCTACACTATTTCCATATTTTCTTTTTAAAGAATATATTAAATCTAATCTTTGCTCAACTTCATTTCTTTTTTCTTCATCAAATACAAGCTCATTATTCATGTCTGTTACATCTCTTGACAACTCTTGTATTTCATAATAAATATTTTTTAACTCTGTCAATTTTGTTTGATATTTTTCACCTAAACACTCTATTTTTTCAAAACACTTTATAGAATTATTTATAGCCTCTATTGCATTACTACTTAAATTTTGCTCAATTTCAACTAAATTAGTATATATTTTTTCAGAATTTTTCATAATCTTATGAAATTCATTTAATTCGTCCTCTTCGCCTTGTTTTAGATTAGCATCATTTATTTCATTTAATTGATATTTTAATAAATCCAATTTTCTTTGTTTTTCTTTTTCATCACCATAATTTTGTTTTAATTCTTTTTTTATTTCATTATATTTATTAAAAAATTCAATATATTCTGCCTTTTGATTTAATATTTCATCACCAATAAAATTATCTAAATATTTAATATGTTCCTGTTTTTTCATTAATACTTGATTATCATTTTGTCCATGAATATCTATAATGTCACTCATAAATTCTTTCAATTCATTTACTGTAACAAGTCTTCCATTTATTTTGCATGTGTTTCTACCATTATCAAAAATTTCTCTAGAAATTACAACATTCCCATCAACTGAATTTTCATTATTTGGTAAAAATAAATTTAACTCAACAAAAGAATGATTTTCACCTTTTCTTATCATTTCTTTAGAAAATCTTCCACCTGCAATTATTTGTAAAGAATCTATTATTAATGTTTTTCCAGCACCTGTTTCACCTGTTAAAACATTAAATCCATTATTAAACTCTACCGTTAAATCTTCTATTATTCCTATATTTTTTATATGCATTATACTAATCATTTGCGAACCTCCTTTTGTCGAACTTATGTTTTTAATTATAGACTCATTTTCTTTCTTTGTCAATATAAAAGTTTAATTTTTTAAAACTTGAATAAACATTCTGTTTTTTTCAAATACTACCCAAAAAGAAAGTGAGGTAATCCCTATGTATACTTTTAGAACAGACATGGCAGATGAGAGAAAAGATATTTACAAAAAAGCCAATAATTTAGAAAACATTCCAGGAATAGAAACATCTGAAAGTACTGTAAATGATAATATAAAAACAAGCATTGTTAAAATAACTAATGAACAAGGTGAACAAGCCATTGGGAAACCAATTGGTACTTATGTTACAGTAGATATAAAAAATTTAAAATTAGCAACTAACGAAGATATTCAAAAAGCTTCTGATGTTGTGAAAGATGAACTTAAGGAAATAATAGATTCACATTGTGAAAGTCAAGACGAAATATTAGTAGTAGGACTTGGCAATCAATTTGTAACACCTGATTCGCTCGGTCCTAAAGTGGTCTCAGAAATTGAGGTTACAAAACACTTTATAAAATACACCCCTCAATATGTTGTAGAAGGAACACGTTCTGTATGTGCTATTGCGCCTGGTGTTCTAGGAACAACAGGAATTGAAACTTCAGAAATAATAAGAGGAATTGTAAATAAAGTACAACCAAAAATGTTAATTGTAATAGACAGTTTAGCTTCAAAAAGTATTGAAAGGATTAGTAGTACAGTACAAATTTCAGACACAGGTATAGTTCCTGGAGGAGGAGTTGGAAACGCACGAGAAGAATTAAGTGAAAAATCAATAGGAATTCCTGTTATTGCTATTGGTGTACCAATGGTTGTAGAATCAGCTGTTTTAGTTAATGATTGTTTAGATTTATTCATAGGCAAACTACAAAATGAAGCAAAATCTAATGATTATCTAAATGAACTAAAAGAAAAAGATAATTATGAAGAAATAAAGGAAAGCTTAAATCCTACAGGATACAATATGATTGTTACCCCAAAAGAAATTGATGATTTGATAGAAAATATGAAAGACATAGTATCTACAGCTATAAACTCAGCTGTCTAGTATCCAAAATCAACTATAACTTCAAATTGAAAAAGTGCCAGACAGCACCTCTGCACCATCTAGCACTTTTTCACACACTATACATCTTCCTTAATAATATTTTTACTACTTAAGTATGTAATCACAAAATATCCTCCATAAATCAAAGCAATAAAAACAGCAGTTATAACAATAGGCCAAACCAAATCATCAATCTCATTAATAGTCTTCAAAATATTCAACGCAAAACTAATACCAAATATTGAATGTACAATAGCTAAAGCTAATGGTATTAAAAAGAAAATTGCAATCTGCACAAATAAAGTTCTATTTATCATTTTCTCATCTGTACCAATCTTTCTTAAAATATCGTACCTCTGCTTATTATCAGAACTATCTGTTAATTCTTTCAAAGCCAAAATTGCACTACTTGCAATTAAGAATATAATTCCCAAATATAAAGCTAAAAATATAACTATTGCAGTTAAACCTGTAGCAGCTTCATAAATATCTAATTTACTATTTACAAATAACATATATTTGTCATATGTTTTCACATATATATTTGAAATTTCCTTCTCAATAGCCTGTTTTTCATCTTCACTTTTTGCATTATAATTAGCAATCATATTTTTGGAAATTACATCTTTACTACTTAAAGCTGAATCAGGTAATATTATAATACCCATATTACAATGATTTCCCGCAATATCTATAAATTCTTTCTTACATTCTTGATATTTAGGAACATATTGTTTTCCATTTATTTCTATGTTTACTTTTTTATTTAAAGCCATATTTCTTATTTTTATAAACTCACCATAATCAGCAATAACAATATATTCATTTTCATTTAAAGAATATTGTTCTCTTCCATATGCTTTAGCTATTTTATTATATTCACTTAAAGTTATTAAATCTTCTTTGGTATTAACATTTAAAAATGGATATTTTTCTTTAACTTCATCAATAGAATCACCTAAAGCCTGTTCTAATGTTAAATAGTCTATTTTGTACCTATTATAAGTAACAATATCTTTAAACTTACTATTTATATCAAATCCATTTTGCCCTAAAACTTCTTTTATTGATACTTTTGAATCTTCAATTTCTTCTTGAGTTGCATTTTCTTTAAAGCTCTCAATATCTGTTCTTTTAGATATTTGTATATCTACTGGAGTTAATTCAGTAATAGATTTTTTAAATGAATTATTTAGTGATATTGCAGATGATAATACACATATAGTAACAAATAACATTAAGCAAATAATAGTCATTGAAAATACAGTTGTATTTATTTTGCTATTTAGCTGTCTTAAAACAAACATATTTGTGTTTTTCAAATAAATAGATTTATTTGTTTTAATTACTTGTAATAAAAATCCAGACAAAGACCAGAAAAATAAAAATGTTCCTACACATCCACCTATTATTGGAACAACCATAGGTGGAAAATTTTCTCCTAATAAACTTTTATAATCAACTGTAACTTTATAATAAGAAAATGCAAGTATACAAATAGAAATTATAAAAATTACAACACATAAAAAAGTATTTTTTATTTTTACTTTTTCATTTTTCTTAATTGCTGTTAATAAATCTATCAATTTGTATTTCGAAATAATAAATGTATTAAATATAAGTACAGCAATATACATTATACTGAAATATATTAATGTTTTTGTACATGCTGATTTTGAAAATACAAACTCAAATTTTGTCATATTAACTTCAAACATTTTAGCAACTAATACAGACATAAATTGTGAAGCAAATACACCTATTAATAATCCAACACCTAGTGAAATAATACCTATTAATATAGTTTCAATTACTAATATTTTTGATACTTGTCTTTTTCCCATTCCAAGTAACATATATGTTCCAAATTCTTTTTTTCTTCTTTTTATTAAGAAATTATTAGCATAAATTATTAAAAATCCTAAAATAACTGATATAAAAACAGAAACACCAGAAAGTAAATTTATTAAAAGTTTTATTATTTCTCTTGATGAACTATTCATTGCAAGCCTTGCTTCTTGGCTATCTATTGAATTAAACATATAAAAAATTGCTACACCTAGTATTATTGTAAAAAAATAAATTGCATAATCTTTAAAACTTTTTCGTATATTTTTTAGAGATAATTTAAATAACATCATTTAAATCACCTCCAAGAAGTGTTTGTACCTCAATTATTTTTTCAAAAAATTGTTTTCTTGTATCATTACCTTTTATTAATTCATTAAAAATTTTACCGTCTTTTATAAAAATAATTCTACTTGCATAAGAAGCTGTAAAAGCATCATGTGTTACCATTAAAATTGTACTTTTTAATTTTTCATTTAGTAACTCAAAAGTATTTAATAATTGTCTTGCTGATTTGCTATCTAACGCACCAGTTGGTTCATCAGCTAATACAATTTTAGGATTTGTAATTATAGCCCTTGCAGAAGCTATTCTTTGCTTTTGCCCTCCAGATACTTGATATGGATATTGATTTAATATTTGTGTTATTCCTAATTTCTCTGCAACTTCTTTTACTCTTTTATCAATTTCTTTACTATTTACTTTTTGAATTGTTAAAGCTAATGCTATATTTTCATAAGCTGTTAAAGTATCTAACAAATTAAAATCTTGAAATATAAAACCTAATTCTTCCCTTCTGAATTTATTTAATTTATTTCCTTTTAATTTTGTTATGTCTTGATTATTAATAATAATATGACCTGATGTTACTTTATCAATTGTAGAAATACAATTAAGCAATGTTGTTTTTCCGCTTCCACTTGCCCCCATAATTCCTACAAATTCACCATTTTCAACATTAAAACTAATATCATCAATTGCTTTTGTTAAATTAGATTTGTTACCATAGTATTTCTCTATATTTTTTACCTCTAACACATTACTCATAACTAAAACCCCTTTCTTTTATAGCTTAATTATAAATAACTTTTAACTTAGTTGCCATTCATTTACATGACATTATCCTTACATTTTTGTCACATACACTCATAAACACATCAATTTTTTCGCTAAAACAGTAAAGTAGGCTAGGTAAAATATATTAAAATGCAGTGAATGCGCAGTTTGGGAGCGTGAGCACACACACATTTTAGCACCCAAAAACGACCAGCAAATGAACGGAATTTTAATATATTTTACCTAGCCGGATACTATCTAGCCTATTCTAACAAAATTTATTATAACTCCCCATAGGAAATGTAATTGCGACCTTAGTTCCCACACCTTTTTCTGATTCTAATTCCAATCCAATCTCTAATTTTTCGCACAATTTCTTACACAAATACAGCCCTATACCAGTAGATTTTTTTCCAATTATTCTACCATTCTCACCTGTAAATCCCTTTTCAAACACTCTACAAATTTCTGAACTTTTTATCCCTATGCCATTATCTTTTACAAACAAAATAACTTTTTCTTTTTCTTCCTCAGCAAAAATTTCTAATTTAGAATCTTCATTTCTCCCATATTTAACGGCATTTTGTATAATCTGATTTAAAATAAACACCATCCACTTACTATCTGTATATACCCATCTATCCAAGCCATGTAAATCCAAATTCACCTTATTTGTAATTAATAAATTTTTATTTTTAATAACCGCAGTATTTACTATTTCTCGTAACTCTACCTTTCCTATAATATAATCCTTTTCAACAGTATTGCTTCTTGCATAATACAATGCTTGCTCAATATAATCTTCAACTTTATCCAGCTCTTCATCAATACTTCTTCCTGCTTCACTTTTATTATTTTCTATAATCATTTTACTAGTAGCAATTGGTATTTTTATTTCATGAATCCATAATTCTATATATTCTTTATATTCTTCTTGTATTTTTTTATATTTATTTACATTTTCAATCATAGATTTATTAACATCTTGAATTACTTCTTTTAAAATTTTACCTTCTATAAAATTTGGTGTTTCTATTATTTCTGAAATCAAATATTTTTCATTTAAATCTTGTAAATTTTTTTCTAATTTATTATAAAAAGTCTTTTTATTATAGTATTCTATATATAATGATATACTTATTAATAATAGCGGAAAAACAATTATATAAATTTTAATAAAATTATGTACATCATATGCTATTAAAAATATTTCTATTGTCACTAAAGCTAATATTAACAAACTAATTAACAATATTTTCTCTTTTATAAAATTTTTCAAACTCATATTAAAATATACCCCTGTCCTCTTTTTGTTTCTATTATATCTTGTAAATTTAATTCTTCTAACTTGTTTCTTAATCTTTTCATATTTACTGTTAATGTATTATCATCAATAAAGCTCTCACTTTCCCATAAATAATCCATTATTTCATCTCTAGCAATTATTTGTCCTTTATGTATTGCTAAATAATACAATATTTTAAATTCATTTTTTGTGAGCTCTATTTTTTTATTTTGACTTTCTATTATACTTTGAGAAATATTTAACACAAATTTTCCACAGTCTATTTTTTCTTGATTATTGCTAGAATTTCTTTTAAGCAATCCAGCTATTTTGGCAAGTAAAATTTGTATATTATATGGTTTAGTAACATATTGATCTGCACCATAATTTAGACTTATTAATTCATCTATTTCATTGTTTCTACTTGTTACAATTATTATTGGAACATCAGAAATTTTTCTTACTTCTTTGCAAATATATTCACCATCTATAAAAGGTAAATTTATATCTAGTAATATAAGGTTTGCTTTTTCATTGATAATATCGTTAATTACATCATCAAATTTTTCTAAACCTTTTGCTTCATATCCATTTTTATTTAAAAATATTTCTAACTCTTTTCTTAATTTTTCATCATCTTCAACTATTAATATTTTGTTCATTTTAATAACATTCCTTTCTGATTATTGCGCCAATTTTACAGATATAGAAAGAACAATTTTTTATTCATTTCCATAAGACTTATGGCATTTCTTTTGGTTTTTGTCATCTTATTTATTTTGAACTAACTTCTTTTACATATAATAAAAAAAGTATATAAAACTTTTCTATAATATAAAAAAGAGTATTAAGAATTTTATCAAAACCCTTGATACTCTAATGTTTTATAATATTGGTGACCCGTACGGGAATCGAACCCATGATTCGGCCTTGAGAGGGCCGCGTCTTAACCGCTTGACCAACGGGCCATATAGTTTTTGTGCTACTTTATATTTATAACATATTTCGCACAAAATAGTCAAGGTTTACATACACATTTTTAAAATTTCTTGTAATCTTTCATCTTGTTTTGTTAAATACAAATATCCAATTAATCCTTCAAAAGCTGTAGAATACATATAATCAGCAGGGTCCGCATTTTTAGGTAAATGATGGTTTTCTGCATTTCGTGCTCTTCTTACTATATCTTTTTCAGAATCTGATAAAATGTTTTCAATTTTTTTCAATAAATCAGCTTGTGCTTTTGCTTTAACATATTTAATAGATTCTATATGTAATTTGTGTGGTTTTAATTTTGTATTATTAACTAAATTGGTTCTAATATACAATTCATAAACAGCATCTCCTACATATGCCCATGTTAACGGAGATAGCATATTTACATCAGTTTCAGATTTTTCTCTATTGATTAATTCTATCATATTCCAACTCCTTAAACAATATTTTAATACTATAATTAATTCTTCAATATTATGTTTAAATACTATAATCATTTTTTATGTTGTATTTAAATACTGTAATTTTTAAGCAATATTTAATATACTTCTTATTTAAATTAGCATTTTTCAATTGTGATTTTACCTATTTTACCGCTTCTAAATTCATCTAATATAATTCCAGAAATCTTCTCGTAATCTATTCTGCCACCTGATAAAATAGCTCCTCTTTTTTTAGCAATAATATCCATAATTTTTAAAATTTTATCATTTTCTTCTTCATCGCTTTTTAAAATTTCTTTAATTATATTTTCATCTAATTTAAATCTTTCAATTACATTTTTTTCATAATTATTAATTAAATACTTTAATAATTGAAATGCAATTTCTGTTTTTTCTAAAATATCATCTTTTATTGTTCCAGTAAATGCAAGATTTAAACCAACTTCCTCAGATTCAAATTTTGGCCACAATACACCTGGTGTATCCATAAGTTCTATTCCTTCTTGCAAACGAATCCATTGTTTTTGTTTTGTAACACCTGGTCTGTTTCCAACTTGTACTATATTTTTCTTTGTTATTCTATTTATAAAAGATGATTTTCCTACATTTGGAATTCCTAAAATCATTATTCTTATAGATTTTCCAATTCTTCCTTTACTTGCAAATTTTTCCTCATCTTTTTTATATACATTTTGAACTGCTTTTATAACATCATTTATGCCTTTGCCACTATTTGAATCTGTTATAATTGCTGGTATTCCTTGTTTTTCAAAATGTTTAACCCATTTTTTTGTTTCAATTTCATCTGCTAAATCGCTTTTATTTAATACTACTACTCTTGATTTATTTTTTGAATATGTTTTAACATCTGGGTTTTGGCTAGATATGGGAATTCTTGCATCTAATATTTCAACTATTACATCTATTAGTTTTAGGTCTTCTATTATTTGTCTTTTTGTTTTTGCCATGTGACCTGGGTACCACGAAATGGAAACTTTTGAAAAACTTTCTTGATTGTCATTTTTTTTATTTTCTGCTCTCATTTTTCTTTTTTGATACATATCCATTTAAATCACTTCCTTTTTATTTTAATTTTTTACCATAATATTCAACATCTATTTCTGTTCCATCTGGATATACTTCTTTAGCATTTTTAATATGTTCTACAAATCCATAATGTTTATATATCTCTTTATTTCTTATTTCTTCAGGTTCCACTCCTAATGTTAATACAGTATAACCTTTACTTTTCAAATCTTCTTCCATAAATTTATACAATTTAGAAAAATATCCTTTTCCCTCATATTCTTTGTTGGTTCTAAAAGCAGTCAAGTATGCAGTTGTATCATCTACTAATTTATTACTATTTTGAACAATATCACCAGTTAATACAGCAGTGGCTTCACATATTATTTGGTCATTAATTATTCCATAGTAAGGAATAATTTTACCATTTTTATAATTTTTAATGTTTTGTTCTTTCCAAATAATCCAATTTTCTTTTTTTGTTGCTATCGATATTTCATAATTCCATTTTTTATTCATTTCTTCAATAGTAGCAATTTTACATATATAGTTGCATTTATCCAATCCTTCATTGTCATAATTCGTATCATATTTATTTCCATCATCGGCAGTTAACGAGCATTTCTCGGTAACTGAATTTTTATCTAACTCATTATCTTCCATCAATACTCTCCTTTCCTTTAGTTTTTCATAATTCCTACACTTATCATTTTTCTTTTTTGATACATATCCATTATTTTATATTTTAACATAAAAGCAAGTGATTTTCAACCAATCACCTGCTTTGTAATTTATATATTTTTTATTCATAATTACTTATAAAAATGCAATTTAATTATTTTTATCTTTATACATCTTAACTATATCTTTAAAGCTCATCTTTGTACCATAATTCAAAATCGCATTTGAATATATTTTTATTGCAATTTTAGCTATTATTAATATAGTTATAATCAATATAGCAATTGATATTAAAACATCTATAGGCTTAGCAATTCCCATCATTATTCTAAATGGCATACAAAAAGGTGATGATATTGGAAATAATGATGCAAACACATTCATTTTACTTGTAGGATTCATCATTGTAAAATAAGATAAATAAAATCCTATTACAGCAAATATTGCAACAGGTCCATTTGCTGATTGTATATCTTCTGGTTTACTCACAGTTGAGCCTGTTAGTGCATATAATAATGCATATGTAGCATATCCTAATATAAAATATATAATTGTTACTACTCCTAAATATGGTGTTATTGCAGACACATCTAATATTTGTTCTAACATTCCTGGCTCTAAGAATGCTTTAGCACTAATTAAAGATGTTCCAACTAATACAACTAATTGTAGTAAACCAACTATACCTATTCCTAGTGTTTTACCTAATACTATAGTTTTTGGTGATGTTGAAGTTACAAGAGTTTCCATTATTTTTGATGTTTTTTCTGTTGTAATAGAACTTGATACTTGATATGCACAAAAATATATAGCATAAAATAATACAATTGATAATAACATCATTGCAAAAATATTACCATTAGCTTTTTGTTCTTCTGTTTGTTCTAATGAAAATTCAATATTTGGTGTAATAGATTTTATTTGTTCTTCTGTTAAACCTAATTTATTTATTTGCAAATTTGTATATAAGCCATTAATTGTAGATATTATATCTTTTGGTACTTCACTCATCATAGTAGAATTTTTAACTATATATCTAATTTTTACATTTTCATTTTTATTTTCAACTATTATGGCAGAATCAACTTCTCCGTTTTGAATTTTTTCTTTTAATTCATCATATTTTAAATTTGATATTTGAATTTCATATTCTGTATCTATATTTTTTAAGTTTTCTAATGTTCCTTCAAAAATATCATTTTCATCTACTATTAATAAAGTATTTTTTCCGTCTTCACCATTAATTGCTTTCATTATTTTTGGTACATTAAACCCTATAAGTATTATTATTAAAAAAATTATAGTTGATATAATAAAAGACTTTCTTTTTACCATATCCATCATTGTAAATTTTGTTACTATAAATAAATCTTTCATACTATTCACCCACCTTTTCTATAAAAATGTCATTTAATGTTGGTTTAGTTATTTCAAATTTATTAACTATAACTTCACTTTTTACTAACTCTTTTAAAAGTTCATGTGCTTGTTCTTCATTATTAATTTTAACAGTATAATCATTATTTCTTTCATTTTCAATTTCAAGTCCTATATTGTTAATATATTCTGTTATTGGCTTATTTACTTCTATTTGAACTCTATTAGCCTTATATCCATCTTTTATTTCTCTTAAATTTCCTTTCAAAACAGTTTTACCTTTATTTAAAATCAAAATATCACTGCAAAACTCTTCAATTGTTGACATTTGGTGTGCTGACATTATTACAAATTTTCCATTTTGCACTAGACTTATTATTATATTTTTTAATAATTCTGTATTTACTGGATCAAGCCCACTAAAAGGCTCATCTAGAACCACTAATTCTGGATTATGTATTACTGCTGTCATAAATTGAATTTTTTGTTGATTTCCTTTTGATAATTTTTCTGCCGGCATTTGCATATATTCTTCTACCTTCAATTTTTCTGCCCATTCTTTTATTGCTTTATCTGCATCACATTTGTTCATTCCTTTTAACTCTGCAAAATACATTAATTGATCATATATTTTTACTTTAGGATATACTCCTCTTTCTTCTGGAAGATAACCAAAGTTAACAGATTTTCTATCGACTTTTTTACCATTCCAAGTTATTTCTCCACTATCCTTTTTTATTATCCCTAATAACATTCTTATAGTTGTTGTTTTTCCTGCTCCATTAGTACCAAGTAAACCAAAAACGCCTGGTTTATCTAATGAAAATGAAATTTCATCTACGGCTTTTTTACCAATAAAAGACTTGGAAACATTTTTTAAAACTAGTCCCATTTTATTTCCTCCCATTTTTTAACTATTAATCTAAATTATATTGCATTTTTCTAAAAAATACTTTATTAATTTTTCATAATTATAACATATTCTTAAAATTTATCAAATTTTTTCCAAAGATAATAAAGCCGTTTTATCAAAAAAATTTACAACTTTTTTTATGGAATTACTTTTTAATTCTAAACAATAACAAGCAAAGACATGAAAACTTATTTTTATGTCTTTGCTTGAATAATTTATTTTTTAATTCTACACTTTCAACAAACTAAAAGTCTTACAAATATTACATTCCTTACAAATCATCAATCTATTTTGAAAAATCAATTTCAAAGTTTCTATAAATTCATCTTCTTCAACAATCTCATGCACTATAATTTTCTTTGGTAATAAATTAAGAAGTGCATTTAAGCAATAATCTTTTGATGAAAACGTTATATCAGACAAATATTTATACTGATTAATTTCATTATTATACATAATTAAATTTTGCATATTGTCCAATAAAATTGGCTCACCACTACCATAAATCAAATGAATAGTATCACTTTTACATTTCTGTGAATTTATATAACTGCGAAGTAATTCTATAAATTCCTTATACTCTTTATCTATTACAAATTTATTAACACCAGTATCCACAACTTCTGCAAGCAAACTATTATATTCAAATAATCTAAAATTAACAAAACCATCTAATATAAAAAATTTATGTTCTAAAATATAATCATATAAACATGAAAATATTTTTTCCCTTCTTTTTAAAAAATCTTTAGTATCTTTTAATTCTAATATTTCCATACAATTACTATAAATCATACTTCTTTCTTTTGTATCAAAATAAAAGAATTCACTATTAATTATTCTTTTTACAATATTTTTTTCATAAAATTCAATAATACAATTAGTTAAAATTTCAGATAATTTAAATATAAATAATTTTTCATTTTTTCCTGTATAATGAATTATTATATTTTCATAATATTTAAAAGAATTTTTTGATATATAAGTGTCATCCAAATTTATATTTGTTACTTCATTCAGTAGATAATTTAATATAATACTATTATTGTTTTTTATGCAAAAAGACTTCATAAAAAATCCCCTTTCTTTGATATATATATTATCTACTAAAATCTGGTTAGATATACATATATTATTCAAAGAAAGAGGGTTGCGAAACTTGTATTTTTCTTTTTATTCATATTGTTTATTTTTTAATTGTATTATTTTTTTATCTAAATACTCTAATAGACTATTTTTTTCAAAATTAAACTCTAAACTATAACTACATAATTGCTGATTTTTATATTTAAATTTTTTGTTTATTTCATTTATTCCATATTTTCCATCCCCTAAAATTGGATATCCAATATGTGCTAAATGTGCTCTTATTTGATGAGTTCTACCTGTGTGTAGCTCTACATCTAATAATGATAATTTTTTTTCATGGTCTTTTTTTAGTATTTTATATGTAGTGATTATTTTTCTATAACCTGGTTTTGGTGTATCTGAAATATATACTAAAGATTTCTTATTATCCTTAAATAAGTATGCCACTAATGTTTGTTTTTCTATTTTTGGTATTCCAATAACTATACATCTATAATGTTTTGTAATTTGATGATTTTTAAATTTATCTAATAATATTTCTAAACTAACATTATTTTTTGCAAATAGAACAAGTCCAACTGTATTTCTGTCTAATCTATGACATGGCTCTATAAATTGGTTTGAATACAATTTTTTAGCATATGTTTGCAATGAATTTTCACCAGTTACCTCAATGCCTGCAGGCTTATTAAACACAACTATATTAGAATCTTCATAAATTATTTCAATTTTTTCTGCTTTATACAAAAATTCATCAACTATATATACTTTTACTTCATCTCCTTCATATATAGTTGTATTTTCTGAAACTCTAACATCATTTATTCGTATGTCTTTCTTTCTTAGGGCTTTGTATAAGGTGTTGTTTGTTAAGCCATTAAAGTTATCAAATAAAAAGTCATTTAACTTTTTTCCATTATATTTTTTTGTTACTATTAAAATTTTCATATTTATATTATATATTGTTTTTTTGTAAAACTCAATAAGAATTTATACCCACTTGTTAATTTATAATCAATATGCTATACTAAAGAAAAAAATCGGAGGCAAAAAATGGAAAATAAAAAACTAATAACAATTCTAGTACCAGCATATAATGAACAAGATGTTCTATCGATGCTATATGAAAGATTATCTAAAATAATGGATTCAAATACAAATTATAATTTTGAAATTCTTTTTGTTAATGATGGGAGTAAAGATAAAACTTTAGACATTATTAAAAATATGAGATTACATGATAACAGAGTTTGCTACTTAAATTTATCTAGAAATTATGGTAAAGAAACTGCAATGATAGCAGGTTTGGATTATTCAAAAGGTGATGCTGTAATTATAATTGATGCAGATTTACAAGACCCACCTGAATTAATTCCTGAAATGATTAAATATTGGGAACAAGGTTATGATGATGTTTATGCTAAAAGACGTTCTAGAAAAGGTGAAACTTGGTTAAAGAAATTCACATCTAAAATGTATTACAAAACACTTCAAAGTGTAACAAAAATAGAAATCCAAAAAGATACTGGGGACTTTAGATTATTAGATAGACGTTGTGTTGAAGCTTTAAAGCAAATTAGAGAATCACAAAGATATACTAAAGGTTTATTTAGTTGGATAGGTTATAATAAAAAAGAAATATTATATGATAGAGATCCTCGTGCAGCAGGACAAACTAAATGGAATTATAAAAAATTAATAGATTTATCAATAGATGGTTTAACATCATTTACAACAGCTCCTTTAAGATGGTCTGCTATTATAGGAATATTAATTTCTATAATAGGATTTATATATATGTTAACAATTATTATAAAAACTATAGTTTCAGGAGTTGATGTTCCTGGATATGCCTCAACAATGGTAGTTATTCTATTTATTGGAGGAATTCAACTAATTTTCCTAGGAGTAATTGGTGAATATTTAGGGAGAGCCTTTTATGAGACTAAAAACAGACCAATATATTTTGTTGATAGATATAATGAAGAAAAAGAAACTAATAAACATTAATAATTCGTACTGGGCTCCAAAAATTTATTGTTTTTGGAGCCCAGTACATTTTCATTGGTTTCAAATTTCTAACCAATCCCTTCTATTCCGCCATCCAAATTATACACATTAGTATATCCCATTTTTTCTAATTTATTGCAAGCTTTTCTACTTCTTCCGCCATATTCACAATATACAATTATAACATCATTTTTATTTCTTGCGATTCTACCTATTTTTTCTCTTATATCTTGTAATGGAATGTTTATAGCTCTTGGAATATGATTATCTTGATACTCTTCTTCTGTTCTAACATCTATAATAATAATATTTTTATTTGTTTTTAACATTTCTTTCATAATTATATAATTAATATTTTTTCCAGAATCACGAGTTAATCGTTTTTGTATCTTATAAATTATTCTTTTCATAAAACTATCCTCCTTTTCATATAAGCTATGACATGGAGAAAATATATGCATGAAAAATTTTTAAATAATTTTGGTAAATTTTTTCAATAAAAAAAAAGACCATTATAATATATAATATTCATAATGGTCTTTTTTGTTTATTTATTTTTCTAATAAGCTTTTTTGTTTTTCAAACATTCCTGTTAATACAGTAATAATTGTAATATATATAACTACTCCAACTGGCATAACTAATCTATTTACAGGATATCTTGTAATAACTATTATAGAAGCATATAATAACTCGGCTATAATAGTTAATATAACAGCTTGAGAAATCACTTTTGCAATTCCTATTTTTCTAAATCTTATAGCCATATACGCCAATATTAATACTGTTGTTATTATTAATGGAATAATATATGGTTTTATTATATCTCTTAATTTATAACTTGGTATATAATTAACTTTAATATCATCAACACTATTATTTATCCCAAATTTTTCGTTTATTTTTGTATTTATTAAATTTTTTTGTTCATCAGTTATATTATTAACTTTTATAACAACATTATCACTATAAACACCCGCTTTTTGTATTTCTACATTTTGTTTTTGAAATACCTCATTTGTTATAGTTTTAATATCATTAATATTAAAATCTTGTCCTATTTTTATATCTACTAAATTATAATCTCTGTAACACATATCTACATTAAATCCTACAGCAACAGTAATTATTATTCCTACAAGAATTACAATTGCTAATCCTATGAGAATTTTATTTTTCATATTTTAATCCCTCTTTCAAATTATTTATTTTTTACATTTGTTAAAATAGCTCTAGTTATAATATTGTTAAATATCTCAAATAAAATTATTCCCCAGAATATTATCATTCCAAAGCCACTTATTTCTAATATATTTGCGAAGGCAATCACTACAGACATTATAAATGCTGGGATTAGCATTTTTGTGAATTTAATTGTTTCCTCTGTAAATATTTTAGAACTTATTTTTTCGTTATCTAATAATTTAACTGAATAAATAAATTGTAATATTAACATTGTTGCTATTGAAACTATTGATGCAATTGATATTTCAACATTTGTATATCTTAAAACCAATAATAATAATGCTCCAAATCCTAATATATCTAGTTCTGCCAATATTCCTTTTAATTTATATTTCAATACTAAATATACTAACATTATAATTAAAATTACTGCAAATACAGAAATAATTCCAATTTCGCTTATATTTGAATGTATATCATTAGTGTAATTTACAGAATATGTTATTGGTAAATTACCACTTTGTATTATATTTTTAATACTATCTGCTTCTTTTAATGTATTATTTAAAGTTGTTTTATCATTTGTATAATCACCTAATTTTAATGGTAAAGAACCTTTTACTGCTGTTTCTAAAAATTCTGTTTCTGTCATACTACATATTGCGTTTCCATCTATAGCAATTACAATGTTATTTTCAGTTTGTTTTCCTTCTTCATCTGTTGGAATAATGTAGTTGTTTTTTATTTCCTCAAATTTTTTTACTGCATCTTTACTAAACTCTATATCTAATTTTACAAATGAACCTATTCCATAATTAACATATGAATCATCTATTGCAGTTGTAATTTTACTTATACTATTATAATCTCCTATTACTTCATTATTTTCACTTATCTTTATTTCTGTTTTTCCAACTACAAATATATTTTGTAATGTATCATTATTTGTATCATCAGGTACTTCCATTATAATAGTTCCTGATTGTTCATCAAGTCTTAATGTATATTGATTTATGCCTGCATTTTTTAATCTTTTTTCTATTATTTTTTTAGATTGTTCAAAGTTTTCTACAGTATAAATATTTTGTGCTTGTCCATTTTCTGAATTATTTTTTTCAGTGTTATTTTCTGCATTTTCAGAATTTTCTGATTCTGAATTTTTCTCTGTTTCATTACTTTCTTCTTGTGTATTTTCAGAAGAATTTCCTTCATTTTTTACTACATCCAATTTTATAATAGTATTAGTATCTAAATCCATACCAAGAATATAATTTGGCAAAACATTTTTCATAACATTTTTGTCTTTAGCATATATTCCACCTAATGAAACTATACATAATAGTATTATAACTAATATTGCTAAAATTAATTTTAAAGAACCTTCTTTTTTCACTTTTATTCCTCCCATTTTATAGTAATTTTGTATCATTGATAATTAACTCAAACCAAATATTTAAGAATTTTGCTGCATGTTTACTCATCATTGTTCTGTCCATAAATATTTCAAAATAATCTAATACTGGTGAAATTTCAGTATCAATTGTCAAATCTAAAATTACCTTTCTGTTTTCTTTTGAAATTGTAAAATTTGAATTAGTTACAGCATAATTAACTTTATCATGTTTATCAAAAGTTGATAAATTTGTATTCATAACTCTACTTCTATGCACATCTGATTTATCTGCAAGTATTAATGCTGCAGAAATATCACTAACAGCTGTTCCTGTTTTCTCATCATGATTACCAATAGCCATCATAATTTCTGTTCTATGTTTAGCATCCATTCCCATATCTTTTAATATTTGATATGCAAGAATTGCACCTGTATGAGCATGATCATTTCTATTAACACAGTTTCCTATATCATGCAAAAAACCTGCTATTTTTGCAAGTTCAACTCTTTCTGGTTCATATCCCAATATTTCTAAAACTGCACCTGCTCTTTTAGAAACTATTCCTATGTGCCTAAAAGAATGTTCTGTATACCCTAATGCATTTAATTCTTCTTGAGAACTCAAAATTAATTGCTGTACCTCTGGATTTTCCTTAATATCTTCTAAAGTTATCATATCATTCCTCCATTTTCTTTTAAATTTTATATTACTTTTATAAAAATATCAACTCTTTTTATAAAATAATTACAAAATTTATTATTATTTATTACAATCCACAATCTTTCATTTAAAATTGTAAAGTATGTAAAAAGCCTTAATTATATGGACTTTAACACCACCTAATTAAGACTTTCATTTTAATTATCTTCCTATATTAACACCAATTATTCCACCAATTCCACCAAGAACAATTCCTATTCCAATCATTATAATAGAAGTTAAGTTAAATAAAAATCCACAAAAAGCAATACTAGACAAAACATATAAACTACTTAAATATAAGCCTCCAACACATAATCCATTTACTATTCCATTTTTCTTAATTTTTGAACTACTAATTGAACTTCCTATTAAAATGCTAATTCCTGTTATTGTAATAACAACTGGTTTTATTGTATTTTCTTGAACACTTGTGTTTACTAAAACAACAGCATATATAAATAAACTAATCAAACTAATAATTAGTGAAAAAGCATAGCCTTTAGCAATTACTGTAAATCTATTATTTTTATCTATTTTGCCAACATTGTTCATATTAATCATCACAAACCTTCCTTAATAATATTAATATATTATATTATTACCAGGTATGTTTTAGAACAACCCAAAAGTTTATTATATATCTCTATCATCAATTCCTGCTATAGCCCATTTTTCGATAGAAAGCTTTATATTATCTGGATTTGTTTGCATTATTACTCTATCTTCTTTAACATCTGTTATAATTCCTGTAAGACCAGCATATGTAATAATTTTATCACCAATTTTAAGCTGATCTTGCATTTCTTTTATTTTTTTATTTTGTTTTCTGTTTGATATACTTGCAAAATAAAATATTATTAATATACATATTATACAAATTATAAATTTTATATATTCCATAATTCTCCTTATATTTTTACTTAGTTTTTATTTGTATTAGTTGTTGTGGTATTTGTTGTAGTATTTGTTGTTGCATTTGTATTATTATTATTATTTGTTGTTGCATTTGTATTATTATTATTAGTAGTAGTTGTTGTTGTTGTATTTTTATTATTTACATTGTTTTTGTTTTGTGTGTTATTTGTATTTTTGGATGAATTATTAACATATTCTATAACATTCTGTTTCTTTTCATTATAAATCATACTATATTGTTCTTTGCCATTTACAGTTTCTTTATATACTTTAGTTATTCCTCCATTTATTAGTACTTTATTGCTTTTTGTTATAATACTATAATCCTTATCTTTTTTAACCACTATTGCATTTAGTTCAGGAATTATAAAAACATTACTACTTGAATTTGTACTAATATATCCTAAGCCTGTATATTCAAGTTTAACAACTACTTTTCCCTTTAAATTTACAAATCCCCATAAATTATCTTTTTTTACAGGTATTAAATTATCATAAATAATATATTCATTATTTAATTTATTATTTGTAAATTTTGAAATATCTATACCAATTTTTTCATATTCAATAGGAAGTATTTCTTCTGCTTCTTGGCTAGATGATTGATTAATTGATTTTTTTATAATTCCATATTTATTGTTTTTCTCTGTTGAAGTATTGCTTACTAAATATAATTCATCACTAATTTGTTTTATATCTGAGTATTGTGGTGAAATCACTGTTTTTGCCGAAAAGTTACCATTTTCCTTTTCTATTTGAACTATTCCTTTACCTTTGTCTGTTTTCACTATTAATTGATTGTATTTTTCTACATATTTAATTTCATTATATTTAGGATCAATTACAGAATTAGTTGTTACCTTTGTTACTTTTGTTTTGCTATCTGTAGATGAAGATATTGTTGCTAAACCTAGTTTTGAATTTTCATCTTTTATTATTACTAATCCATCTTTTAGTAATTTCTTATTGGGATATATTGTTTCCCAAACTATTGAAGCATCTGGTATAAAAGTATTTGATTTTTGTTTATTGTAAAATCCCTCTAAAGAAGATATTGATGTGATAACTATTTTGTTTTTATTGTTAGAATAACTTACATTTGCCGCAACTCTTGCTGAATCTATTGGCATATAAATCTTTCCATTTTCTTTAATTATTGGATTTTCTAAAGTATAATATTCTGTTTCATTTGTATCTTCTAATACTTTATAAATATCTTTTGAGCCTACTTCAAAAAATGTACTTTCATATGAATTTGTTATATAACATTTATTCTCATCTTCAACATCTTTACTTCCACTTTTATATGTATACCCATCTTTAGTCATTTTTGTTAAATCTTCAATTCCTATATATGTAACATTATCTTTATTTAATAAATAGCTAGATACTGAATATTTTTGATTATCAACTATCAGACTTGCACTATTTTTATTAATTGTTGTTACATATGCTAATAAACCTATTATTATAAATAATAATACTACTATTCCCACTCCACATGCTATAAAAATTTTTCTATTATCTCCATGAGTATTACGATTTTCATCTATTAGGTTCATTTAATCCCCTCCTCTATTCTTTTGTATAACCATATTTTTTATAAAATTCATTTCTAAAATTCAATAGGTTATCATTTTCAATTTCTATTCTAACCTTTTCCATTAATTTAGTCAAGAAATTTAAGTTATGAATTGATAATAATCTTACCCCTAAAATTTCATTTGCTTTTATTAAATGACGTATATATGCTCTTGTATAGTTTTTACAAGTATAGCAATCACATTCTGGGTCAAGAGGAGTAAAATCTCTTTCATATGTAGCATTTCTTACAACTACTTTTCCATTCCATGTCATAGCTGTACCATTTCTTGCAATTCTTGTAGGTAATACACAATCACACATATCAATTCCTGATATTGCCGCCTCAATTAAATAATCTGGTGTACCTACACCCATTAAATATCTTGGCTTATCTTTAGGCATTTTTGGCGCTGTATATCTTAATATATCTAAAAATTCCTCTTTAGGCTCACCTACACTAATTCCACCTATAGCATATCCTGGAAGGTCCAGTTTTACTAAATCTTCTAAACTTTTATCTCTTAAATCTTTGTAAAAACCTCCTTGTATAATTCCAAAAAGTGATTGTTCATCTATGTTTTTATGCGCTTCTTTACAACGTTTAGCCCATCTTGTAGTTCTTTCCATAGATTGCTTAGTATATTCATAAGTTGCTGGATATTCAACACATTCATCAAAAGCCATTATTATATCTGCGCCTAAATCTTCTTCAATTTCCATTACACCTTCAGGTGAAAAAAAATGTTTACTTCCATCTAAATGAGATTTAAATTCAACACCTTGTTCACTTATTGTACGTAAATCCCCCAAACTAAAGACTTGAAATCCACCGCTATCAGTAAGTATTGGTCTATCCCATCTCATAAAATTATGAAGTCCACCTGCTTCTTTTACAAGTTTATTTCCAGGTCTTAAATATAAATGATATGTATTTGATAAAATTATTTGTGCATCTATTTCCTTCAATTCCTCAGGAGTCATAGATTTAACAGTAGCCTGTGTCCCAACAGGCATAAAAACTGGAGTTTGTATATCTCCATGTGGTGTATGAATAACACCTCTTCTTGCCCCTGTTTGTTTGCATTCATGTAGTAATTCATATGTAACTGCATGTTTTTTTTGTTCCATAAGTTTCTCCTTTTTTAATAATGCTTTTTTGCAAAATTATATATTTTTTTTTAATTTAGTATTTTTACAACTCTAATATTCTTCTTGAAATTTGGTATTTTTTTATAATTATATTGCTTTCTTTAAATTTAATATTTTTATAATTATACTATTTTCTTTAAATTTGATATTTTTTATAATTATAATATTTTTCTTTACATTCAATATTTTTAACATTAACATCTGTTCATGCAAATAGTAAACATCCCATTAATAAATAAACATAGCATCACCAAAGCTAAAAAATCTGTACTTTTCTTTTACAGCTTCTTCATAAGCATTCATAATAAAATCTTTTCCTGCTAAAGTAGAAACAAGCATAATTAATGTTGATTCTGGTAAATGAAAATTTGTAATTAAACAATCAATACATTTAAACTTATAACCTGGATATATAAATATACTTGTATCTCCTTCTACCTCTTTAACAAATCCATTCTCATCTGCAACAGATTCCAAAACTCTACATGAAGTTGTTCCTACTGATATAATCCTTCCACCATTTTTCTTCGCATTATTTATTTTGTCTGCATCTTCTTGTTTAATATAATAATGTTCTGAATGCATATCATGTTCTTCAATATTTTCAACCTTTACTGGTCTAAAAGTTCCAATTCCAACATGCAAAGTTACATTTGCAATTTCCACACCTTTTGCTTTAATTTTTTCTAATAATTCATCTGTGAAATGTAAACCTGCTGTTGGAGCAGCTGCAGAGCCCTCATATTTTGCATACACAGTTTGATATCTATCTTTATCATTCAATCTTTCTTTTATATATGGTGGTAAAGGCATAAGGCCAATTTGATCTAAAATTTCATTAAAAATCCCCTTATACTTAAATTCAACTTTTCTATTTCCATTATCCATTTGCTCCAAAATTTCAGCTTTCAAAAGTCCTTCACCAAATGTAACAATAGTACCCTTTTTTAAACGTCTTCCCGGATGTACCATTACTTCCCAAATATCTCCTTCTATTCTTTTTAAAAGCAAAAACTCAACATGTACACCAGTATCTTCTTTAATTCCATATAACCTTGCAGGAATTACTTTAGTATTATTTCTAACTAAACAATCTCCTGGTTTTAAATAATCCAATATATCTTTAAAAACCTTATGTTCAATTGTCTTATTTGTTTTATCTAGCACCATTAATCTAGACTCATCTCTCTTTTGTATAGGTGTTTGTGCTATTAATTCTTCTGGTAAATAATAGTTAAAATCTGATACTTTCATTATTTTTTCCTCTTCCTTTTCATTATCCTATTTTTTCTTTTTTAATTTTTATTATAATTTTTTATTATAATTTTTCACTATAATTTTTACATTTTATTTCTAAATTCTTTTACATAATGTACTTTTTTATTATACTAGATATAACCTTAAATTTCAAGCCTTAAATACAGAATTCAAATCCCTTAATATAGCTTTTTCTTGCTTTTGCAATTCATACCTTTAGCCTCCACCACAATAAAAATCGTTAACCTCTAACTTCCATCTAATCATCTTGTTAACCAACCTCACTCGGAGAAAGAAATTTTTACTTTTGAAAAAATAAACTCCAACCTGAGCCCTCAAACACACACCCCCAGTCATTATCGTAACAATTCCAACCAACACAGCACGCACCACACCGCGTTTGAAGGAGTTTATTTTTTCAAAAGTAACAAATTTTTTTCTCGGTACTCCCCCCAAAAAAACAAAATAAAAAAAAGAAAAACAAAAAAGAGAACATGTGCCCAAACCACACATATTCTCAAATCACTGAATTATTTGTTTATCTCAAAGCCTCACTACATCTATGACAAATAGTAGGATTTTCCTTATCATTCCCAACAGTAACAGAATACATCCAACATCTCTCACATTTTTCACCATCAGCAATTTCAACTCTAATATCAGGCTCACCTTCAACAATTTCCAAACCTGAAACTATAAACACTGTCATCAACAAACTAATATTTTCTTTCAAAAATGCCAATTCTTCACTATCAACTTTTGCAGATATAATAACTTTAGCATTTAAAGAATGCCCTATAACCTTAGTTGCTCTAGCTTCTTCAAGTTTTTTAGCAACATTTTCTTTTAAAGTTATAATTTTATTCCACTTAGCTTCTAAATCTTTATCCTCATATTCAGGATTCACTTCTGGATAATATGTTAACATTACACTTTCAACATTTTCATTTTCTGTATGTGGCATATATTTCCAAATTTCCTCTGCTGTAAAACATGTCATCGGAGCTAATATTTTTACCAATGCATCCAATATAATATACATAGCTGTTTGTGCTGATTTTCTTTCTTCTGAATCTGGTTTAGCTGTATACAATCTATCTTTTATTATATCTAAATAGAAATTACTCATATCAACTACGCAAAATGTATTTATTGCTTGATATGCCCTATTAAAATCATACTCATCATAAGATTTTATACAATCAGCTACTAATTTATTTAATTTTATTAAAGCAAATTTATCTATTTCTTCTAATTTATCATATGGTATCAATGAATTTACATCTAAACCATTAATATTTCCTAATATAAATCTAGCTGTATTACGTATTTTTCTATATACTTCTGCTACTTGTTTTAATATATCTTTTGATATACTTACATCTGAAGTATAATCAGATGATAATGCCCATAATCTTAAAATGTCTGCACCCATTTCATTTACCATTTGAATTGGATCTATACCATTTCCAAGGCTTTTAGACATTTTTCTTCCTTGACTATCTACAACATATCCATGTGTTACAACTTCTTTATATGGTGCTTTGTTTTTTGTTGCAACAGATGTTAATAATGAAGATTGGAACCAACCTCTATATTGATCACTACCTTCAAGATACAAATTTGCTTCTGGTAATCCACGTTCTGCTAAAACTGATTCATGTGTAGAACCTGAATCAAACCATACATCCATAATATCTGTCTCTTTTTTGAATTTTGTGCATCCACATTCAGAACATTTTGCACCTTCTGGTAATAATTCTTCAGCAGGCATATCAAACCATGCATTTGTTCCTTTTTCTCTAACAATATCCTGAACTTTTTTCAAACTCTCTGGTGTTACATATTCTTTTTCACAATCTTCACAATAGAATATTGGTAATGGAACACCCCAAGTTCTTTGACGAGAAATACACCAATCATTTCTGTCTTCTATCATTTTAGTAATTCTATCTTCACCCCAAGCAGGATGCCATTTTACTGTTTTTATAGCTTTTAGTGCTTGTTTTCTGAATCCATCAACAGATGCAAACCATTGGCTTGTAGCTCTAAATATTATTGGATGTTTACATCTCCAACAATGTGGATAAGAGTGATTTATTGTTTGTTTTGCTAATAATAAGTTATTTTCTTCCAACCATTTTATGATTTCTTTATCTGATTTTGCATAATACATTCCTGCAAAAGGTCCTGCTTCTGCTGTTTGATGTCCTTTACTATCAACTGTTACTACTATATCTAATCCATTTTTTAATCCACATAAATAATCTTCTTTACCATAACCTGGTGCAGTGTGTACAGCACCTGTACCTGTACCTAATTCAACTAAAATTGTATCCTCACTACCTAATACAACTCTTGATTCTCTTGGTAAAAATGGATGTTTGCATCTTACACCTTCAAGTTCAGTTCCTTTATATACTTTAATAGTTGTATAATCATCAATTCCAGCTATTTTCATAACTTTATCTACAAGTTCAGTAGCCATAATTAATTTTTCACCATTTGCATCAACTAAGCTGTATTCAAAATCTGGTGATATTGTTATTCCAACATTTCCTGGTAAAGTCCATGGTGTTGTTGTCCAAATTACAATATAAGTATCTCTTTCATCAAATAATCCCTTACCTTCTATTACAGGAAATTTAACATATGCAGTATTAGAATTTACATCTTTATATTCGATTTCAGCTTCTGCCAATGCTGTTTCACAATCAGTACACCAATATACAGGTTTTAATCCTTTATATATGTAACCTTTTTTATACATTTCGCCAAATACTTCTATTTGTTTTGCTTCCATTTCTGGCTGATATGTAATATATGGATGATCCCAATCAGCTAAAACTCCTAATCTTTTAAACCCTTCTATTTGTTTATCTTTGTAATTTTTAGTAAATTCTTTACAAGTATTTCTAAATTCTGAAACTGGAATTTCATCTCTGTTTAGTCCTAATTTTTCTATAGCTTTCTTTTCTGTTGGCATTCCATGTGTATCAAATCCAGGAATAAACGGTGTATAATATCCTCTTAAATTCTTATATCTAACAACAGTATCTTTCAAGGTTTTGTTTAATGCATGACCTGCATGAATCTCCCCATTTGCATATGGAGGTCCATCATGTAAAACAAAAGGTTCTTTTCCTTCATTCTTTTTTAACATTTTTTCATATAAACCATTTTCTAATATTTCTTCAAATATTTTAGGTTCATTTTCTGGTAAATTTCCTCTCATAGGGAAATCAGTTTTTGGTAGATTAAGTGTTTTTCCATAATCTTTTTTTTCTTCACAATTTTCGCACATTTTGCCTCTCTCCTTTTTATTTATTTTTTATTTTTTACATTATTTTTTATTTATTATAATTATTTTTTGTATAATGCAATAAAAGCTACTCGTCCTAATTAAATTAATATTTAGGACGAATAGCTTTCTATCCGCGGTACCACCTATTTTAAAAGATTTAATATCTTTTCACTTTATAATCTTTTAACGCAAGAATACGATTTAGTCTAATAACCATTAAATATTTTCAACTAAATAACCTAAAGGTGATAACAAACAAATTATTATCTTATCAGAATTCCACCATACTCTGACTCTCTATTAGTTTTACTTTGTTTGTGTTGTCCTTCACATTGTTTGTGTTTATTTACTTTTATTTTGAATAATATTATCATATTTAAATAATATTTTCAATAGCTAGCTTGTTTTTTTTATTAATTTTTCATCAATTCCTCGAATCTTTCAGCAGTCATAACTTCCTTTTCCAAAAGGTCATTTGATACAATTTCAAGTTTATCCATGTTTTTGCTTAAAATAGTTTGAGCTTTGAAATATGCATCATTTACTAGTCCTTTTATTTCATTACCAATTAAATCAGTATATTTTTCTCCTAATAATTGTAATTGATATGGATCTTTTTCAAGATTAATATGAATAGGTCCTATTGAATCACTCATACCGTAAACTGTAACCATATTTTTTGCAATATCATTTGCTACTTCTAAATCATTGCTTGCACCTGTTGAAATATCCTCTAATGCCAATTTTTCAGCAGCACGTCCTCCCATTAAAGCTATTAATTTTTCTTCCATTTCTGTTTTAGAAATATAACATTTATCCTCATTTGATTTATACATTGTATATCCACCAGCAACACCTCTTGGAATAATAGAAATTTCTTTTATATCTTTTTGAGTTTCTAAGAAATGGCTTACTATTGCATGTCCTGCTTCATGTATTGCTGTTCTCTTTTTATCTTTTTCTGAAATAACTCTGTTATGCTTTTCTAATCCAACTGTTACTTTTTTTAGTGCATCTTCAATATCTTTGTTTGTAATACTATCTCTTTCTCTTATCGTAGCTAAAATTGCTGCTTCATTTAAAATGTTTGCAAGTTCTGCACCTGTAAAACCTGCTGTATCTTCTGCTATACTTCTTAAATTAACATCATATGCAAATTTCTTGCCTTTTGCATGTATATTTAAAATTGCTTCTCTTCCATTTAAATCTGGTAAACCTACTGTTATTTGTCTATCAAATCTACCAGGACGTAATAATGCTTTATCTAGCATTTCTGGTCTGTTTGTTGCTGCTAAAACTATTATCGTTTCCTCTGTATCAAAACCATCCATTTCAACTAATAATTGATTTAATGTTTGATTATTTTCTGTTTCAGAACCACTTGAACTTGTTCTTCTTGAACCAATGGCATCTATTTCATCAATAAATACTATACATGGAGCTACCTTTCTTGCTTTTTCAAACAATTTTCTTACTCTTGATGCACCTAAACCTGCAAACATCTCTATGAATTCTGAACCACTCATTGAAATAAATGGTACATTTGCTTCACCTGCAATAGCCTTTGCTATCAAAGTTTTACCTGTTCCTGGATTACCACATAATAAAACTCCACGAGGCACCTTTGCTCCCATTTCTTGAAATTTTTTAGGATTCCTTAAAAAATCAACTATTTCTATCATTTCTTGTTTTTCTTCATCTAAACCTGCTACATCATCAAACTTTGTTTGTATTTTCTTAGTCTCAGAATCATAAATTTTTCCTTTTTCTCCTAAACCTTGCATTTTGAAAATCATTATTAGTAAAACAACCAACATTATAGTAGGCAAAAAAGATAATAAAGTTTTTAATATTGTTACAATTACATTTTTTTCTTTTTGTATTAATTCTATATTACTTCCATTATTAACTTTTTCTTGAACTAAATCTATAAAAGAATCTGTGCTTGGTATTAATACATTTTTTTCTTTTTCTTCATTAATCAATTTTATTTTAGCTATATGACTACCTTCTGTCATTTCAACTTTTTCCACAGTACCATCATTTATACTATTAAGTAATTGTGTATATGCAAAATTTTTATCTTCATTTTTTTTGTTATAGTTTAATAGTAAAACTACACTAGCAATTGTTAAAATAACTAATATAACTGTTATTATAACTGTTATTATAACTGTTATACTCTGTTTCTTCTTATTTTTATCATCATCACTCTTCAATCCCATTTAATTTTCTCCTTTTGTATTATTTTCTTCAGCATTATCCATATTATTCTCTTTTTTTATTATTTTATTGTGCTTTATTAACATTTTCTCCTGC
>UMJX01012086.1_pt1 | contig 65810 bp, 63 predicted proteins | sample 1966131 | NCBI WGS metagenome assembly UMJX01 (sample SAMEA4836162, study PRJEB28245) | human gut metagenome | biome: gut microbiome; material: fecal sample | place: Denmark | collected 2008 | reverse complement strand
ATATTCTTTATATCTACTTTCATAGTTTCAAGTTCGGGTAAAACATTTTTGTTATTTTTATTTATAGTATTAATGATGTCATTAATGTCTTTTGGTGTATCAACACTACCTTTGTTACCACTACCTGATACTAGTATGAATATTATAAATGAGATAACTGCTAATAATATCAAACCTATTATAAAAATATTTTGTTTTTTCATTTCTATCTCCTCCTAATATTTAAATTATATCATACTTTTACCGAAATCGGTAAAAAAATTATTACATTTTACAAAAATTAAATTTTAACTATTTAAGAAGTTGGATTTATTTCAAGTTTTTAGACACATTTTTTGGAAAGATATAGATTTTTAAAATCAATATTTAAGTGTTAACAAATACTGTAGCAACTCAAGTTGATGAAAAGAAACCATATATGGTAACTACACCTAAAACAAAATCTAGTATAAGAAATATTCCTATACCAAAAGTATTAATGGAAGAGATGAAAGTATTATATGAAGTTTCTAAAAGACATTATGGATTTAATGATGACTGGTATTTGTTTGGAGATACTGATCCAATTACAAACGGAAAGTTAAGGCATATAAAAAACAAAGATTGTAAGTTGGCAGAAGTTAAACAAATTATAATATACGATTTTAGACATAGTTGTGCGTCACTTTTAATTAATAGTGGTGCTACTATAAACGTTGTAGCAAAGTATTTAGGACACACAAAAATAGATGAGACATTAAACACTTACTCTCACCTATTTAAGAATCAATTAAATGAAATAATTAATATTATAGACAAACTAAATTAAAATGGGTACCTATTTGGGTACCTAATACATATATCAAATGGCATAAAGCCCTTATAAACAAAGTATCCCACCATATAGACGGGATTTCAGGGGGGGCGATGGGGATTTCTTGGAAAATTTATCATTTTGTCAAATCTTTTACAAAGCATTTTTAGTATATAAAATATAAGGCTTTATCTTATATTATTCATATAATCAGACCACAATTGAGACCTAAATTTATCATTACAATTATATTGTAATTTGTTATATTTAACATTTAGATACGATAAAAATTAGTCCTAAATACTTGACTAATACCAATAAATAAGTGATTAATACAATACCTTTTGAAAGGAGGTATTTGTGTGATTGCTAAAGAAATATTAGAGATAATATCAAAACCCTGGTGTTCTAATCAGGATATTATGAAGATTGCAAATGTTTCTGCATCAACAGCTAGCAAGATTAAAAAGTCAATTGAAAAAGAATTTAGAAAGAAAGAACCTAATAAATTCATGCCTGCTTATTGTATACCCACTAAGGAAGTAATCAAGTACTTTGATCTAGATATAGAATTTCTTAAATCAATAGCATACTTTGATAAGGAGATTAATGATGGATTACCTAAATAGATGCCTTTTACTTGGAAGATATAGATCAACAACAATTATTGATAATAATGTTTCTTGTTTAGTTATTGTTATAAATGATGAAGACGGAGATTTAACTGTTCCAATTATTACTAGCACAGATATTGCACATAAAATAATAAACAATTGTGAAGATAATTCTTTAATTGGTATCAAGGGCAAAATAGATGCTGATGAAAATGGTTTAATAATTAAAGCAGAAAAAATATCATTTTTAAGTCATAAAGAAAGAGCCGATTAATTTCGACTCTTATTTATTTAATGAATTTATCTATATCTTCTAATACATAAGCATTTATATTAACTTTCATGGCTTTATCACTTATCAAAGGTTCATTAACAATAAAGCAATAATCAATTCTCCATTTTTTCTTTTCTAAGCCATAATGTTGAATAATATCCATAATATGATCTTTGCACCACTCTACTCTTTTCATATGCTTATTATAAAAGCTTTTTTCATTATCAGGATCAAACAAATCATGGTATTCATTATACATTTCATACATATTTCTTGATAATTCAAAATTTTTAACTTCACATACAATAATTCTTTTAAACTTTTTAGAGATAAAAAGTACATCAATATCTCCTAATGTATTCTTATCTGAATCATTAATTTTTATACCATTAATTTTACTAACTTTTTTATCTACAATGGAATTTGGAAATGTACACAAATAATTATATACTTTTTCGTTAAAGTCTTCTCCACTTTGTTTGTTTATAATACCAAGGTAAGTTTTCATCTTTTTACTTCTTGCCTTAAATGTAGCATTATTAATTATTTCGAACAAAAAGTATATCGCATTTAAAAGAGACCTATAACCATAAATAATTTCGTCTTTATAAATAATAAGTGGTTTTCTATTTAATGAAAGTTCCCTATTGTTTCTCCATGGAAATACATCTACATTTCGATATGGTGTAGGCGGATTTAAATAATCTTCTCTTTCAACTTGAGATAAGTATAAAATAATTTTATTTAAAGTATCATCACTAACTTTATTATTTATGTGATCTTTTAGTTCTTTTATAGTCGTTGAATACAATGTGTTAAAGTCACCATTTTTATCCTCAGCTATTTCCAACAATGATACAGTTACTTCAGTAAAATCTTTAAATGTAAATCCAAATTCATCTTCAAAAGCTTCTTCAAATCCAGGAATATCTTTTTTCTCAGTTTCATATTGCGATATCATTTTTCGTTTATCTTTTGCTCTGGATCCCATCCTACCCATCTTTGCATTTTTTAAAAAATGGTTTACTCTTATCAAGAAATCTTTATTGTACCCTAATCGATTAGAATTTAATAAGGTTAATGTATTATCGGCCATTTTATAGTTGTAAATATCACATGTATATGCATAATCAATTATTTTGGAAGCTTCTGTTAAAATATATTCAATTTCATATAGCGAAATATCATCGATTCCATCTATTTTAATTGATGAAACTAATTCTATGATAAATTTTAATGCGACTGAAGTTCGATTCAAATCATTTATCTTTTCATCTATCTCTTTTTTTCTATCAGGATAGCATACTAAATCGCTAGCATAATTTGCTTGTCTTATTAATAATGATGATAAATTTTTTTCAAATTCTAGATATAAAAAATCTATTAACTGACGCTTATTATACTTTTTAATTTTCTTCAGAATATTATTGTATAGATGTCCAACGATATCATTTAAAATTTTATAATCTTCTATTTTCCCATAAGGTATTTTTCTGTCATCTTTTAAATATAGTCCTACATCATCTATTATCAAATTTGAAATAGCATTACTAACGTATAAAACACATTCATCATCAAAAGGAAGCATATACCCATCATCATTAGAATTCATAAGAATTAGTTTCTTTTTATAGTTATTACTAAAAATCTGATTAATCAACTCACTTGGATACTCAATTTGATAGATTTCACATATTTTCTTTACTATATTAGATATAAAATCTTTTTCTTTATCATTATCAGTGGATTCGAAATACCTTAAAGAGTTTTTTTCAAAAGTAATGTCTAACTGTCTACTATTAATATTGAATAATATTTTACCAACTTCGCTACTTTTGTCATAATGTGTAACATATATTGATGGATCACAATGAATATTAATTTTAAACACTCCATTCAAATCTTTAAATAATGTTGAAAATTGATTTAACCAATATGAAATCATATCTATAATTAGATTTGTTATATGATAAGAATTATTATCAATATTTTCTTCGCTTAAAACCCATATATTAAATTTATTAAATTCAAGCAAATTGTTTAATTGATGCTTATAAAATAATTCAGGAGCAAAACAAACTCCATCTTCCTTTTTCATCACTTCTAATAAAGATGTTCTACTAAAAAGAGCTAAGTGATAACCATTTTTTATATAAGATTTTAAAATATAATCACTACTATATTCACCAATAAAAAACAATGATGCTTCTTTTGAATCACATTCATCACCTAGATAGAATGATTTATCTCTTTCAGAAAAAAGAGCAACAAAATTTAGTTCAGTAAACAAATTCTTTTTATAATGTTTTAATCTATTTCTAGCAACAATATACTTGTATAAAAACATATTTTCTTCAGACTCATTAATACATATTGACGTTAATTCATATGGAGAAAGCATTAGTAAATTTTTATTAGAATTCAAATATACTGCGCATATAGTATTTCTACCAATAGTTGTCGGAGTAATGATTACTACAATTTTATCTTCTTTAAAACCATGTTTTAATAATTGTTTTTTGACCTTTTTTATTCGATTACTTATATAATTATTATTTATTGAATATTTATATTCCTTGTTAGTTTCATAGTCTTTTCCATCATCAAATAAAACAATATTGTAAAAAGCTATATCATTACCACACAAATATATAGATTCATCAACTATATTATTACTTTCAAGTTCCAATTCAAATTGTTTGCTATCTAATAATTGGAAACCCATGCGTGTAAAATCTCTATGCAAGTCCTGTAAAAGCAAAAGATTATAATCTTTTAGAACATAAATTTTATATGACATGAAAAACTTAATTATCATATCCATTAATAGCATGATAATAACAGTGCAATCTACCAAAACAAATTTCTCACCATATCTAACAAATGGTTTACGATAAAACTTTTGATTATCGAAATCATCTATTTCATCAATACTTATTTCCCCAAATTCAATAACAAGTTGTTCATATTGTTCTCCAAATAATTCAACCATATCTTCTTTACTAAAAGTTACTGTTTCTTTACTGGATTTAAGAACGCTAGCTGAAGGTATTTTGATATCAATATCTTTATTAAAAGATTTTAAATCTTTAAGTTTAATATTTAATGAATTATAAACAAACTCGGATACATTTAGTAAACCCTTAACAACAGTATTAAATTTTCTATAATCTTCATATGGAAAGTCCTCTTTATGGACACCTAATATTTTTAACATATGATCTAAATAATGTGGAGCTAACGTGCTAGCTCCCATAAACAAATGATAATTGCCATAATAAATGACAGGTAATGCAAAAGGAAATTCAGGAGGATCTATCATATATTTTCTATTAAGATTTGAAAATTCTTTAATAAAGTACTCAAGCTTATTACGACTCATGATATTTTCACTCTTAAAATCATCGTGCTTTAATGATAGAGCCGTACTTATAATTGCTTGAAAAATAACCGATTTGCTTTGATTTTCAGGAATTAAAATTAATCCAGATATTTGTGATAGAAAATCAATCATATTATAATTTTTTAATTCTTCCCTTAAACGTTTTATTGCTTCAGCATCCTCTTTATTTAATTTTTCCATATTATTATTAAAAACTAATTCTGGAATCATTATATTCCTCCTAACTAAAAAAGAGCATATTCCATCTTAAAAATGAAACACACTCTATTATTTATTTATATTATACCACTAAATTAGAATTTATTGTTAGACATACTGAAGAATTTATCAAAGAATTCTAATAGTTTATCTATAACTTTATTCTTCTTTTCTTGTCTATCATTATTAGGAGTAAACATACTCATTGGAGGAAGTATTGTTGATACTTCTGTACCATTAGTTTCTACTCTTCCATGTTCAAATGATCTTTGAATAAAGTTGTATGTTTCTTCTTTATTAAGATTCTCTTCTGCAATTATCTTATCTAATTCTTCTTTCTTTTTACTATTCATAAACGATTCAAAATCTGCATATACATTTGAGTCTTGATCTAATGATTCAATAAATGCCATGATTAAATCTTTCTTATTTCTCAAATCTGGACTTGCCATAATTGTCTTTTGAATAGTTAAAAGAATTTCTTTATCTTCCATGTTGCTATCATGATATTTCTTAACTAATCCTAAGATGTAATCAATGTTAACTTCTATAGATTTAATTAATTCCATTTCGAATACTACATCTTCAGTAACATCCGTTTTTTCTTGCTTAGCTTTATTTCTAAATTCATTATAAAGTTCAATATAGATACTATGATAATCTTGCTTATCTCTTTCATTAATTAATTCATTATCTTTGAACTCATCGAATGAAGATAAGATATTTGTTACTTTTAATATTGCACCATATAGTTTAATAAACTCTTTTTGTTCTGCTTCGCTCTGCATTAATACTCCTGGTGCAAATTTAGAAGTCAATTTTTCAACTAATGATTTATATCCCTCAAATGTTTTACCATTATCATCTTCATATCCATAGTAGTAATCATTATATGGTTTTAATAAAACTATTCCGTGAGCTTCCTCATCACCAAATTTAGCTAACGCTTCATTTAGCCTATCTTCTAAATTTCTAAATGACACAATATTTCCATATGTCTTAACACTATTAAGGATTCTATTAGTTCTTGAGAATGCTTGAATTAATCCATGCCATTTTAAGTTCTTATCTACCCATAATGTATTTAAAGTTTTAGCATCAAATCCTGTTAGGAACATATTAGCAACGATTAATATATCTATTTCTCTATTTTTCATTCTTAATGATACATCTTTATAATAATTTTGGAATCTTTCTGATGAAGTATCATAACTTGTTCCAAACATATTATTATAATCTTTAATTGCATTATCTAAGAATGTTCTATCATCTGTACTTAAAGCTTCTGTTGATTCAGAATTTTCATCAATTACTCCATCTTCGCCATTAACACCATAAGAATACATTAATGCCACTTTTAAATTACTATTCTTTAATGCAAGTTCTTTTTTAAATTCAGCATAATATTCTTTAGCCATTTTAATACTTGATACAGCAAATATAGAATTAAATCCATTTATACTTTTCTTTGATTTAACTTCTTCTGCATCTTGTTTTTTAGCAACATCAACTACATTATCTAAAGTTGAATACACATAACTTTCAGAAGTTTTAGTCTTTGTGCTAAAATGTTCAATAATATAATCTGTTATTAAATTAATTCTAACTTGATTATCAAATAATTTTTCTTCATCAATGTTATATACTTTTTCATCTTTAACATCATCAGATATATCTACTCTGCCAACATATTCATATCTGAATGGTAAAACATTCTTATCTGCAATAGCATTTACTATTGTATAAGTATGTAATCTTTCTCCAAAGATTTGCTCTGTTGTTTCAGAGATACCTTTTATTGTTCTAGCATTTTCTGGGAATATTGGAGTTCCAGTAAATCCAAATAAATAGTATTTATTAAATTTCTTAATAATTGTTTTATGCATATCGCCAAATTGTGATCTATGACATTCATCAAATATAAATACTACATGTTTATTAAATACATCGCTTTGTTCATTCTTCTTAATAAATTGAGAAAGCTTTTGAATAGTAGTTATTATTATCTTAGCATTTGGATCCTTCAATTGTTCTTCTAATACTTTTGTTGATGTATTAGAATTAGCTGCTCCCTCTTTAAATCTATCATATTCTTTCATTGTTTGATAGTCTAAGTCTTTTCTATCTACAACAAATAATACTTTATCAATAAAATCTAACTTACTAGCAAGTTGGGATGTTTTAAATGAAGTTAATGTTTTTCCAGAACCAGTTGTATGCCAAATATATCCTCCTGATTTAATAGTTCCATAGAACTTGTTATTATAAGCAATAGTTATTCTATTTAATATCTTTTCAGTTGCAACTATTTGATATGGTCTCATAACAAGTAAATCTTCTTCAGAAGTAAATACACAATATTTAGTTAATACATTTAATAACGTATGTTTAGTAAAGAATGTTTTAGCAAAGTCAATTAAATCTGTAATTCCATTATTCTTTTGATCTGCCCAATATGAAGTAAATTCAAATGAGTTAGATTTCTTTTTTCTTTGATTATTAATGTGAAATTCTCTTGTAGTATTAGAATAATATTTAGTTAATGTACCATTAGAAATAACAAATATTTGAATAAAGTTATATAATCCTGAGCCTGCCCAAAATGAATCTCTTTGATATCTTTCTATTTGGTTAAAAGCTTCTCTTAGATCTACTCCTCTTTTCTTTAATTCAATGTGAACTAAAGGAAGACCATTCACTAAAATTGTCACATCATATCTATTATCAAAATTACCATCATTATTAACATATTGATTTAACACTTGAAGACTATTATTATGAATATTATTTTTATCTATTAAATAAATATTTTTCTTTTCTCCCGAATCAAGAGTTATTTCTTGTTTATAATCTTCTTGAATTAATTTTGTCTTTTCAATTATATAATCATTCTTATTAGCAATTACTTTGGTAAAGAAATCATCCCATTCTCCATCAGTAAAATGATAATTATTAAGTCTTTCAAGTTGTTTTCTTAAATTAAGAATTAATTCATCTACAGAATTAATATTTAATCTTTCATAACCCTGTTCAACTAAAGTTTTTATTAATTCTTTTTCAAGAGCATCTTCACTCTGAAAAGAAGTTGTTACTCTATTTAATCCTTTATATTCAGCAAGTACTGTAGAGTTATCATTTTCACTTATTAAACCTATATTAGTCATTTAATTCACCCAACACTTTCTCTACTTTTGATAAAAATATATCAAGTCTTTGATTTTCAATGTTTTTCTTATAATAATTATAATTATTTGAATCACGCATATTTTCTAAATATAATGAATTTTGAAAATATACAACATCTCCAAATGGTGCATCTAATAGACAGTGACTTAAATCAGTTCCATATTTTATTATTTTTAATTCTTCTATTAAACCATTCAATTCTTTTTTATGTTTAAATACATTATTTAAAACAGAGCAACATTTTAAATATACATTTTGTTCTTTAGTTAATGCTTTTTTATCTGTATAATCATAAAATGCTCCAATATAGCTGAAAGTATCAACCATTTTTTCATATAATTCATTTTCATCAATTTCACATTTATTAACATATTCGATTAATATATTTAATTTTTTTATACTTAAATTAAAATCTTTATTCATCGTTACAAACCTCAAAGCTTAATAGTTTATTTCGATAGTATTCATACTGCTTTCTTCTTAATTTTATTTCTGCAGGAAGACCATCAGATATATCGTTAATTAATGTATCAAATCGTTCTAATATATCAACAATCTTCTTTTGTTCTTCTAAAGAATATAATGGAACTTTAGCTGATATAAACTGATTATTATATAATCTTTTAATAGTTCCGCCATCAGATATATTCCATGGTGAAGTTTGATAAAAGTAATACAAAAACTTATTTAATACTTTGCTTTCATCATTACTTAGCCACACAATATTTGAATCTTGAAAATAGGCATCTTCGCCATCAAATACTACAGATCTTCCTATTGTTCCAGAGCACGAAACTAATATTTCGCCTTTCTTAGGATAAGAAAACCTTTTTTTATAATCATTGAAAATATCATAAGATATATATGCATCAGCTTGCTTACCAAATGTACCGATTTTATAAAATGGAACATCTCCTGAATCTGATGTTTCGTTTTTCATAATTCTTTTACACATACAAACCTTACCTATATCTCCTAAAGTTATATATTGTTGATTAGAATTCTCGCTATTCAAAAGTTTCCCACACCAAAACTCATATTGAATCTTTCTCGCTTCTAGCTCCGCTTCTAGCTCCGCTTCTAGCTCGCCAAATTTATCAAGAATTCTAACTATTTCTTCCTGCACTTCTAACGGAGGGCATGGAATCTTAATTTTTTCCAAATCCGATATATGAACATGTGGAATACCGGCTCCCCTTTTTTTATTATAAATTTCATTTTGTATCATTTTTAGATAATGATATAAATATCTCATATTTAGTTTTTTGGATTTTATAGTGAAAGAATCTGTACATAAGATTGGTTCGTTCCAATAATTTAAAAATCCAGCATAAGCACCCGAACTAGATACTGTTATAGTTTCGCCTTCCCTATTATATTTATCGTTATAAAAAGATGGTTCTTGTCCTCCTGCAATTACCGGAAAATTTCCTTCGTTAAGATTTTTTGTAGTAATTGATTGCCCTCTCTTCATCTCGGATACATCTCTTAACAGTTTACATTCAACACCATTAGGACACAATTCTTTTATTAGATCATTTATCTTACTCATGATAATCAGCCTCAAGTTCCTTGATTATTTCTTCTAGTTCTTCTCTAATTTGTTGTTGTTTAGGTACAATTTCAGCAAGTTTTCTATTTACCTTTTCTATATCAATTTTTTTAGTTTCAATATTTGTTCTTAAATAAGAATTAACTGAAATATTATAATCATTATCTTTAATCTCTTCATAAGTTGCTATATAAGATTTATTTTCTACTGATTTTCTATCTTTTAATAAACTAATTATATTATTGATGTTTTCTTCTGATAATTTGTTTTTATTAGTATTTCTAACACATTCACTAGAAGCATCTACAAATAAAATATTATTATCTGATTTATTTTTCTTTAATACTAATATACAAGTTGCTATTGATGTACCAAAGAATAAATCTGAAGGTAATTGAATGACAGTATCAACAAAGTTGTTATCAATCATGTACTTTCTAATTTTTTGTTCTGCTCCACCTCTGTAAAGTACACCAGGAAATTCTACTATAGCTGCAGTTCCTTTAGGTGATAACCATGATAACATATGCATAGTAAATGCTAAATCGGCTTTTGATTCAGGTGCTAACACACCTGCTGGAGCAAATCGTTCATCATTTATTAAAAGTGGATTAGACTTACCTGCCCATTTTATTGAATAAGGAGGATTAGATACTATTGCATCAAATGGTTCATCATTCCAATGTACTGGATGTATTAATGTATCTCCTCTTTCAATACTAAAGTTATTGTAATTAATGTTATGTAAAAACATATTAATTCTAGCTAAGTTGTAAGTTGTAAGATTTATCTCTTGACCGAAGAAGCCTTCTCTTACATTCTCTTTTCCAAGTATCTTAGCAAATTTTAAAAGTAATCCACCTGATCCACATGCTGGATCGTATACTTTATTAACAGATGTTTTATCCATTATTACTATTCTTGCAAGTAATTCTCCAACTTCTTGAGGAGTAAAGAATTCTCCACCCGATTTGCCTGCTGATGAAGCATACATTGTCATCAAGAACTCATAAGCATCTCCGAATAAGTCAATGTTATTATCTTCATAATCGCCAAAGTTTAAATCCCCAACTGCATTTAATAATTTAACAAGTTTTTCATTTCTTTCATCAACCGTGTTTCCTAATTTATTATCAATAGTAAAATCATCAAATAAACCTTTAACATCATCTTCTGACGCTGTTCCTCTTGCCGATGATTCTATGTTATTAAATACATTTGAAATAACAACATTTAAGTTTTCATTTTTATCTGCACCTTTTCTTATGTTGCAGAATAATTCACTTGGAAGAATAAAGAATCCTTTTTCATCAAGTATTTGTAATTTTCCAAGTAATGCTTCCTCATCAGAAATATTTCTATATTGAAAATCTGTAATACCTGCTTTTCTTTGATTTTCATTAACATAATTTTCAATGTTTTCTGATATAAATCTATAAAATAATAATCCTAAAACGTATTGTTTAAAATCCCATCCATCGACTGAACCTCTTAACTCATTTGCAATTTTCCAAATTGTTTTATGAAGTTCTTCTCTTTCTCTTTCCTTATTATTCATATCATTACCTCCATTAATTCCACTTTAATAAAAACACTATTCCAGCAATTATCAAACCAACAATAATAGGTATTATTATATTAGTAAGTATATACTTTTTATCTTTTTCTTTTTCTATCTTATTATCACTACCGATAATTGATTTATTAATTTTATTATTATTTCCTATTTTAATCATTATTATTTCCCACTTTGCTTTTATCTATTTTATTATTATTGCCAATCCTAACGGAATTGTCATTATATATAATTTGTAATAATGCTTTTGTTATGTCTTTTTTATCTTTACAAGTTTTAAAGTCTATATAGTACTCATCAAGATTACCATATTTTTTTTCTAGTTTTTTAAAAATTTCTATTAATTTGTCCTTTAACCAGTGCAATACATTAGTATAACCATACATACTTAATTGTAAATTGGCGTGTGTAACTTCTGCATCATTAATAAGGGCAACAGAGTTAATATATCCAATATCAATTGGTGATAACAAGCAATGCATATCAGATTCCTCTTCAGCTTTAGCATATTGGCATATTTCAGCAATACTATCTCTTACTTCATGTTTACATAATTTCTCTTTATCTTCAAAAGGCACCGGAATATCATATTTGCTAATAATCATAGTATAGGTTTTAACTGTACCTATTATTGATGCATTAATCACTCTGTATCTGGGTACACCAACATTTTTAGGATATCCATTCAACTCATAATTCAACCAGTTTTCAATTTCCTTATCATCCAAATCTTCTAGAAGTAATGATAACAGCTGAAATGCTTTTTTTACATCAATTTCATCATTTATTAAATCTATCAATATCTTGCTTCTCTTTTTCATAACCAATGTACCTCCTTTTCTAAGTTTTAAGCTATTTTCTCCTACTCATAATTATACCATAAAAACATCAATTTTTAGATATTTGACTAGATTTTTATTACAAAATTTGAATTTTTGTATGAATATGTTGACTAATTCCAAAATTTAAGCGATTAATGCATTACGGAGGTTATAATGATAAGAACAGAAACAGATGAAGATATAACTGATGAAGAATATATAAAGGTTTTAAAACCATTTGTTGATAACTATGATGAATATCTAGAAAGCTATGTTCTTCCAGAATTAATATCTAATTATATTGCTAATGCATAATGAAATTGAATATAAGAAAAAATATAAAGCTATTTATTCTATTATTAGATTAATAAGAAATTACAAATAAAAAAATCTCGTATTGGCGTACGAGATATAGGAATATTCCAAGATGATGTTTTACGGTCTGAAAAACTTTAAAACAAATTCACTATAATAGATATAATTATATTTTTTGGCTTTCCCACTTAGATTATAACATAAAATAGTAGTTTCTTACAAATCTTTCATTAATTTAGTCATATTCCTACAGAAAGAAACGATGATTAAAATGCCTGTATATAAAGATAAAGTTCCTGCTAAAAGTGGAAAGTACTGGTATTTTAGAACAAAATATAAAAAATTAGATGGAACGGGAGCTCAATATCATTCTAAAAGATATATGACAAAAAGAGAAGCTCAAGAAACTGAAGCTGAGTTATTAATAAAATCACAGAATGAAGCAAGTGTTTGTGCATTTACATTTGGACAACTTATTAATTTGTTTATTAAAAACAGATCCACTATAGTTAAGGATACTACTATGTATGGTTATAGAAATAAACGACCATATTTAGATATAATTTCAAATATTAGATTAAAAGATTTTAATATTAAAGTATACGAAAGATGGAGACGATATATAAATAGTTGCAACTTATCTACCAGATACAAAAATGATATTTAAAAATTTCTTAAATCATTATTAAACTATGCTACTGATTGGTATGGCTTCAGCTTTATACATGTTTATAAAAAAATGCATAATTTTAATAATCCAAATGAACTTCCAAAAGAAATGCTATATTTCACTTATGATAAATTTCAAAAATTCTTATCTGTAGAAAAAGATATTAAATTTAGATGTGCATGGCAACTACTCCACTACTGCGGATTAAGAATTGGAGAACTAAAAGGTATAACTTGGAAAGACATTAATTTTGGAAATAGAACTGTAAGCATAAATAAACAAATAACTCAGTAATCATGTCGCTCTAGATGGACATTCTCACCACCAAAAACAGTTAGAAGTAATAGAGTATTGCCATTAACAAAAGTACTCTTAACTGACCTAAAAACACTTAACGAAAGTGATTATGAATTGTTATTTGGCTTTCAGGATACTTACTTTGTAATTAGTGATGTCGCTCCACAAATCAGCAATACTATTACAGGTAGAAAAAATCGCAATTGTGAACTTGCTGGTGTTAAGAAAATAATGATCCATGACTTTAGACATTCTTGTGCTTCTTTATTAATACATAAAGGTGCTAATATTATTACTGTTTTCAAATTTTTGGGACATACAAAAATAGAAGAAACGCTTAATACTTATACTCATCTTTATAAAAATGCATTAACTGATATAACATCACTTATTGATGAAATGAATGAAGACCAGGAATAAATCCTAGCCTTTTATCTTTTAAATCTATATTTTGTATCTTCTGCATACTCTAAAATATCACAATTAATTAATTGATTGATTATATCTAAAGCTCTTGATTTTTTTACTCCAAATGCATTTTCAACTTTTTCCCTATTGAAAGGAGTATCATATCCATATTCATTAAATAAGTTTTCCAAATTTGCCAAATAATTTCCTCTAACTTTTCCTGAAAGATTCTTATACATTTTTACAATAAAATAATCCGAATCATTAGTAATAATTATTCTCTCTCGTTCTGTAACTTTGTTCTCTTTTACATATCTTTTATTTGGAAAGATAACAGTAAAGCTTGATACTCCAGATGTAAACTTTGGTTTCATTGAACAATCTGAATAAGATTCCAAAATTCTTGTTATTCCACTTCCTCTTCTATCCATATAATGTAATCTACCAAATAGATCTGAAATAATTGTATTTCTTCTTAATGACGGAATTTTAGTTAAATCTAAATCTTGTATTTGACTGCCATCAACCATTCCTCCTGGTGATGTAATTTCAAGTCTATCATCAAACATATCGATGTGTATTTCAGAACCCAAGATTTGATAATCCCTATGTATTATTGCATTAACTAAAGCTTCACGAACAGCTTTTGTAGGATAGTCCTCAAATTCATCTCTATGCATACCATTTATTTGCCATGATGTTTTTGAATTATTTTTTATAAATGTTTCTGCATTAGCAAGAATACTTATTATGCTTCCATTGTATTCTTTATCGTCTTCAGCATCCCCCTCAACAGATCCTTTTACAGTTCCCTTCCATTTTGTACAAAAAGCTTTTGATTGCTTTAACAATCCTTGGTCAGATAGCAAAAGCCCAGCATTAGTAACATAACCATCTTTATTAACCAAATTAAATGAAAGATAATCACGATCTTTATTAACTATAACATTTGCTTCTTTTTTTAAAGTTGCATCCAGCAATGTAAAACTAACATCATCTATTTTATACTCAGAAGCAATTGCATCAAATGTTCTATTTTGGCCTTTTAAAATTAAACTTTTCAATATATGATCAGGTGCTTCTATACTTTGATCTCCAGCTCTAATATAAGCAGTTTTTCTTCCATCACTGCTATAATAATATGGTGTTTCAGGGCCATCTCCAACTTTGACTTCTAAAAAATCTTTCTCATCTTCCTTAAAAGAATTTAATTCATATCTAGGAACAGGAGATATTTTGGAATTGACTAACTCTGTAATTTTTGATGATACTTCAGATATATTATCTAAACCTATCGGTTTTTTATCTGTATCTCTTACACCATATAACAAGATTCCTCCTTTTGTATTTGCAAAAGCAGATACTGTTTTTAACCAACTCTTTGGTTTATCCGTTTCTAGACTCTCTTTAAAATCTATATAAGTAGATTCAACATTTTCATAATCTGATAGTTTCATTACATCATCTCCTCGAATATAATTATACAACAATTGATTTGTTTTTTTATGTCGAATTGAGTATTTTTTAAAATTTCCGTATTAAGCTGGATTATTTGCAATAAAACTGCATAACGTCCATACATAACCGGACGGCATTTCCATATATAACCGGACGACTATTTTTTTGTGTTATATAATAAAAAATAAATTGCTTCCATATTTATCTGGACGGTATTTCCATAGAAAACCGGACGTTTTTTTATTTTGACACCAAGTAAAAACCAATAATTTCCCTTATTTAATAGAATAAAATATGTAAAAACACTAAATAAAAATGGACCAAAATTGGACCAAAAATTTCATTTTTAAAAAATGCAAACCTTTATAAATACTGTTTTAAATCAAAAAGTGGAGCCTTTCGGCTCCTTCAGGGGGTTTTGGTTGAATACACTCTTATAATCTTCCAATAAGAGTGGACATATATCTATGTCATAATAATCATATTATAAAATTCAAAAATATGCAAGTGTTTTTTTGAATTTTTTAATTTTTTTTACTCACACACCTCCACCTTTTAAATTGCTATAACTCATTACCACATTATAACATCACATCAAAACAATCCTTAAAAACAAATATTTTTTTACATAAAATGTCATTTTTATTTATTATTCCATGTTATTATTTACTTAAATTGCTAACTAGTATATAATAACATTGGAGTTGATTATATGAAAAACACTAAAAAAAAGAAAAAAAACAAATATATATTTAATAAAATAACTTTCATTTTATTTACCATATGTAACATCTATCTAATAATTAACATCTTAAGTTTCGTTGGCATCGAAGACATAATTAGATACATAGTTATAGTTATTCTACTATTAATTAACATCATCTTCTTCATAAGATTAAAATCAAAAAACATTACCACCTCAGTCATCATGATTATCTTAAGTATCATCTTTCTATTTATTTCTTATAATGCCAACAAAGTATTAAATATAATAAATAATTTTAGCAAAGACAAAGTTACCTATTCCACCAGCCTAGTTACCTTAAAAGAAAACAACCTAAAATTAAATACAATCAAAACCATAGGTATTCTAAACGACGAAACTTCTATCGATGGCAACATCTTACCCAATAAAGTAATTAAAGAAAATAATTTAAACAGAGTTACCATCAAAAAATACGATCAATTCATTCATATTTTAAATGACCTATATGATAACAAAATAGATGCTGGCTTCCTACCAAGCAATTATGTTACTAGTTATAACAGCATTGATAAATATACAAACATCAGTAAAGAGACAAGTGTTTTACTAACAAAAAACCAAACCGACAAAACAAAAAACACCACCACTTCAAACAAAAAATTAACCGAACCTTTTACCCTATTAATCATGGGTGTTGACTCGGAAGCTGATGAACTCGCCAAAAACGCATCATTTAACGGAGACGCCTTAATATTAGTAACGTTCAACCCTAATACTTTAAATGCCACGATGCTATCTATACCAAGAGACACCTATGTCCCCATTGCGTGTTTTAAAAATCAATACGAAAATAAAATAACCCATGCAGCTTGGCAAGGAGCACCATGCATGATGAAAACCATCGAAAATTTTCTAGACATCAAAATAGATTATTACGTAAAAATCAACTTTAAAGGAGTCGTTGACTTAGTAGACACACTAAAAGGCATTGAAGTTGATGTTCCTTATAATTTCTGTGAACAAGACAGCAAAAGAAGATTTGGCAAACACACCATCTATGTTGAAAAAGGAATACAAACATTAAATGGAGAACAAGTCTTAGCCTTAGCAAGACATAGAAAAGAAACTCCCGAACAATATGCATGTGGCAAAAAATACTTAGGCAATACCCTATCAGACGTAATAAGAGGACAAAATCAACAACTCATCATCAAAGGCATTTTAAACAAAGCCAAAACGCTAAATAACCTAAACGATGTTTACAGCATCCTAGAAACTATTTCTAAAAATATGGATACCAATATGTCCACCAAAACAATTCTATCCCTATACGACATCTTCATGGATGTAGTTTCCAAAAAAAGTGAAAATACAGAAGCCATCAATATTGAAAGACTCTACCTAAGTGGCTATGAGCAATACATATATGATGAAAACATGCAACTAACCCTATATAACTACATTTACTATCGTGGTAGCCGAGATGATGTTAAAAAAGAAATGAAAATAAATTTAGGACTAATCAACCCAGAATTAATAAAAACCTTTACCTATACAACTGACGAAGAATACGAAAAACCATTAATCGGTAGAGGAAATTATAAAATAGTAGATTACATCGAAACACTACCCAACTTCAAGAACAAAAGCAAAACTGATGTTATCTCATGGGCAAACAAACACAATATTAATGTAACATTCAAAGAAGAAGAATCTAGTATCCAAGAAGGACTAATCATAAATCAAAATTATCCTTATGGCTACCGTGTTAAAAATATCAAAAATAATCTTATAATAACAGTATCAAAACATTCAAATACCAATGTAGTAGAAGAAGTTACATATTATGACTGCACCCTAGAAGAAAACAAAGATAAAAATTTATGCCTTTTCCCTAATTTCACAGATAAAACATTATTAGAATTTAAAAACTGGTACAATAAATTAACCAAATATAACATTAACATCCCTTCACCTACTTATATAAAAATAGACGAAAACGACCCTCAATATAATGAAGACAAAAAAGGCATGATAGTTAAACAAAATATCAAACCAAATACTACCTTATCAAAAGTAGATGAAATAGTTATCACTTATATAGAAGAGTAATCATTACTGAAAAAACCCGTTTTCTAAACATAGAAACGAGTTTTTTTATATTAAAACAACTATTCTTAATTTAATTTCTTATACTTCTTATCAATAAGTGAATACAAATAAATATTAACATCCTTATTACTAATACTCTTAATATACTCCATATATCCCTCTAATTGCTTCAAATAATTTGTATCATCAATATTCTTCAATTTATAATCAATTATATCTATATAATTATCATACTCTAACATCAAATCAATAATACCATGCCTCTTAACTAAATCATGATTATATATAAATTCATATTCTTTATAGATCTTAGCATTACCTATATTTTTAAACAAATCACTACTTAATAAACTACTCACCTTATCTCTAATAAAATAATCCTTTATTATATCCAAATTAGGATGTTTCAAATCAATTACCTCAAGAATATAATGCAACCTTTCCCCTACTTCCAATAACTTCTTCTCGTCATAAGAAAAAATATTATTAGTCTTCTTAGAATAACTTGATTCCTCTATGTAACCATTATCTATTACTAATTCATTAACCTTCAGCACTTTAGCATTATCTGCTCTATAAACATCATTTTTTCCATAATTATAATCCCTAGTAATATTTATTTTACTAATATCATAATCAGTAATATTATTAGATAAACAATCCCTAATACTTAAAATAATATCCCTAAAACTCTTAAATTTCTTCTTCACATCACTCTCATATATATCATTTACTATAACTATCATTTTTTCCTTAGCCCTAGTCATAGCCACATAGAATAACCTAATTCTTTCACTTATTTCCTCATTATAATAATTATCCTTAACCATCTTACTAATAATCGTCCTATTTATTCCATTGTCTATATAAGGCATAACTATTCCATACTTATTATCATAATAAAACTTATCAGTAACATCCCTTAAATTAAATTCCTTAAACAACATATTATAATAACATATATTATATTCTAATCCCTTAGACCTATGAATTGTCATTAACTTTACCCCATTAGTAAAATTATCTACCTTTAAATATTTCAAATCTATTCCATTATCATTTATTCCTTTTAAATAATCATATAATTCACTCAAATTATAATTATTCATCTTCAAAAATAATTCTTTCATATAATTAATATCGCTTAAACAATCACTGATATTACCTATTTTAATAAGATTATCATAAATATTGAAATCATCAATTATTAAATCCAAAACACCACTTATTGTTAAATAATCTACCTTCCCAGCAATATCCTTAACCCTATTAAATAAACTAGTCTCATAATACTTATTATTCATAACCACATCAAAAATATAATCATCCTTATATTCTACTAAAAAACTTCTAGCTATACTCACATATAAATACTTAAATTCCTCATCATAACATTTACTATATACTTTAATAATTAAACCAATAATATTTTTAATAACCGTATAAATAACAGAATCATTAATAACACTATCTTTATATACTATTAAAGGTATATTTAAATACTTAAATATTTTCTTATATAAATAACTATTAGTAATACGATCCACTAAAATAACAAAATCACTATAATCAACACTTCTTAATTCCTTTTTATTCTTATCATATACTTGATAATTATTTTTAATCTTATTCAATATATCATTAGCAATAATAAATATCTCAGTTTCTTCCTTAGAAAATTTCTTATCCTCATTATAATTATATATCTCTAAACTATTATTTTGTTTAGCCTTAAAAGCATTATATGTAAGATTACCAAATATCATACGATGCTCTTTTTTATAAGAAGCACCACCCATATTATCATTCATGATATAATCAAATATCAAATTAATACCACTTATTACCTCTTCTCTTGACCTAAAATTCTTATTTAAATCTATCTTAATACCACCATCTAAATTAGCATAATTATCATACTTATTCTTAAATATATATAAATTAGCATTCCTAAATTTATATATAGACTGCTTAACATCTCCTACCATATAAGTATTATTATTACTAATATTAGAAATAAATAATTCCTGTAAATCATTAGTATCTTGATACTCATCTATCATTATTTCATTATAACTATTCCTAAGTTCTTCCTTAATATCATCATTTTCACTTACTATCTTAATAGCTAATTTTGCTATATCAGTAAAATCATATAACTCATTTTCTTTCTTATAATCATTTAATTCTTTATCCAATTTCAATAAAATAGATACTATAACCTTAGCATAATCTTTAGTTAATAAAATCGTTTCTTTTATATGATTAACATCATCATATATAGCATATTCCTTTAATTTATCTATATTATTTTTTATTTCTTCCTTTAATTTCTTAGCCTCATCCCCTGTACCTCTTGGAATCATAGGAAGTTTTATATTAATATTCTCCTTAATTGAATCATAATCATTAGCACTAAGCAAATTAATCATACTAGTTTCTAATTTTAAATAATAATTACTATCTACATAACTAGATATATTAGTAAGTAATTCCTTTATCTCATCAATTATCTTATTTAATAACTTAGTATACTCTAAAATCATATTATCTAAAAAAGTATCACTATAATAATTATTTAAATAACCATTTAAATAATCTATTTTATCATATTTCATATCTAACTTGTTACTAATTGTTAAAATATAATCTTTTATTTCCTTATCATCTTTAATACAAAAATCTGTAATTAATTTAATAAACAAATCATCATCTTTACAATAAAAAGATTCAAATATCTTATCTATTAATTCAATCTTTTTTAAATCAATGATACTACTCTCAGCAATCTCAATATTATTACTTACCCCTACTTTATAATGATATTTCTTAACAATTGATAAAGCATAACTATCAAACGTTGTAATAAATGCTGTATCTAACAAATTAAGTTGTTCTTTTAAACTCTCATCATCCTTAATAGATTCTCTTATTCTATCCTTCATTTCCTTTGAAGCCATATTAGTAAATGTCAAAATAAGTAATCTCGTAATTGGTACTCCACTTTTTAGTTTCCTAATTACTCTCTCAGTAAGTACTGCTGTTTTTCCACTTCCCGCTCCCGCAGAGACTATTATATTTGTCCCTTCCTTATTAATGGCGTCAAGCTGTTCATTTGTCCACATCGTAGCCATATCATCACATCCTTAAAATCATTTTATCATAATTAAAAGAAAAATGATAGTTTTATATCTATCATTTAATACACTAATTAATCAGTAAATCCTAACTCTTTATTATTCCAACTATTAGTACCATCACTACTAGCCCACATATATTTATAACTTTCGTTTTTACTAACAGCATCTCCTAAATAGAACTTACCATTCTCATTAGCAACAAGTACAAATTCAACTGCACCATCTTTCTTATAATAAAATGAACATCCTTCACTTACCTTTGTCCCTAATTTAAATTGAGCAGAACTTTGTTTAGCCACTTTAAAGAAACCTTCATCTAAGCATTGCTTTGCTTCTGTAGCTTCATAACCTGTTAATATTTTATCGCTTTCATCAGCAACATTATCCGCTAATTTTGTTTCATTGTACCAACTTTTTAATGATGATGCACTAGAATCAAGCGCACTCTTCTTAGAATTATCAACAGCATTAAATATCCTTGGAGTAGTAATAGCAATAATAATAGCCAAAATAACAATAACTGATAATAGTTCTATTAAAGTAAAACCTTTACTATTTAATTTTTTCATTATTAAATCCTCCTTATCCTAGATAAATTATAGCATTATATTTTATAAATAGCAAGATTATTTTTACTTTTTTTAAATATTATGACATTTGCTATTCGCGTTATCAGTAAAAGATTTTTTTATTATATAAATTATCATATAGAAGTAAACTTAAATTCATTATTTTTTCATAAAAAGATAATTATCTTTAGAAGTATAACTATATTCTATCAAAATCACATATAAAAATCTATATTTTATAATGTTTTAATGTACTAGCAAAAGAAAAAAACAGGCATAAGCCTATTCAGTTCTAAGTGCTATAACAGGATCTTTCTTACTAGCCATATGTGCTGGTATAGAACCTCCTATTACCGTTAAAGTAACACTTATAATTATTAAAAGCAACGCATGTAATGGATTCATTTTAGCAACATTATCTAGTCCTGTAGCATCTAATATTATCTTATTGGTAGGAAATACTAAGATTCTAGCTATAAATATACCTAGTAATCCTGATACAGTACCTATGATAAATGTCTCCGCATTAAATACTCTTGCAATATCTTTTTTTCTAGCACCAAGAGCCCTCAAAATGCCTATTTCTTTAGTACGTTCTAATACTGAAATATAAGTAATAATTCCTATCATAATAACGGCTACTACTAAAGAGATAGAAGAAAATGCAATAAGTACTATCGTAATAGCATCCATAATACTACTACTCATAGAAGATATTAAAGCTCCTAAATCAGTATATATAATCTTATCTTCCTCATTTAAATTCTTATTATAATCATCCAAATAATTTAATATCTTATCCTTAGCATCAAAATTTTTAGGATAAATATTAATAATAACAGGAATACTACTACCACCTAAATACGACATCATAATCTCTTTAGTATTAGTACTATCTTCTCCTTCTTCAAAAGGTTGCCCACTTAAAACATTATAATTTAATTCACTCTGTGTTTTTACAACACTAGATTTAGAATTAACTTCTATCACATAATCAAGTAAATCATTTGTATAAGAAAGTCCATAACTACTACCCAATATCTGTTTTTTCTCTTCCTTACAACGTATAATACCAACCATTTTCAAATTCAAATTATTTTCCATATTATATAACTTTTCAAAGTCAGTATTAACAGTATAAAAATTACCCATCTTCTTATAATAATCATCATTGAATACTAATTTAAGATTAATTTTTTCTATCTCATTAAAATCAAGTTTATCCTTAGTAGCATCTAATCCTAAAGCCATAAGAATCTTCTTACTAATACGATTATTCTTATCTACTACCAAAACAAGTTCTTCTTTATTCTTAGGTAATCTTCCATATAATAAATCATAATTATCTTCTAAAACTCCATTTATATCATTACTATCTAATTTCTTAGGTATTGATACAAACTCTAACATAGATAATCCCAAAGGAGCATATACACCATTCTTCTTAGTAATTATATTTAAATTAGTATACCTAGTATAACCAATTCCATTAACTAAAGTTTTATCTAAGCTCTCAACATAATCAATATATTCTTGATTAAAAGTATTCTTATGTGTCAAAGTTTCCTTATAATCTTCCATTGGATATATTTCCTTTTTAGAAGTAAAAGTATTCTCATCACTCTTATTTGTATCCATTAACTTATTAACAGTTTCCTCATCCATCGATACTGATGTCGAAGATATCATAATAGGCATTGAAGATAAAGTGTTTTCTTCAAACTTATCTACTTCTATATTAAATCCATTTGATAAAGACAAAATCAAAGCAATACCAATAATACCAATTGATGAAGCAAAAGCCGTTAGTAATGTTCTACCTTTTTTAGTAATAATATTTTTAAATGACAATTTTAAGGCAGTGAAAAAACTCATTGATGTCTTTCTTATTTGATAATTACTATCACTTTGTTCTTCTTCTTTAAATGGATTACTATCACTTATTATTTCACCATCTTTTAATCTAATAACACGACTAGCATAAGTATTAGCTAACTCTTCATTATGAGTTACCATAATTACTAATTTCTTTTTACTAATCTTTTTAATTAATTCCATTATTTGAATCGATGTATTAGAATCAAGTGCCCCAGATGGTTCATCTGCTAAAATCAAATCAGGATCTGTTACCAAAGCCCTAGCAATTGCCACTCTCTGAGTTTGCCCTCCTGATAATTGATTAGGCTTTTTATTAATATGTTTCTCTAAGCCAACACTTCTTAGTGCCTCAACCGCTTTTTCTTTTCTAATACTAGCATTTACTCCACTTAATGTCATACCCATCTCTACATTTTCTAAAATAGATATATGACTAATCAAATTATAACTTTGAAAAATAAAACCAACACTATTATTACGATAAGCATCCCAAGTACTATCTTTAAACTCTTTAGTAGATACATCATTAATAATTAAATCACCAGTATCATACCTATCTAAGCCACCAATAATATTAAGTAAAGTTGTCTTACCACTTCCTGATGGCCCCAAAATAGCCACAAACTCATTTTCTCTAAACTTTAAATTAACATTATGTAAAGCTTTTTGATAATAATCCCCTGTTTTATAACTTTTACAAATATTCTTTAACTCTAACATAATATCCTCCTTGCTATTCCACATTAAGTATAACATATTTATCTTTTTTTTACTATTCATTTTGTACAATATTTTCTATTTTTTCTAAAACCCCAATACTTTCAACAACACTAAAAAAAATTTTTAAAGTAATTCCACTTTCATTAAAAGTATCTTCTAAAATAAAATAATTCTTAATATACTCATCATCTTCTAAATTCTCACTTATCTTATTCTTAGCAATATCTACCATCTTATTAATTAACTCTTCCTTAGTATAATATTCGTCAATTACCTTTAATTCATATTGCTTTTCCTTAACAAACCTTATAATATTATAATTATCTTTTAAAATAACCTTCTCACTATATTTAAACGTATCAAAATGATTAAAATCAAATATTGAAAACCTTTTATTTAAAAATTTAATAACATAAACTTCCTTCTTCTTACCAGTAGCACTTTCTTCCTTATAAATATATGGATGAGTAGCCTCAACTTCATACCATACTTCTCCATATACAGTCCCACTAGCATTTGTTAAATTAACACTACCATTAGGCAAAATAACATTAGAAGATATTATAACTTCTCCTTTCCTAACATAATCATTAGTATTCTTTAATATAACCCCATGACTAGCCTTAACCTTACTAATAATAGCATTCTTAGATGCCACAACATTATATATATTATCATCAACATTATTATTATTCAATTTTCTTTCTAACACCTTAACAATATATTTAGTACCACTAATATTAATCTCTATCCATTCCAATTTATCTTTATTATCACTAAGTATCTTATTCTCTATACTTTCTAATTTATGATAATCTTTCTTAAATGTAAAAGTATTAATACCATGATAATTTAATTCCTTATATATTAAATCTCTTATATCTTTATTAGAATGAATTACCTCTATACTAAATATCATTTTAGATAAAATAAATAATAATATTAATCCCAATATTATAGCAGTATAAAAAATATAATTTTTTTTAATATAATTTCTTATTTTTAATTTACCATGATAACTATATATATTAAAATGATAGATAGTATGCATTTTTTTTAATTTAAGATAATCTTTATATTTTATTTTAACAATAGCTTCTTTCCTATTAATTATATCTAAATTATAAATATTAATTTTATTTTTAATAATCTTATTAATAAAATTATAAACATTCTTACCTGTTATTTTAATACTAATAATACTATCTATTTTATTTAAGAATGTATTTTTCATAAATAAATCACCTAAATTCTATATTATTAATAACTCCTGTAATTAAGATTTCATTATCTTGCATTTTACTTACTACTAAATTCTTACCTGTTATTTTATACAAATTATTTTTATCTTTAATAACTATTAAAGTATCAGTAAATTCTCTTATCTCTTCATAGTTAATAACATTAACCATATTCTTTAAATATATTAATTGAAAATTATCTTCCCTAATATAATTAGATATCTTATTAATGATATTCATAACTATCACCTATCTAATATTATGCTTATTTAAAAAAAAAAGATATATATTATAAATCATTTAGTAATTTATATATATTCTTATCTTTTTATCTTTTAATTAACTTACATAATAACGATATTTATATATTCTTAACATTCTACTTTTTACTTCATATCTTAAATAATATACATTATATTCCCCTTTTTCATATGGCATTTTATTAAAACTATTCGTTTCTTTAATATATATCAAATGATATATATTTTTATTATTTTTTTTATTCACTATACCCTCAACTAAGGATTTATTAGTTTTATCTAATTTACTTACCCATTTATCACTTTTTTTAATCGTATTTACAAACTGTCTAGCATCTTTTCTATCTAATATCAATGCATTTTCATCACTTGTATCATTATATAATTTTATTATATTTTTATTATTACAAGAAAGAATATCATAAATTTCTATAACTGTACCTTTTTTTGGAAGTATAAAATCTATATCTTTACTTATCATATCTGTTATCATATAATTATCTACCTTATTCTTATTAATTGAATAACCAAAACCACGTAAAAGAAATATTTGCCAAATACTTAATAACAAGAATATAATACTTAATACTATAATAAATTTAGATTTATTCTTCATCCCCCATATAATAGATAAAATAGGCAATATATTAAATAAATAAAATATTAAAGAACTACCTATATAAAAATTAATAATATCACTCAAAATGCATGATAAAACAAAAGTAATACATAACAAAACAAATATTAAATTTTTCTTTATTTCCTCTTTTTTCTCATTCACAATTATTATCTCCTATATTAATTACTATAATGTAATACATGAATTACTTTATTTTTAGAATCATATATCATAAGATTTACATCATTAGCACCACCAGCATCTTCAAAAAATAAACTCGTGTGGTCATGATAACTATAATAATTACTATCATTTATAACATTTTCATTCTCACTTAAAACATATTTAGGAAACATCATTAAACTTTCTTTTAAAATATTATTAACTATTTTTTTATCCATTTCTTGAAAAATTCTTTTATTTATCATTCTTTCATATTCATAATCACTATAATATAACTTAAAATATTCTACTACTTTATAATCACTACCACTTGTGTAAATTCTTTCTATTTCTTTAGGCTCTGGCATATTAATACCATATTTCATTTTATAAAAAGTATAAATTGGATATATTGATTCAAATACAAATATAATATTTATCACGATAAATATTATTAATGCCACAATAACTGCTTTTACTATAGGCATTCTAATTATTTGTTTTATCTTTTCTAGCATTATTCTTCCCAACCTTCCATAGTATAACTAACATCCCATTTATAAGGAGTTATAATACCTACTATTTAAGTTATATAAATAATCTCTTTATCATAGTAATATGTTTATTAGTTATAATTGAAAACAACTAAATCATCAACTTAATTATACATATAGTATAGCACATTATTATTTGTTTTTTCAAATATAATTTTCTTGCCTTCTAAATAATATTTTGTTTCTATATCATTTATTTCCTTACTTGTCCTTATATTAGCATCATTATATTTATTCAGGAACAAGTATAAATGCTAGAAAAAAAGATATAAATTACTAACATTCCTCTATATCTTTATAATTATCACATTCATTATCCATACAAAAAGTATATATATCAGCACTATCTTTATTATAAATAACCTCTCCTTTTATTTCTTCCTTATCATTAAAAGGATTAAGAATAGTTATACTACTGAGATAATCTTCATTTTTTAATGTATTAAGCGTTATCCTACATTTTCTCTTTGTTGTTTTAATATCACTTATATAAAGTTCCCCTGCAGAAATAATCAATTCCTTCTTTTTTTCTAATTGCTTACTTTTACTTCTTTCTACCGAAGATGTTAAAGAAGGTATTGCTAAATATAATATAGCCATTAAAATTACAATAACTCCAAGTAATTCTATTAAAGTAAACCCCTTATTATTTAACTTCATATTAACCTCCAACAATCTCATTATCACAAAATTGAACATCCAAAAATTTTCTACTTGCTAAATAATCACACATATGCACGAATCTTTGTAACTTAGTTACTGGTTTAGGCAATATTTCTTTTTTTGTATAATTATCTTTATTCCACTCTCCCATATGTGATTCAATAAGTGAACATAATAATCTTATATCATCTATATCTAATTTTAATTTATCTTTATTTTCCATAATTAATTTTGAAACCAACAAAGGATGATCTGCTCTTGTAAACTTTGATTCGGGTATTCCACATTTAACTCCATCATGTAGTACCAAAGCCATAATTATTAAATCCTTTTCATGTTCAGTAAATGCTTGTCCAAACGTTTCCGTTATAAGTAACTCATGAGCAATACGAACCGCTACTTTAGTATGTCTTACTAACCCACCATCACCCAAAGAAAACGAAGGATGATACTTTCCTGTTGAAGATGCTGGTATTTCAAAGAAATAATCTGGTAATATGCTAACTAAATACTTTAAATCTTTTTTAATATTTATATCTTTTATATAACTATATTCCTTCTTAAAAATTGCTACCTTATCCATTTTTCTTCTCCTTTATATAAATATCTAATTTATTAAACGGTATATCTATTTTATTATTATTAAAATCTTCCTTAACCATTTTTAGAATATTTCTTTTTACTCCAAATTGACACATTGACTTACAATCTAATACCATACGATACTTAATAGAAGAAGCATTAAATTCTTCAATACCAAGTAATTCAACATTACCTATAACATTATCTAATTTACTTACTTTACCTTTTATTTCGTTCATAACATTATCTAATTTATCTAAATCAATATCATAACTAATAGGTATATCTATTATCAATTTTGAAGCATTTAAACTATAATTAATCACTTCATTAATACTAGAATTTCCAATAATAAATACCTCCCCAGTATAAGCCTTAATCTTTGTTGTTTGAAGCCCTAAAGATATAACATCTCCCTGAAAACCATTTATTTTTACATTATCTCCAATTGAATAATGGTCATCAAAGATAATTGTAATACCCGCGAGCAAATTCTTCAAAATATCTTGAAAAGCAAGACCTACTACTACTCCAACTACCCCCAAAGAAGCCACGATAGCAGTAGTATCTACTCCATATAATGAAAGTATCATCATAAATACTATTACTACTATTAATACTTTAATAACATTTTTAAATAAACCAATAATAGTAGTTTGTTTTTTATAATTAACATGCTTATTCTTAACATGACTCAATCCATTTATTAAATTACAAATAATTAAATAAATAATCATTCCTATTATTATATAAATAATAGGTAAATAAAATTTTTTTGATAAAATAAAATCTAACATTATAACTCCTCCTCATTAGGTATAATAACAGTTTCATAATTGTTATAAGGTATTACTATTACCATTTCTTTATTATCTATAAATGTATTATCAGTCTTAATATAAATATTAAGTAATCCATTATATTTTAATTTTACACCCTGATAATTATTATTTTTAATACATACATTATTTTTACTTATAGTATCCCCATAACACTTATTAACTAAATTAATATCAGTAACACCCATATTATCCAATTTCTTTTCCACATAATAATCATTCTTAATATAATTACTATCATATACTCCATATTTATAATTAATAACATTATCCCCATTCTGTAAAGTTAATCTTTTTAATACAATATCCTCATTAACTAAATAACTAAAATCTATATAATAAGTATTATTATTCTTCTTAAATTCAACCTTCTTTAAATTATAATTCTCTACATCATCCATAATATTCTTATTAATTAACGAATAATTTACCATATATTTACTATTAAGATAACTTATTTCTGCTTTTTTCTTAAAATTAATAGCAATATCTACTAGAAAAAACGCAATAGCAAACGTTATTATAGAACATACTATTATCTCTGCTAACATATAACCTTTATTATTTAACTTCATATTCTCTCCCTTAATAATTAGATATAAGACCAAGAGTAGAATATCTATTATCCTTAGTTTCTACAATAATTCTATATCCATTCCTATAATCACTCTTATCCATATTACTATCTTTTCTCAAATAATCAATATAATCACTTAAAAAACTATTATCATTTATCTTTACATTATTCATTTTATAAGTTAAAAAATAAATATTATTTATATCATATATTCTCTTTATATCATTATAATAAGTAGATTCATCTCCAACACATTCAAAATTTAAATTACATAAACTAATATTAATATAATCCTTATTATTCTTAATAAGTAAATTAATCTTATTTTGATCTATTAAAAAATCCTTAATCAATTTAGTTCCGTATAATAAATTACTATCATCATAACTATTCCTTACTTTATAGTTAGTGTATATCTTATTAAAACCCGTATATAAAGAAACTATACTAATCATTATTACTACTGATGTAATCATTAATTCAGCCATCATAAAACCTCTATTATTTAATGACATAAAACACCTACTCTCATTAGTAATTATATCATAAACCTAGATAAATTCACATAATATTTCATTAGAAATATATAAATATTTTTCATTTATCTTCAAATAACCATTTTCTTCTTCTAACATATGATTATAGATTAATTTCTTAATATCATAAATATCTTCTATTTTTATATTAAATTTTTTTTCAAAATGTGTTAACGATATACCTTCAGTTTTTCTCAAACCAAGAATTATTTCATTACTTATTTGAGTTTTTTTATCCTCATAAGCCCTTTCTTTCTCATATCTATTATTTAAATAATTCCTCATATTACTTGTATTAGTTATACGATAATTATCAATATAAGAAACTGCTCCAAGTCCAAATCCATAATAAGAATTATTATTCCAATAATTTAAATTATGTTTAGATTCATATCCTACTTTAGAATAATTACTTATTTCATAATGATTAAAATTATTTTCTACTAATTTATCTTTAATATAAGAATACATTTCATATTCTAAATCTTCATCTATATTCTTATAGTTTAAATTACTTAAAACAGTATTATTCTCTATCATTAAGGCATATGTAGATATATGAGTAATATCTAACTTTAAAAATAATGATATATCTTTCTTTAAAATATCTAAGTTTTCATTAGGTACTCCATATATTAAATCAATATTTATATTTTTAAAACCCACTATATGTGCTGTATCTATAATATCAAATATATCTTCCTTAGTATAATCTCTATTTAATAATTTTAACATATTTTTATTAAAAGATTGAACACCAAAACTTAATCTATTTACACCATAATATTTTAATAACTGTAATTTTTCCTTATCAGTATTCTCAATATTACACTCAAAAGTAAATTCATAGTTATCACTTAGTTTAAATTTCTTAAGTATTTGTAATAATCTAGTTAATCTATTAATATCTAAACTAGTTGGAGTTCCACCACCAATATATAATGTATCAAGAACTTCACCTTTATATAAAGAATTAATTTCTTTTTCTAAAGCATCTAAATATATATCTACATATTTTTCATACATATACATTTTAGGAAATGCACAATAAGAACATATCCTACTACAAAAAGGAATGTGAACATAACAGTTTTTCACAAAATCACCCAATTTCTCTTATACTTCATATACTATCACAGTGCTAATAAGAAATCAAGCAGGAAATAATGTCTTTGGACTTTGTAAATAAGCTCCTTTATATTAATTTTAAATAATCCATATAACTATACAATTGTATCATTATCAATTTTTTATATTTTTGTTTGCTATAAATTTAATAAAATTATATATGTGTATCTTCTCTTGAAAAAAAGGAAAACTTTTTTTGAGTTTTCCTTTTGTTAATCTTCATCATTGAAAAAGTCATCAAAGAATTTATCATCATCGGTATCATCCTCATATAATTTCTTATCATTCTTTTTCTCTTTATTATCCAATTTTTCCTGTTTCTCTTGAGCAGCCTTTTCTTGTTTTTCCTCTTCTTCTAATTCAGCAATCTTAGCATCAATTCTTTTAACCAAATCATCAACATTAAACGTTTGAGGCATTTCATTATTAGAACTCATAAACGGATTAGCTCCACCATTCATACCACCTAAACCAGGTAGACCAAAAGGCATTGGATTAATTTCAGGACCATCACCTATATCACCTAACATTTGTTGCATTTGATTCTTTTTCATATCTTTAACAAATTGCTTCAAATCAAACAACTGAACTTCCTTTTTATCACGAATAGGATATCCTGCTTTTTCATATTTTTTACCAAAACTCATTTTATAGTGGTCAGTCAACTTAGTTTTATAAGGCATCATTCTAAGTCTCAACCATATTGCTTCCCCGTAACTTAATCTTTGTAAATCACTTACCGTTACAAGCGGTGTCGAAGAAGTTTTTTCTTTTTCTTTAGATTTTACTTCACCACACATTTTACTTATTTCTTCTAAGGCTGCAAGTTCATTACTAATTAAATATAGAATATTACAGTTACCACGAATTGTATCTCCATTTTCTTTACCATATACCTGAGCTAACTGAGCATAGTTTTGGATAATAAATGTAAATCTAATTAACCTACTTCTTGCCGCGGTTACCATTGTCGTAACATCCTTCAAAGGAGGCATATTGGCAAACTCATCAAGAATAAAGTTTGTTCTAAAAGGTAACTTCCCCCCCGATTCCTGAGCTACATCAATTAAAGTTTCATAACATTGTTTTATAAATATTGTTGCTAAGGGGTGTAATGTTTTCTTTTCATCTTGAACAATTAAGAATACCGCGGTTTTTTTCCTACCAATATCCTTCATGTCAAAATCAGAATAAGATAACATTTCAGACAAATTCTCACGCGAAGAAAATAGTTTTATCTTTTGCTTAAATGTTGCAAGTATACCCTGTTTAGTTTCTTCAGCCGTAAATACCGTTCCTGAAGCATTTATATAAGCAGGTTTAGAAGGATCTTTTGAATTAAAATACTCCTTAATAAAATTGTTATTCGGTCCACCAAATCGTTCTTCACCTACATTTGACATAAGGTTAATACTATTAAGATTTACCTGTTCCTCTTTAGCATCTTCAAATAAACCTAAAGCAAGACCTGTGAAATAATCCGCTGCAGTTTTCTCCCAGAACGGATCACCACTACTTTTTTCTTGATACAAAATATTTAAAGCAAGGTCATCTAATAATTCAATCGCCTTATCCGTATTACCTTCCTTATATAACTTATATGGTAAAGCCATCGGATTCCAAGCATTACCATTTTGAGGACTACGAAAATTTAAAACAATAATATTATATCCTCTCTCTTTTAACATTTCAGCAGTTTGCTCATATAATTCACCTTTTGGATCTGTTAAAATAATAGATTCACCTTTTTTAGCCAAAGAATGCACTTGAGGAAAAACCACTAAAGATGTCTTACCAGCACCAGTAGAACCAACAACCAAATTGTGCATCTCACCATCATCTACCCACATCTTATTACCATTATTTATTACAGGTATACCAGCATACGGAGCCGTATAAGCCTTAGGATCTATCTCGTGAATATTTTTAGCAGTTTTAATTTCCTTATCTTTAGCCCACCTAGAATAACCTTTATCCTTTTTTGAAGTCTTAAAGCCAAATCCCTTCTCTCTATCAAAAAAGTATGAACTAACCGCAACAAAAATACCTATTAACACAAGGAAAAAGAATGTCAAAGTTGTTGCTATATATTCACCTGAAAAAGCTTCAAATGGCACAACACCATAAAAATTTCCTGTATTTAAAAGACTAGTAGCATTAAGTACACCAATCGCAACCATATAAAGAAGAAAGAAACAAAAAGCAATAAACATCATTACATCTTTTGGCTCCGCCCTAAATTTCATAAAAATGCACCTCTATCTCTACAACAATTATAGCATAACTAATAATAAATTTAAACCATTTTATTTTATTTTTTTTAACTTTGTTCAATATTTAAGAAAAAACTACCAATTTAATAATTGATAGTCAAGGCACAAACCTTTATTATATTACATTAAACAAGAACCTAAAATGATTGCAAGTAAAATATAAAGTACAATTATAATTAAAAAACCATTACCACAAGAACTACCACATGATGAATTACAAGCCATTACTAACACCTCCTTATCTTAAATATTTATTTTATAGCCAAGCCCCAAGTATAATTACAAGTAAGATAAATAGTACAAGTACAATTGCCGCACTAGAAGTATAATTTCCCATATTTCATTCCTCCTTTTTTCTCTTTTCACAAATATTTTATGGTAAAAAGAAAAATATGTGAGTGCATTTTACTAGTTAAACAAATTATTTGTCAAATATTTAACTTAATTATTGTAATTTTTAGGGTTTTTTGCTATTATATATTATGTATGAAGAAAGGATGTTGTTTATGGAAAAGAAAAAAAACAATAAAAGTTTACAAAAAAGCAATAGTTTTTGGAATAAAACATTAGCATGGATAAATGAAAATCAAAGACTATTAATTGGATTCGGTATTGGATTACTTCTTGGTTTATTTATTATGATAGTTACTGAAGATGAAGAAATTGCTACCCTAAAAGATGGCACTCAACCAGTTGTAACATTAAAAGATCATACTATTACAGCCGATGATTTATATAGTGATATGAAAAATTATTATGGAGTAAACATCTTAGTAAATACCATTGATAAATTAATATTAGATGAAAAATATCCAGAAACTGATGAAATGTTAAAAGAGTTAGAAACCACTGCAGAAAGATGGTATCAGACTTATGAAACATATTATCAAACCTCTAAAGAAGATTTTCTTGCTAACAATGGTTTCAAATCTCATAAAGATTTTATCGAATATTTAAAACTAGATTATCGTAGAAACGAAGCAGTTGAGGATTACATTAAAAAAGAAATTACTGATAAAGAAATCCAAGAATATTATGACAAAGAAGTATATGGTGATGTTAATACTAAACACATGCTAGTAAAACCTGATACTAATGATAAAATGACTGATGAAGAAAAAGAAACTAAGAAAAAAGAAGCACTTAACTTAGCTAAAGAAATCATTGCTAAATTAAATACTGGTAAGAGTTTTGATGAAGTAAAAGAAGAATATAAAGATAAAATTACTTATGAAGAATTAAGTTTTCAATCTTATAATTCTAATTTAGATAAAGCATATCTAAACGAAATGAAAAATCTTGAAGTAAATACTTATTCTAAAACACCAGTAGAATCTTCTTACGGATATCACATTGTTTATAAAATTGCACAAAAAGAAAAACCATCTTTAGAAGATGTAAAAAGTGATATTTTAGATACATTATATGAACAAAAAATCCAAGAAAATAGTAAACTTTATACAGAAACATTATTCAAAATAAGAGAGAAAAATGAACTTAAATTTGAAGATTCTGTTTTAAGAGAAAAATACGAAACATATAAAACAAATACATTAAAGAAGGCTTAATTCAAAAAGCTTTCTTTTTTAATGATTACTAATAAGTTCCAAGATAGAATTTATTCTATTTATATATATAGTCTCATTTTTATCAATAACATTTATTAATTCATCATATATCTTATTTACATCCTTTTCCTCTTTTAAAAACACATCATAATAAATATATCTAATTAATTCATAATTATTTATTTTTAACAAATGATTTAAACTACTAATTATCTTTTTCTTCTTTTCCCCTTCACTCCTACTAATAAAACGCATTTTTTTACATACTCTATTAACTTGATAATCTATTTTAATATTTAGAATATCATAAGCAAGCTCTAATACCTCATTCTCCTCATCAATAATCAAACTACTTTTTTTAATAATTAACCCCTTCTTATTAAACATAATTCCAATTGCCTCTTTACTATTAGTAATTATACACATATATTTATTAGTATTACCCAAATATATAGAAGTTTCATCTTCAATTAATTTAAGAAAATCATTATTAACAATAATATCATTAAATTTAAAATCATAATAAGTTTGATTATCTACTTTAAATACTGGTATCTTTCTAACATTAATAATATTATCATTTTTATTCCACTCATAAAATTCATAATAATTACTATTAAAATTAAGTACTATATCATAAATATAATTCATACTTTCCTCCTTTAAATAAAGTAATTAAAATAATTATAAACCCTATTAAACTATAATAACATTCAAACCTTCTAATTATAAAATTAACATATTCACTTAAATTATACCCAATAGTTAATAGATTTAAATATAATATGATATAAGTAAAACCTACAATCATTAGACCAAAACCTAATAAAAAGAAAAAAATCCGTGATAACATAATAATCACCTATAATATCTTATTTTAGTAATTATTATTTATTCACATGATTTCTTTTATTCAATATATTTATTATCCTTTATATCAACTTTATTAATAGAATCAAATCTCTTTGTTATTTTATCCGTTGTAATATATAAATTTTGAGCATCCTTACTTACCGTTTCAATACTCCTTGATAATTTATCCCATCTTTCCTTATATCTTGAAAATTCTAACCCTAATTTATTTAATTCTTCATGAATAATCTTTGCATATTTATCCCTTTCTATATTCATAAGTAAAACTTGAATAACAGTAATCGTTGCCATTAAGGTTGTTGGTGATGTTATCCAAACATTCTTACTATAAGCATATTCTATTAAATCATTATGATAAGCATTAAGTTCCGCAAATATAGCCTCTGCTGGTAAAAACATAATTGCCTGATTAGAAGTTACACCCATAATTATATATTTACTACTAATTGCATCTATATGTTTTTTTACATCTATTTTAAATTGTTTAGACGCCATTTCTCTTTCTAACTTAGAAGTATCCTTATCTACCATAATCTTATAACTTTCCAAAGGAAACTTAGAATCAATAGCAATTGTCCCCAAAGGAAGTGGAGCAAATAAAACAGCATCTGCAATAGTATTATTATTAAAAGAATACTGCATTTGATATATCTTATCATTCTTATCTCCAAAAACACTAGCTAAAATATGCTTTAAATTTACCTCACCAAATATTCCACGACTCTTCTTATCGGTTAAAATACTTTGTAAAGATATAATATCACTAGATAAATTATCAATCTTCTTTTGAGCTTCATCAATCTTAGTTAATCTTTCTAAAATATTTGTAAATGTTTTATTAGTCTTCTCAAAATTTTCATCAATTCTTTCACTTACTTTTTCATTAATAAGCCTTAATTTTACTTCAATTTTCTCATTTAAATTATTAAAATCATTATTCATAGTACGATTAATACTCTCTCTATAATCACTAAGTTCCTTAATTAAAGTAGTCTCTAACTTCCCTAACCTCTCTGTTATCTTTGCTTCGTTAATATTCTTAACTATTGATACTATTACTAAAATTATTATCAAAACAAGTAACCCAATTATTACATAATCCATACTATCACCCTAATAACATTATAAACCATTTTTTTTATTACGACAACATATTTTTAAAAGAATTATAACCTTCAGCAACACTGTAAACATGATATCCCAAATCATTAAGTTTATTTGCAAGAATCTTACTCAAATGTCCATAACTACAATAAATATAATATGTTTTACTCTTATCTAAATAGTTATCATATAATTCACCAAGTAAAATTCCACTTATATTAACACTACCCCTAACATGTCCTAACATATATAAATAATTTTCCCTAATATCAATAATATTAGCATTTTCTATTTTCAATAAATCATTTATACTTATACTCATTTTTATCACCCACATTAGTTTATGAAAATAAAAAAAAGGAGATTATTTAAATACCCTAAGTTTTCTTATAAAAGGTAATTTATTTTTCTCTCCTCTTATTACATTCAATATTCCTATCATAGCAATTACTCCAACAATTAAACCTAATATTAATAAAAATGATTTAATATACCAAGGTGTAACTTTACATACAATTAAACCATACATACATGAAGTATTAACTTTTATTTGAGATAATACATTATATAGTACATAATAAATAAGCCATACCAATAATAAATTCATTCCCTCTTTAGCATGATAATTAATAAATTCATCATCCTTAACACCATAATATGGAATCAAAGATAATATGCCTAGATATGATAAAATAGCTATTAATTTAGTATTCGTGTTTATTTCTATCTCTTTTTCTATATTACTATCATCATTTAATAATTCTTTTTCCTCTTCCATAATAATATCCCCCTTGATAAAATATATTCTACTCTATTAATAAAATTAATATGTTTTTACCAATTTAATATTATTTTCTTCCTTATAATTAATTAGCATATTATTTACTATCTTAACTACTTCCTCTTTATCACTAGTACCTGCTAATTCCTTATCATATTCATTAATTTTATTAATTAAATCATCATTTTCTAGGTAGTATTCATTTATCACCATATCTATATTATAAGCATTCTTTATTTTCTTAATATTATCTTTATTTTTCGTAATAGCCACGATTGTTTTATACATTCCCTCGTCATTAAAATAAACATAATTTAATTGCTTAGTATTCATCTTCATATTATCTATAGAACTATAAGCTCCACTTTGCAAAAGATACACTTTATTACTATTTATAGTATTAAGAGTATCATTTTCATATATTTTATAAATTGTAATACCACATAAATATCCTAATATGATAGATAAAATAATGGAAATAAGAACTTTCTTTATTTTTAACATAATATCACCATATTTAATATATAATATCCACAAGTAATATTATGTCGAATTAAGTAATTATATTAATATTTTTTTTCTAAAATTAATTTTTTTATTTCTCTTTTAACTTTATCTAAATCTTCTTTATATGTAACTCCCAACCATTTAGCATCAGTTTTAATAAGTCTAACCTTACATTGATTTTCTTTAATACCCTTATCTAATATATCTGGTATTAAATATTCACACTTTAAAATATTATCTTTGTTATCATTTAAAAATTCTTTGAAATTATCTTCTAAATAATTAAATATTTCTTTAGTAAAACAAACCATATTCATTGATACTAAATCATCTTTTTTAATAGTAAATGAAGTCATACCATTAAGTGGAGATGCCACGATTTTATCATTACATTCAATTAATGATTCTACAATATCAGTTACATAACCATTTTTACTTTTTAAAATACCTCGCTTTACAGAACCAGTTTCATTTATTGTATTTCCTACTTCATAACCTATAATAGCATATTCTCTACTATTATCATTAACTTCTTCTAAAAACTCACTGGCTTTAAAATAAGCATCTTCTCCGTAAAAATCATCAGAGTTAATAACTAAAAAATTAGAATCAACATATTCTTTTGCACAAATAACAGCATGTGCAGTACCCCAAGGTTTAACTCTATCTACTGGACAAGTATAATTTTCAGGTAAAAACTCCATTTCTTGAAAAGCATAGCAAACGTTAATTTTATGCTCAAATCTTTTACCAATTGTTTCCCTAAATAAATCATAATTCTCTTTCTTTATAATAAATACAACTTTAGTAAATCCTGCTTTTATAGCATCACATACTGAATAATCAATAATAAATTCACCATTTGGTCCAACTGGTTCTATCTGTTTTAATCCTCCAAATCTGCTTCCCATTCCCGCGGCCATAATAAGTAATGTTTTTTCTTTCATAAATTCTCCTCTCACAACTTAATTATATTATATATCATCTTTTATGTAAAGAAAAAGAAATAATCTAATAATCAAAATTATTTCTTTCTCTTATTTTAACTAATCTTTTTGTAAACTTTATTACTTTAATATCATTATCCATACCATTAACTTGCTTTATTAAAGTGTTTAAATCTTTCTTTAATCTAACTTTTTCTCTTTTTATGCTTCTATCTCCAGGTATAATATTATCATTAACTAACATATTGTCATCATCTTTCATTTCTTTAGCAATATAATGAGCATTTATCAAAGCACTTCCATATTTTAAACTAATTTCATCAGTTAATGTATCATAAATATATATTGCACTAGTTTCATTTTTAGCCTCATTAATAACCTTCATTCCCTCTAAAGTAACATTATACTCATTCGCAGTTTTATTCATTAATAACAAAGCACCATAATTAGCATTAAAATCATTTGAAGATTTATTTAATTCACATATAGCATCCTCTAAAAACTTATTTTGATTAGCTATAGGATCGCATAAAACATAAGCAATATTTTCAGCATTAAATACATCTTTTGACTTATTAATCATTGAAGCCCCCATAAGACTATGATTATATTGATTACAAACTTTACTTTTTAATACCCGACTTGCACACTTAGCATTAAATTTATGCTTTGACTTATTAATAATTGAAGCTCCAAGAAGAGCAACATTATATTTAAGTGAAGTTTCATTAGTTAGTACTTCATAAGCATATTTTGCATTAAAATCACATGGAGCTTTATTTATTAAATTAGCACCTTGAAAAGAAAGATTATTGTTCCTTAAATATTCATTTATTAATGCAAAATAAGTTTCTTCATATTTAGCTTTTTTTAAAATATTTAAAGCCTCAAGAACTTCCATATCATCGTATATATTAATAACTTTTACTCCTTTGACAAATAATTCATCTTTTAAATTAAGTAACTCTATAACAATATCTTCATTTCTTCTTAATAAAGTATCAATATCCTTTAATTCAATTCCATGTTTTGCTAATTTATTGAGCAATATTCTTACTTTTTCTTTTTCCATAACCCAACACCTCTTAGGTAATACTCTAACATAATAGTTAATTATTGTAAAGAAAAAAGTAAACTATTTTACTAATTTACTTATTAATCTTTAAAATGTCCAAATCTAGCTTTCTCTTCAAAACAAATATTTTTATTTCTTAATTCTATAAGCATATTTTTAACATCACATTCATCATATAATTCATCACTTGCATTCACATCACCTAAATTAGTCTTGATATAAATAGCTAAAGGTCTACTTTTTCCAATAGCATAAGATAATTGTACTTCACACCATGTATAATCTTCATTAGAACTTACTATCTTTTTAGCAATTTCTCTTGCTTTATACGCTCCACTTCTATCTACTTTAGTTAAATCCTTTCCTGAGAATGCCCCACCACCTACATTAGCAAATGATTGGTAACTATCTACAACAATTTTTCTTCCTGTTAATCCAGCATCTCCAAGAAATCCACCTATTTTAAATTTACCAGTTGGATTAATCAAAAATTCTAATACTTCAATGCCATATTCATTACAAATATTTCTAGCAATATCCTCAATTATTTTGTCTGTGCTAGCTCTGTCATTTTCTGTATTTTGATAACAAATGGTAAATGTTTTTATCTTAATTAATTTATTATCTTCATCATAAATACCCGTTATTTGAGCTTTACCATCTGCCAAAAAGCGAGAATCCTTTTTTCTTAGCTCATCATATGCCATGCTAAGTTTTTGTAATATCACCATTGCTAAAGGCAATAATTCTTTTGTATCTTTACAAGCATAACCAAACATCATACCATTATCACCAGCACCATGAACAGAATCATTTGTACCTAAAGCAATATCAGCACTTTGAATACCAAGATTATTAACGATTTCATAGTCAGTATCATAACCAACATCCTTTAATACTCTTTTAACAATGCTCTCTAAATCAATTATAGCCTTAGTGGTAACTTCACCAGTTACAAAGATTTTTCCCTTTCCACCCATTACTTCAATTCCACATCTTGAATTAACATCTTGTCTTAGACATTCATCTAAAATAGCATCACTTATTTGATCACATACTTTATCAGGATGTCCCCTGAAAACTATTTCATTACTATAATATTTCATTTTAAAACCTTCTTTCTTTTAATTATAGTTTTTTCATCTCAAAAGAAAAACATCCAAGATAACTTCTTGAATGTATAAAGTTATCTTATCGCTCTAGCATTACCACCTAATTAAATAGGTTGGTGTGATTTCACTGGGCTAGTCCCTCCATCACTCTTTATAAGATGTAATCTAATTATACTACTATTTATGCAAAATATCAAGTTTTTTTAAATTTTTTTCTCAAATACCCACATGTTTCTAATTTCATCTTTTATTTCTTCATAACTCCATAACCCTTTACTTTTCTTTTTACTATTTGGATCATGAACAATAAATTTATTATCTTTTATTCCTACAATAGCAATAAAATGTCCAGTTGTGGTAAATATTCCCGGTTTCATGCTACATATAATAGGATGCCCTTTTTCCAATTCTTTAAATATTAATTTCTTTGAATTATTAAGTTCTCTACTTTTTATACCAAAATGTTTTATTCCTTCTTTCATAAGAGCCCATTTTGTACCAGACTCACTATAATAATTATTTTCCATTGCATATTTAGCAACAGTATATGGTGTAACATCATTTCTCCCCGTTAAACCCGCGACTACCATAGCAATTGTCGTTGGTCCACATCCACTTATAGCTAAATTATATTCTCCATAATAAGCATAACCCCATCTTTTATCATATTGAAGTAATAAAGGATAATCTCCTTTTTTTACATTACCTATATCATTAGATAAAACTTTACCATTATTATCATTATAATCCAATACATAATCTATAAGCTCTGTATTCTTGGATAAAGCCTCCAATAAAAACTCAGGATATTCTTCTTTATTTTCAAGTATCCTTGCAACTCTTTTATTATTTTTAGCCAATTCATTTAAATTCTCATAAGGACTATCAAATTCTATACTATTTTCACTTACATTAATTATATTTTTAGTAATCTTATCTTTATCTAATAATCCTCCATTAATACTAACAAAACCAATAACAAAGATAAATACTATAACCAATACTAATTTAATATTATGTTTTTTCACAAAATAACCAACTTTCTAACATTAACATAATTAATTATAATACTTCTCTTAGCATACTTCATTACTTTTTTATTAGAAAAATCTTAAATAATTCTTAATTTTACCTAGGCTGATATTTAGTAATATCATTTACTAAAGACCCAAAATAAGGTTTATCTCTATTTTTTTCCTTCAAAAATATAGCAAACTTATCATCAACATAAAAATATCTTGGCAAATCACTAGGACTCAATGTTGACTTTTCTACTACATCGATACCAGCTTCACTCTTTACCTTGCCTCCTTTTTCATTAATTGAAAAACTAATACTTTGAATTGCTTTCATAATCTCTGCTGTTGGATATACAGGATTATTTGTTTCAAATTTTTTATTCTCAAATTCTTCATATACTCTTTTTACATTAAAGTCAATATATGGCGCTTTAAAGTAATCATTTTTATTAAAATTTTTATCCCCTTTATAATTACTTTTCTCTATTAACATATTATCGTATATTTCATTAAAAGTATTACCCTTAGGATTTTTATAATAAATAACTTGATCATTGTCCTTAGTATTAATTAATAAAGCAAAATTATTCTTATCATTATAAAATAATACTTCTATTTGCTCCCTTACTAATTTATTAGTACTATTATCTATTCCAAAATATTGGGCATTATTATAATTAGCAAATCTATCATTTTTTAAAACATCAAACTTATATAAATAATTAAACTCACGATATAACATCGTATAAAAGAAATATCTTAATTTACCTGTATTTTCCTTATTTAAAGCATCATCGCTCCAATCAAAATCATTTAAAATATCACTCGACTGATTAAATTTAATTTTTATACCATCTTCTATTTTTTTCTTTAACTCTAAAGTTTTCAAACCATATGCCTTATAATAATAATTACTAGATATCATATTCTCATTAAAATCCTCTAAATTAAGATTCTCAGCCATCTCCAACTGTGGCGTAAAAACAATATCTTTGCCTACTACTTGATTTTTCATATCATTCCATACTAATTGAAATGTTCCACACCAACTACTATCTCCACTTATTCTGTCATTCATGGTAGGTACCACTGCCACACCTTCCGTTAGAGGCATTTTTTTGTTATCCTTTTTTTCCTTAAAATTACAAAACATAATAATACCTAATATAATAAGAATTAAAATTATTGTAATAAGAATAAACATTTTATTTTCTTTACTCATAATATCACCATCCTTAAACTAAATATACTATATATTTTTTAACTTGTCAATAGTTTTTTATACATTTGTTCGCGAATATGCTATTGCGATATAATTAAAAAGATATACATAAAGTACTAGATTAACAACCAAACTACATTTGTTTTTTTAATTATTAAAAAAAATATTAATTCTACAACCAGTATCTACATAATTAGTAGTCTAATATTCACTTACTAAACCTTTTTATTTATTTGTGTTTCATCAATTAGAAATCTTAAACTATCAATTACTTGTTTTAATTCAGTAATCATTCCACTATCATAATCTTTTACTATCATTTTAATTATATCAAATATATTAATTTCTAAAAATTTCTGTTCAAAATTTATTCTCCCAAAACAACTTGGATATTTAAATTCTTTTTTGTATTTTAATATTTTACTACGTTTTTATAAATCATATGATTATTATCAATAAATAGCAATGCAAAAACATTATCTATTTTTACAAATATCACTCTTGAACCATTATCAAGAGCAAACACATAATCATTACAAGATTTTTTAAATTTTTTTATTCCTAAAATCAGTTATAATTTAATAACATATAGTATGAATGATAATGAAAAAATAGAAAGATTAAAAGATATAAAAATAGAAAATAATGTTTGACTTATCTATATAGGTATTATATTTTTAAGTTTTTATGCCAACAGTAAAGAAAAAAATATATTTTATACAATGATGACATTGCCAAAAAAGAATATCAAAATATCATGATTCCTATTTTTACTATTTTAGTAATTACATATTATCATATTACCAAAGATAGTTATGAGGATTTAGAAAACCTAAATAAAAACGACAGTGAAAAGAAAAAAAATCTTACATTTTTGTCTTTCATTTGCTCGCTTCTAGTATTATTAAGTGGTCTTATCATTTTAACAATAGTTGCAGTAGACGATAACATTGACACAGAAATAGCATTTAATTAGAAAAAGAAAGACACAAATCCTTGTAATCTTCCTTTGATATTAGATTTTATTCTAATACTAATACATCTTATGAATATAATTTAAATTTATTCTTTTTTTTATGCCTCAAAATAGATATTATAGTAATAACTAATATACCTAACGATACTCCAATTACCAAACAAATTAAATATAAAAAATAATTATTAGCCAATTTTTTATAAATATTTGCCTCTTCATCATTATATCTTAAAACCGTATGCTCTACTCTATCATATATATATAGATTTTCTTCACCCGTATCAGTATTCATACCATATATTAAAGCATAATCACTTGCTTCTTTTAACTTATAAGCAGCAACTTCTTCTTCATTAATCGCAATAACAGTTTTTTTATATTTATCAGGTATTTTACCATTATAATCTTTTATAACAATATTTAATTTATTAAAATGAAGTTCTCTATATAATGTATAACTGTTATCCCCTTCATTATAAATATAATAATTACCATTTCCTTCACTATCTTTTAATCCCACTAAAACATATTTCGTTATATCATTTTTATATGCCAATACTTCTTCATTATTAATAATTACACTTGTTTTTTCATAATTTTGAGGGACTTCAAGAACTCCTTCTTTTCTAATTACTGAATAATCTTTATCATTAATTTTAACATTTACTGGAGTCAATTCTTTCACTAAAGCATTTATTATATAAGTCTTTGTATTACCATTCTGAGCCGTTACGACAATTTCTATTTTGTTATTGCCTTCGCTTACTTCTCTTGTTCCAGTACCTACTACAGTAGATTTATTATCTTCAGGCGTAGCACTTATATTAATTGCAGTTACATCGTTTTCTAACTCTATATTATATTCTAATATATCCTTATTAAAACTTATTTCATGACCTTCGATAGTTAATGTTTTTAGATAATTATTCTTTGAATAAGTAGCTTCCAATTCTGCTTGAGTCATTACTTTAACACTGCTAGTCCCAACATTTACACTAGCATATCCAGTTCCACTCCATAAAGATGCCTGATAATTAGTTAAATAAAACTTTGCAGTTCCACTTGCTTTTGCTTTAAAAGTATATGTATAACTCACTTTAGTTTTTTTACCATCACCAGCATCTGTCTCACTTAATGAATAATTACCAGCAATATAAGAAAACTTATTTTTATCATAATTAAGCGAGTATACCCAAGAACCAAGTGGCTTATTTGAAGATATAGTTAAAGTTACTATAACATTATTTCCTACAATAACAGTACTTTTATTAGATGTAATTTTCATGTTAACACTCGAGGCCTTAACTGGCACCATAAACACAAAAGTCATTATAACACCAAATAAGATATTAATTATTCTTTTTCTCATTTCTTCCTCCTATTGAATTATTTTTTTAGTATTTAAAATATCTTTTTTTAGTTCTAATAAATCTAAAATTGTTACTTTACCATCCAAATCAATATCTCCTGCCATTCTTTCCAAATTATTTGACGATATCGAATTAAGAATTATTTTTTTCATAAATAACAAGTCTAAGATAGTTACTTCTCCATCTTTATCAAGATCTCCTTTAATAACTATTTCATAAGTATAATCCTTTATACCATTGTTAATTATTACAACATCTCCTGTCTTAAATGAACCAGAAGTTTTAATATTTCCTTGATAATCTTTATAACTTATGGTAATTTTAGTATTATTAGTATTTGCATAGTTATTAATATTATTAGTTAACTTAGATATGTCAGTACCTACATTTATACCACTTATATATTTATCATTAAATTTAACAGATACATTATTTAAAATATCTTCGATTGGCTTAATAATTGTACCATCATCTATCTTAGTAACATTTATTTTATAAATACGTTTATCTCCATTCAAAGCTGTAACCACAACTTCAAGAACTTGTCTAGTTTCGTTCGTTAAAGGATAATTACCTGTTGTAACCTTAGCCTTATTACTAATCGTAGTGGCCCCGATAGTAAGAGCATCTACATTTTTATTAACAATATAATTGTATTCTAAGACATCTGTATTAAAATTATCTATTGTTTTATCATTTATTTTTAAATCACTTAAATAGTTATTTGGATTAGTATTTTCTGGATGTGTTTGCACTTCATTAGGTAATCCTTCAGTAAAAACGGGTATTTGAAAAGTTAATTTTTGATCATAAATAGTTGCCATTTTTTTATATACTTGAGCCGTTTTTAAGGCTTCCGTCGCAGGTGCTGTAATGTTAGCCATAAACTGATGCGTATATTTCGTTTTAGATGTAGGTGATACATCCCATTTTTGATAATATAAAGTAGCTTGACCCTTTGAAATATAACCCTCTGCTAAAAACTCTGCCCCGCCATTTATAGACTTTTCTACAGTATTCCAAGGTTTCCCATAAGATTTATCACTTTGATTAACCCCTCCCATAGCATTCACTAACCCCATAATGGCAGGTGAATAATTAGGATCAGAAGAATAAGCACCAATATTGAAAAGATTATAATATCCTCTGTAAGATTTTCCTTGATAACTAAACTCTCCACCTAAAGAAGAAATACTTCCTTCATTTCCTTGTTCTTGTAATATTCTTGAAGATAAATGAATAGGACTAACACCATATTTATCTGCTGAAGCAATAATAATATCAGCATAATTAGGTTCTATTCTTGGCAAAAATGAACCACTTAGCATATTGGTAACTGAATCTTTAGTATGAAAATTCTTATCATAATTTAACTTTTCAAAAATATAGATATAATTTTCATTTAAATATATTCTTGGATCTAAAAAATATGAAATAGCTTCTCGAGAAGCATACCACCAACTCTTCTCTGTAGGATGACGATTATATGAATCAGTTAGATAATTATAAGATTCCTCTTCCTTTGAACGATAATCTTCATTATATGTATAATAAATTAAACTTTTACCACCTAATTCATTGTTTATAATATCATTAAAGTTTAAATTAGTTAGTGAGGCCTCAAACTCCCAATTAGGAAACCTATTATGTAATAAAACTAGATAATCCAAATAATTTTCAGGAAATTTTGCTTCTCTTAACTTTGCCTTATAATTTTCGGTCTCAGCTACAGATAATTTGTTCTCATATATTGGTTCCACATATTTACCACATGTATATCCTATTTTATTATTACCATATTTTACTTTATACCAGTCATAACAACTATCATTACTGCCAGCCTTATCATCCAAAATAGTAAATATATCACTACAAGTTAAAGTTCCTATTTTAGTACTTTGTGAGGTTGGTAACTTTCTTACATTTATGCCTCCTAAGGCAGTAACACATTCTACTTTGGCTTGCATACCAATTAAACTACTTACAGATGCTTCAGTTTCCGTGGGCATCGTCATAATTAAAAGAAATAAAATTATTAAAAGTATTTTTTTCTTCATAACCTCACGACCTTACTATAACATTATAACAAAAAAAAGAATATTTTGCATTATTAATGAACAAAATATTTTCATTTGACAAAAAAAGGGAAATAAATCTCTTATTTTTGTTTGCTAGGATCTATTCCTCCATTTACTGAATTTCCACCTTGATTTTGTTTATTTGTGCAAGAACTATCTACCGTTCCTGGATTTTGCCAACAAGATAGCCAATCTCCTACATCAACATTATTTTTCTCTAGTAATGTCAACGATAAGTCGACAACGATAAAAATAAAGAATATTATAACACCCGCGATTACCTTATTTATTAAGGAGGTCTGTGTCTTTTTAATTGCCGCATCATCCTTTGACATAACAGCCTTAATTAATTCAAGCATACCAAATAAAACAATACCTACTGGAACCAATATCTTTACAATATTATATACCGTCTTAATAATATAAATAGTAGGTCTAATCAAACAATCGCATTCTAAAAAATATATCATTAGTATACCTCCTTAGTAGATATAGTATCTGTAAAGCCAAAACAGTCTATCCAACTTTCAGCATTAACATCAGTATTATCATGAACATATTTAGCTACAAGCGACATAATTAAACTAACTAAAGTAACGACAAAGAATACCGCCACAGCATATATAGCTCTTTTAACAAACATCATTTGAGCCTTTTTAATCTCAGTTTCATCTTTACCTAATACAGCCTTACTAAAATCAATCATGCCATATAAAATCAAAATAATTGGTACAGCAATTTTTAAAATACCAATAATATCGACGATTAAAGAAAAAACTGGTTCTAACTTATTATATGGTGCTGGACAAGATAAAATATTAATCACTATAATCACCTAACTTTTTTTTATTTACAAATTTATTATACAATATTATATCTTCTAAAGCAAGAAATAATTTAATTATTAAGAAAAAAGTATAAGTATTCCTAGTTATTACAACTATTTTAACATTATACACATTATATTACATAATAAATTATTCTTATTCATCTTTTAAAACTGTCCCCATTTTTATATTAAGTTCAATTTCACGCTCCAACTCTTGATAATAATGACATATTTTAGCATCAAGCGCAATAACTTCTTTTTGATACAATTCTAATTTCTTTTTTCTATAGCAACTTGGTTTGCTTTCCAAAAGCCATTTTTTTCTAGTTTCATATACATTTATTTCTTCTAATAAAGCCTTAATATAATTATTAGCCATTATAAGTTCATGTGTTAAACATAAATCTAATACTTTTTCTTCGGTATTTATCATTTATATACAATCCCCCTAAAAATAATATAAAAAATATTATATCACATTTTTAAAAAAATAAATAACTTAAAATAGCAAAATGCAAATAATTTTTATATTAATGGGAAAATTAAATATAGGTGAAGTTGTATGATTAATTTTTCTAAAATGAGAGATATCAGGGAAGATCATGATATCACTCAAAAAGATATGGCGAACATTTTAGGTGTTAACCGTTCGACATATTCTTTGTGGGAGTTAGGCATTAACATTATTCCCATTAAGCACTTGAGTGATTTTGCCGATTATTTTAACTATACTATTGATTATGTTTTAGGACTTACCAATTCAAGAACAAAAACTAACCTAATTAAAGGTTTTAGTTTAAAAGCACTTGGTAAAAATATGAAAGAAATTAGAACTAAACATAAATTGTCTCAAGAAAATATAGCTAATTTACTCGGTGTAACTCAAGCATGTGTTGCTAGATATGAGAATGGTTTGATAGCAATATCAACCTCAAATCTATATAAATTTTCTAAATATTTTAAAGTTTCTTTGTCCAAATTGTGTAATAAAATAAATGAATAATTTATATAACATATCTAGTAATTTTGCAATGCAAACACTAATAAGAACTCGTTTCTTATTGGTGTTTTTTTATTTAACTCCCTTTATTATTTTCAAATTAAAAAACTTACCTATAATATAATAATCCTTATCACTGTTAATCAAATATAACAATTGAAATATAATTTAGCATATAATTAATACTTAAAGACTATTATGATACCTTAATCGATCCGTTATTTTCAAACAAAGAACTTTCCTATTTAATAATAAAAACTAATAAGAAGTAATTTCTTATTAGTAATTTATTTATTCAATGTCATTTCTTGCAAGTATTTGAGCTGGTGTTTTCCTAATAACATTATATACTGGCAATAAACCTACTATTATATTAAATAAATAGATTAAAACTACACTCAAAATCAAGACATTAGCATTAAATACATAGTTTGAACCCACGAAAGGTAAACTAGACATTTTCTTTAAGATTAAAGCCATGATTAAATAACCGGGCATACTTGCTATTGTTGTAATAGATAGTATTTCTCCTAAAAACATCTTGTATATATCTTTTCTTTTAACACCAATTGCCCTATAAATACCGACTTCCTTAATTCTTGATAAAAACGAAGATCTTATAATTAAGAATATTTCCACCAAAGAAATAATTAACATAATTGATGCTGATAAAATTCTAGAAAATATTGTCTTTTTAATTTCTTTTATATACTTATATCTACTATCGGCATAAGAATCATAAGCATACATTCCCTTATTCTTTAAATAAGCTATTACTTTATCCTTATCATTATTTTTAGCTATAATAGATAAACTACTATTATTGGCTATTAAACCATATTTTATTGTATTATTATTTACAAATACATAATTAGTTTGATATTTATCAAAATAATATCCTACTACTTTTAATTTTTTGCCATTTACCTTGATTTCTGCTTCCTTATTCAATTTATACTCTTCTTTATAACTATCACTTACTATTGCTTCATAATCATTTATAGGAGCTCTACCTTCCTTTATTTGTATTTGGTCTTTTAATAGTTCATAGTCAAACATATAATTTTCTCCATATATATTTTCTATTCCAGTACTTGCTTCCATAGTACTATATTCATTAACCACATCATACTTAGTATAATCATCATAACCATCATACTTAGCATTAGCAATTATATTTATAAATAAACTATTATCTGTATAAATAGATGGACTATCCTTAGATACTATACCTACAATTCTATATTTAGGATATTTATATGCTGTGTCAATACCTTCATACTTCATATTAACATATTTACCCACCATATCTTCGACTTTGTAAATACCTACATTTTTACCATGATTAGTTTTAAACATATTTTCAATAACTATTTTATCTACTACAATATCATTTAATTCCTTAGGCATCTCACCATATATTAAATCATTTTCATTTATTAAATTGATAGAACTTAAAGAACCTGTAAACTTATCTCCTACCATAGTACTTTGATAATAATCATTATATTGATAAATAAGTGTTACCTTAGAACTACCAGGGAGCACATAACTAATATCCTCATTTTTTTCTATTTCCAATACCTTGTCTACATCTAACTTACCTGTTTTAGCATCAATATATTCCTTATTCTTAGTAACAAATTTACTATCTTTTATATTTAAAACACCAAATATATTACTTGTCGAATATAAGATAAACATAGCCGATATGAAGAAACCTATTAACAATATTTTTTTAAGCACCGTATAATTCATTAGTTTTTTTATACCATTTTTAATCAAAGTAAATAAATTAAAAATAGAACTATACTTATATTTAATATTATTATTTATAATTTTATCAAAATCAAATTTATATTTATTTACAGTATCTTTGGTTATTTTTTTGTAGTGGTCATTAACAAATTCAACACTAGAATTATTATCTACTACTTTTATATGTTTTAAGTTATTACTTTTTATATAAATATTATTATCTTTGACAACAATATCCAAATCTATTTTCTTATCTCCATAACAATTAATATTTAAATTATCCTTATTAAAATTAGTCTTCTTTTCTATATCCTTTAAATAAATCTTATTGTCCATTTGATAATCTAAATCTAAATTGTTTTTATTTATTTTATCACTTATTACCTTACCATCACTAATATTTATAATCCTATCAGCATAAAAGTTTGCTAATTCTTTTTCATGAGTTACTAGAATTACTAGTTTTTCTTTAGAAATAGATTTTATAATATTCATTATTTCTAAAGTATTTTTACTATCTAAATTCCCTGTTGGTTCATCTGCAATGATAATATTAGGATTCTTTACAATAGCTCTAGCAATACCTACTCTTTGCCTTTCTCCGCCTGATAACATACTTGCTAATCTATTTCTATATCTATACATTCCCACTTTATCTAAACAATAATCTACTCTTTTTTTAATTTCTTCCTTATCTTTAATACCAAGCATCTTTAAAACTAAACTAACATTATCATAAACAGTCATATCTTCTACTAAATAATAATTTTGAAAAATATAACCAATATTTAAATTACGTATTTCATCTATTTTACCAGTAGAGAATCTTGTTATTTTTTCTCCATTAATATAAATATTACCACTTGTAACATTATCTAAACCACCAATTGTATTAAGTAAAGTTGTCTTACCACTTCCTGATTCACCAAGTAAAGCCACGAGAGATTTCTCTCCAAATTCTAAGGAAGTATTATCAATAACATGAATTTCATTTTTCTTGTGATAGTTAAAATACTTATTAACATTTTCTAATTTTATCATATTATACTTCCTCCTTTATTGTTTTCATCGCGGATTTTGTAAACATACTCTTAGAGAATCTAACGGATAATAACTTAGATATTATGATTAAAGATATATATAAAATTATATAATCACTTAATTTTAAATAAATTGCCAATTCTTTAACTTCATTAATTTTTATTATGTTAAATTTTGAAAGCATAATAAATATAATTACCACTAAATAAGAAAGTGTAGCCACATTAAATAATTCAATATCAATAAGTTCTTTAATGGTTTTTTTGGTAGCACCTAAAATTCTTACCGTAGAAAAATAAACATTTCTTGATTTCAAAATTAATTTAACTATAAAATATGTTATAAAGAAAACAAATAACACTAAAATTATTATAATTATTGCAATAAATACATTAGCAATAATCTCAAAATCTTCACTAGGATTAGCTAGAGTATCTTTTAAATATAACGTTTTATAACCCATATCTTCTAATTTATTTAAAGTATCTTTAACTTCTTTTTCATTTTCTATAAATACACTACTTTGATAATTACCATGATTAAATATATTATAATAGTCATTATCATTAATAATAATGATTCCATTATGATTATCATAATCTAAGTTATCTACATAATTATTAAATGTTTTTTTGTCGTAGGTATTTGTTATATTATAATTAGTAGTATCTTCATAATATATATTTTCAGTATTAACTGTAGCAGTTGTGTTTTTACAATTAGCATTCTTGCAATAATAAGATAATTCTTCAGGAATAATCATACATCCTTGGCTTACTTTGCTACTAGGATACAACATATTATTATAAGCATAAATACCAGACTTTAAGTAGTGCTCATTAATAATTGTATATGTAGTATTGTATTGTATTTTTGTATATTTACTTATTTCATTAATAATACTATTATTCATATAGAAATAAGCCTCATAACCGTTAAAATATCCTTCTACTTGTTTTATTCCAACAATAGTAAGTTTTCCTGTTTGAATAAGATAATCATTGTTAAATAAATAAATATTATCAACAGTTTTATTCAGTATATTATCATGATTATCAAAAGCTGTTAATACAACAATTTCATTTTCATTTTCAGGCATTCTCCCTTTAGTAAGTTTTCCTTCAAATGTATTTATATCTCTAACTACACCATTTAAATAAAAATTATCACCTTGTATATATACAGTACTATCTACCAATAAATCATTTTCTATAATATTTTTTACATTGCCTACATTTCTAATTTTCTCAAAGTCAGCATCCGTAAAAGAAGTTTTATCTTTTTTCTTTAAAACTATTCTTTTAGTAGAAGTATCATTAAAAAATGAGTTATACCCTTGCAAACTACTTTCGTATTTTGTGGCTTTATATCCAGTATACTCTCCTACTAAAGTTAAAGTTAAGAAAAAGTAAACCAAAAATAACAACAAGAATTTAGGAACAACATTATAAGTATTTCTAATACCTAAAATTAATTTACTTAACAATGTTATATTTTTACATTCATATAATTTTGCTTCATCTTTACTATTTACCTTCTTTATTTCGATATCTTCAACAACCTTACCATCATGCATTTTAATTTTTCTTGTTACATAAGGGATAACTTGGTCATAGTTATGCGTTACTACTATAACTAATTTATCTTTAGATATTTCGCTAAGAAGTTTTAAAACACTATCTGCTGATTTTTTATCTAAATTTCCCGTTGGTTCGTCTGCGACGATTATAGGTGTCTCCTTGGCTAATGCACGAGCAATAGCCACTCTTTGTTTTTGGCCACCCGATAATTTAGATACTTTTGTATTTTTGTATTTTGATAAACCTACTTTATCAATTAAATTCATTATTTTGTCATGAATATCTTTCTTCTTATAACCGTTAAGTAATAATATTAATTCTACATTTTGATAAACTGTATAACTATTAATAAGATTAAAATTTTGAAATATATTAGCAATGTATTTTTTGCGGTAATTTTCAAAATCAAATTCATTATAATGACTGGTTTCACAACCATTTATATATAATTCTCCTTCTTCGTAACTATCAAGACCTGAAATAACATTTAACAAAGTTGATTTACCACTTCCAGATTCTCCAGTGATAGCCACGAACTCACCCATTTTAAATTCTAGGTTTACCTTGGAAAAGCCACTGGTAATAATACCTTTTTGATAATAAAACTTTGATACGTTTTTAAGTTTTAACATTTTTCCTCCTTATAACTCATTACTTTATATTATTTATGATCTATTTTTTTAATTCCAATTGTATAGCCAAAAGGTTCTAAAATTTTGATTAAAGTGTTAATTTGTGAATGTTTTTTTCGGCTCTCTATTACTGCAATCATCTCCCTAACTACGCCTGATTCTGCAGCCATATTTGCTTGTGTCAAGCCTAGTTCATGTCTAAACCTAATAAAATCACATATTAAATCATATTCTAATTCCATAACCTTTTGCTCCTCTTTCATTTTTTTCATAGATCCCTTTTTAATTATTTGTGTTTCCATAAAAAATACCTCCAATAAAAATATAGCACATTTTATCAAAGTAATCAATGAGATACAATGATTTTTGACACATTATTTACATTTATAATTAAAAATGAAAGAGGCCTATGTGAAATATCACTTTCTACAAGTTAAATAAAATAATAAACCGTAGACATAAACTCCGACAGTAACTGCCGTACTGATTTTTTTGTATTTTTGTTTTTTGCTATTGCATTTTAGTGCTGTGGTTAATCATCATCAAAATTAAGTTTAAAGATATAAAATTTGCTCATGTTTTTCCTTCCTTTCATGGGATGAATTCACTATACTACAAAACTAATTATAAAGTCAAATTGCAGAAATTAAAAAACGCCCGGTTGTTTTTTGAATTTTTGAACGTTTTTGTGTCAGTTTTTAACAAACTCCCATGTAGTTTTTTAATTTTAGTAATTTTTACATTTTTTTATTTTTTATAAAAAAAATCCTTAATTTTTATTTTAAGAATTCTCATTTTAAACATTAGTATAATGATGACTGCAACTTCTAATTAACCTATTATTAATAGCCATACCCAACCCAGTATTATGAACACCCTCTATAATAATTAAACTAGGTTTTAATTTATCCACTTCTCTTAGTAAACTAAATATACTGTGGCTTATTTCTTCATAATTATTAATTGAACCATGAACAAAATAGTTATTTGTATTAATCTTATTTTTATGTTCTTTATAACCAATAACAGCCATATCTGGTTTTATTATTTGATTTATATATTCTATTTGTTTATCTTCTTTATCACTAAAGATTAACAAGCATTTACTCTCTGGAGCATAATGCTTATATTTTAGTCCTGGTGATAATACTTTTTCATTATTTATTATTTTATCGTGCATTAAAGCTTTTCCAATTACTTTTTTGATATCTTCTAAAGTTACATACCCAGGTCTAAGTATTGTAGGTACACCATCGATTACTTTAACAACAGTAGACTCTAAACCAATTTTAGTACTTCCTCCATCAATGATAACATCTACCTTATCATTAAATTCTTCTATTATATCACTGGCTTTAGTACCGCTTGGGCGACCTGATATATTAGCACTTGGAGCAGCGATAGGTCCAGATAATTCTATTAATCTATTTGCTATCTTATTTGAAGGCATCCTTATACCTACTGTATTTAAATTACATGTTACATTATTTGGAACAAGATCACTTTTTTCTAATATTAAAGTAAAAGGCCCAGGAAAAAAAGCATCAATTAATTTTTTTTCAATATCAGTTATATTTTTTGTTAGTTTATTTAACATATCAAAATTACTAATATGTACTATTAATGGATTATCATTAGGACGACCTTTTGCTATAAATATCTTAGATACTGCTTCGTTGCTTAAAGCATTAGCCCCGAGTCCGTAGACAGTTTCTGTAGGAAATATAACTAATCCATTCTCTTTTATAACAAAAGATGCTTCTCTTAATTCTTCTTCATTTATTTTATCTTTAAAATCAAATATCTTAGTCATTTTAACCAATCTTTGTTTTATTTCCCATATAAGGTCTTAAAGGAATTGGAATATTAACTGTTCCATCTACGTTTAAATTATTTTCAAGAAAAGCAATTAACATCCTAGGTGGAGCTATTACTGTATCGTTTAAGGTATGAACATATTCCTTTTCGCCATTTTCCTTTTTGTAGCGGATTCCCAATCTTCTAGCCTGAGCATCTGTTAAGTTAGAACAAGAACACACTTCAAAATATTTTTGTTGTCTAGGGCTCCATGCTTCTATATCACATGAACGATATTTTAAATCAGCTAAATCTCCACTGCAACAAATAAGTTTACGAACTGGAATGTTTAAATTCCTGAATAATTCCACTGAGTAAGACCACATTTTTTCATACCAAATATCACTTTCTTCTTTCTTGCATAGTACAACCATTTCTTGTTTCTCAAACTGATGAATTCTATAAATTCCCCTTTCTTCGATACCATGAGCACCAGTTTCTTTTCTAAAACATGGTGAATAAGATGTCATAGTAATAGGAAGATCGCTCTCTTTTAGTATTTGATCTTTAAATTTGGCTATCATAGAATGTTCAGATGTACCTATTAAATATAAGTCCTCTCCTTCTATTTTATACATCATATTTTCTTTTTCTTCAAATGACATTACACCATCAACAGCATCTCCATGAATCATATATGGTGGAATACAATAGGTAAACCCTTTATCTATCATAAAATCTCTAGCATAAGCTAAAACTGCAGAATGTAATCTGGCAATATCACCTGTTAAATAGTAAAATCCACTGCCACTTACACGAGATGCTGATTCTTTGTCTAAACCATTTAAGCGTGCCATAATATCAGCATGGTATGGTATTTCAAAGTTTGGTACTGTTGGTTCACCAAATTTTTCTTCTTCAACATTTTTACTATCATCTTCTCCAATAGGAACATCATCAGCTATAATGTTTGGAATAACCATCATTTTTTCCTTTATTTCATTTGCTAACTTTTCTTCTTTTTCTTCGAGATTAATTAATTCACTGTTAATATTAGTTACTTTTTCCTTATTTTTGTTAGCATCATCTATCTTCTTATCACGCATAAAATTACCTATTTCTTTAGATAAAGTGTTTCTTTCATTTCTAAGATTATCTGCTTTTACCTTTATATTTCTAAGTTCTTTATCTAAAGAAATAACTTCATCTACTAAAGGTAATTTCTTATCTTGAAATTTCTTTTTTATATTTTCTTTTACCAATTCAGGATTATTTCTAATTAAATTAATATCTATCATATTAACACCTCTTTCTTAAATTAAATATATAATAACATTATTTTATTAAAAAGAAAAGTATTTTTAACCAATTATTTTAGGTACAAAAATTATGAATCCTATAATTGCAGAGGCAATTGCTAAAACTAATACAGCCCCAGCAGATATATCTTTAGCCTTCTTCGCTTTTTCGTTAAAATTAGGCATAGCTATATCAATAGTTATTTCAATTGCAGTGTTAAATAGTTCTCCTCCAATTACTAAAGCAAAACAAATAATACATATAATCCATTCTACCATTTTAATTTTAAATATAATACCTAATAAAATTGCTAAAAACATAATACTTATATGAATTTTCATATTCCTTTCTTGTTTAAAAGAAACTATCATTCCATTAAAAGCATTCTTAAAACTATTAATAATTTTCTTATTTTTCATAATACTACTCTTTTCTTTTATTAATAAATAATCTAAATTTTCTAAGTTTTTTGTACTAATATATTCATTATTTAAGGCATATTTAAACATTTGCTATTGCAATTCTAGTTCATTAATTTAACTTAAGAATTACAACAGCATAGCAACTGCATATTATTTATTCTTCATATCTAACTTCATTTATATAATTAAAGTCACTCAATTTATCAGCATTATTTATTTTTTTTAAAAACGATTTCTCTTTGAATGACAAAGTTTATTATAAATATAAATGTATCAACTAATATTTTTATGATAACTATATTTAATTTAATGCAGTTATTTAGTACTTTTGTAATAGTTGTAGATATTGCTAACTGAATTATAACTAAGAGATAATATTTAATTATACTTTTGTTATCACTATTCTTAAAAATTAAGTTTTTATTTATTAAAAAATTATATATTGAGGATATTATCCTTGATATAACGGATGAAGTTATTACTTCATTTGTAAGTTTGATAAATATAGTAAACAAAAGAATATCAAGAATAAAACTACTTAAAGAAGATATTATATATTTCATAAATAACTTATATATTTCAATGGAATCTTTAATTGGATTAAAATGGCTTTCTTTGTTATTATTTAGATATATAGTACCAATTTTTTCCTCAGTAATAGAAATATCTAGTCTTTTAGTTGCTAATAAGACATTGGTTTCATATTCGTATCTTTCTCCTTTTACGTTTAATAAATAAGTAGCTACTTCCTTTGACATAACTCTTAGACCTGTTTGAGTGTCTGATATTTTAAGACCTGTAAAAAGCATAAATATATCTTTTGTTATTTTATTTCCATATCGTGATTTGAATGGTACTTCTTTGCTTTTAAAATCTCTACAACCAAGAACGAGTGAATCAGGTGATTTTTGCCATTTGTGATAACATTTTTTTATGTCTTTTACAACGTGTTGTCCATCACTATCAGCAGTAATAATAGCTTTTATATTGGGATAATTATTTAAAATATAATTAATACCTGTTTTAAGAGCTCTCCCCTTACCTAGATTTATATAATGAGTAATAACGATATGTTCAGTAGATAATTGATTAAAAAATGAAGTATATTGAGGTAAAGAACCATCGTTTACAATTACTATATTTGGGAAGGTATTATTTAATGTACAAATAAACTCTTTCATTATATCTATATTAGGATTATATGCTGGAATTAAAATAACGACATCTTTATACATTTCACTCATCTCCTAATGATCTTATGTTAATCACTTTCCATGTTTCATCTTTAATAAAATAAATAGTATCATGCATAATATCTATATTTTCTTCTTTTACACCACTAATTTTCATATGTTTTTCTAAATATACTTCACAACTAAAGAGGTTATTATCATATATTTTAAAATTTGTTAATTTTTCATTGGTAAATGTGTTTTTCTGTAGAGTATGTTTACTTGTAAATTGGATATCCACACCACTTGACCATTTTTTCGCTTTTGTGTATATGTCGGTGTTTTTGGCTAAATACATTTGAATAGTATCAAAACCATTATGATTTCCTTCTAAGTCATTAGTTAGAAATAAACTCCATTTTTTGGCAAAAGAAAGAATATCGGTATTAATTTCTAAAATTTCATTTGCTTCTTGATAGGTTGGTTTTTCAATAATATAATTATTTACTAAATAATTGTTTTTGTCTTTAGTCAATTCTACTTCATGATTTGTAAAATCAATAACTTTAATTTTTTCTTTACCATTTAAATTATCTACATGATAAGTTAACATATATGGCATAAAATCAGTATTATATAAATAATCTAATTCTGGATATGGCTTTTTTTCACTGTAGTTTTCTATTAAGGTGTTATCTACATATAATTTGTAATTGCTAGGAATAGTAATATTATAATATACTAAACCACGATCTAATGAGGGAGTAATTTTCTTCAATTTAAGAACATCATAGTTAAGTAAGCCAAATTTATTTACTTTGTGATCTACTTCGGTAACAATAGTAAACATTAGATTGTCATTTAGATATGCTTCGTATATATTATTTTCTATTTTTTTAAATTTATAGTCTTTTGATTTTGTTAAGTCTTTATATAAATTGACATCATCTTTATTTAAATTGTTTTTTTCAAGATAGGATGATAGTGTTTGATTATCTAAATTATTTATGGTATAAAGAAGAAAATTATCTATGTTATTAAATTCATAATTTATTAGGATGATATATATATATGAGATAAATGCCACCATTGATAAGAGTAATATAAAGCTATAGATTAGTAGATATTTTTTAAATTTAGATTTCTTCTTCATACTAGTTTTACTCCTTTACTACAAATGCGGTTGGTAATTTCCAAGAAGAATTAGCATAATAGAATGTAACACTTGTCATGAGGTATTTGTCTTTATAATACATACAAGATGAACTTCCTCCATCTAGGTTAGCGGCATTTATAGCTTCATATTTACTCATGATATCAATAAGATCACTAGCAGTAGCACCTAAATGTCCATTTTTGCCCCTTCCATCGGTTACTAGAAGCAGAATACTTCCATCTTTTCTTTGCCCAATTGCTGTTCTTGGGTTGGCCCCACTGCCAAGGCCATTTAGTTGTCTTTTTTCTCCATTGATGATTAGTTTGACAAAGTGGTTATTCTTATCACTGGTACTGTCTTGAAAGGCAACGGCATCTCTTATTTTTTCAGTGGTTATAACTTCTTTTATTTGTTCCACACTTTTGTTAGATAAATCAATTACTCTTAAAATATTTTTATTATCAAAGCCTATTAAATGCATCCCCTGAATACCTGATTCTATTTTTAATATTTCTCCATTACTGACAGCTAAACCACGGGGCGTTCCTCCTTTATTTTGGGCAGAAACGTATAATCCTCCGTTGATTCCCGCAATGGCATTTTGAGATTTTACTATTTTATTTAGTTCTTTCCCATATTCTGTCCAGGGATATGTAGTACCAAGAGAAATTTTAGATGGATCACTTACAATCATCATTGTACCCTCGAAATTATCACCAGTGATTTTTTCTATTGTAATTAAATCTTTTTTTTGTTCTTTGGATATGTCAATTAATTCACCTTTTATTTCTGTATCCATTTTACTTAAATTGTTATTTGATATTATTTTATTTATTTCTAGTTTATCCATAAATAAAGAAGCCATAAATTTCATTTGTCCTGTCTCAAGAAAGGTGGTTACAAATAGTTCTTTTGCTTTCGTGGATGGTCCTTTGCATAGTAAATAAACAGTTGATATTAATGTTACCACAATTGCTAATATAGTTACTCCTATAAAAGATAATGTATAGCCAAAATATCTAGTTACTTGTTTAATTGTTTTATTATTCATACTATTCTACTACTCCTATATTGTTTTCATGTATAGCATATGCTAAGAACAAAAACAATAGTTATTTATAATTCTATTGTTTTTCAATATTTGCTATTGCAATTATAGTTCATTAAATTTAACTTAAAGAATTACAACAGCGTAGCAACTGCACATTATTATTCTTCATATCTAACTTCATTCATATGATTAAAGCCACTCAAAAAGTAATCATATGAATAATTTCTAACTCTATTTTCCATAACATCATTTATTGGTATTATTGTATAATCTTTTAATATTACATACTTATATGTAAATGTTAATATTTCATCATAATACTTAGTAAGTAAATTAATTCTAACCGTCGTAGTAACTGTTTTATTTAAATTAGTATCAAAATAACTCATTAATTCATAAAATGCTTTATCAGTTTTAAGAATTCTTTCATTGTATATTCTACTTACTTGTTCACCTTCGTAATTACCACTTACTTTTTCTATAGTAGGGTACTTCTCATTTCCATAATTCTTAAAATATAAAATATTATCTTTTACGTAAAAATAATTAGACATAAAATCATAATCAATCTTTTTACCTAAAAATTCAGTAGAATACTCCCATTTTAGATAATCACTTAACTTATAGTTTGCGTTTAAATACATATCATAACTATCTCTAATTTTGTTATCTGTATTATCATCATGTAATGTATATATAGTATCATTATAATCATAAAATTTTATATCTGCTCCATCGTTAGGAGTAATATTCATTACCTTAATATTTTTGTCTATGTCATAGACCTTTTTATAAACAAATTCTCCACTATCAAGTTTACTAGGATTAAAAACATATATAGAATTATTATTTATGAATGAATATTTACTAAATGAAGTATCTTCTGTTAGCATTTCACCATTAGATATTTTTTTATAATCAGCTTCATTATTTTTTTTCATTAAAGCTTCTACTAAATTCTTAGAATTATCTTGATTCTTATTATCATTTTTCAAATCATTCTTCTTATGGTTTAAAAGAACAAATACTAATACTATTATAAATACTATAATAATAGAAGATATTATATAAATAATCTTTTTATTTTTCATAGATTATCCCCTCTTCTCAATATAACCACTTGTTTTTTTCGAATACATATCATCAGTTACGCTTTTATATCTTTTACCATCATAATCATCAGTAAATCCATTATATGCCTTATAAATTTCTCCTGTTTCAGTATCATACACCCTTTCATAACCAAGTGTAGCATCACTTTGTTTTTGACTCATAATATCAAAAGACTGATTTCTCTTATCCCAAGAATCCATTATTCCATCGCTTATTTGATTACCTATTGCTCTAATTTGTTGAAAGTTTTTCATAACAGCATCTTGCTGGCTATTAAACCCATTTATAAATGTATCAGTAAAACTAAGTGAAGAACAAATAGTATTTAATGTATCTTGCCAATCTATAAGTTCATCTTTTGGTACAGTAATAAAAATAGCATCATATACATTTAGGTATTGTATATCTATTTGTTTACCAGAAATAATATTTTCATAAACATAATATGGTCCAACATCATATACATAAGCAGTAAATATTCCTTCACCCTCTTTACCATTTGCATCTTTAAATGTTGCCCTTAACATATCTCCACCTAAACTGCCTTTACCTAAATTCTCACTTACAGTAAAATCAGTTAATGTTGGGAATGTAAATGTACTAGTATTATTTAAAGTACCTAAGTCATTAAATATTTTATAAAATCCTAAAGTATCTTTAGTAGCTATTACACTAGTTTTAGCAAACATATCATTTGGATAGTATTTTTGTTGCCATCTTTTAGCATCTTCTGATTTATTATATCCTTCAGTTTTCATATTGAAGAAAAATTGATAGATTGGATTATCAGGATTATATACTCTAATCGTATAATGAATATAATCCCCTATTGTATCAACTTTCCACCCTTTAGGTTTTTTGATAGAAAACTCACTTGTTTTATAATCTTCTAACTCGATTTTACTCACATCTGATTTAACAATTTTTAACTTAGAATCAGGATTACTTAAAATATTAGTTCCCGTAGTTTTATCTACAACTTTTAAAACTAAAAACAATGCTACTACAACACCAACAATAATTATTATATTTTTCTTATCTTTTAATTTTGTAAAATCTATTTTTTTCATATCACATTCTCCTTTATCTAATTAAATTATATATTAAAATATGTATTAAAGCAATATATTAATGAAAATTTCAATATAATTTTTTAATTATCAACTTTTTTTAATTTTAATACTTTATATTATTGGTTTATTTAAAAAAATGTTACCATCTTTTCTATGATAACATTTATTTATAAGTAAACAAACAAAATTAATTTTCAATCTATTATATTGGATTTATGTCAAATTTTTAGACACAGAATTTAGTGTTTTTTTGACTAATCCCAATTGTCCAAACACTTATAAAACAAGCTATTTACCACAACATTGTTTGTATTTCTTACCAGAGCCACAAGGTAAGATATTAAAACAACCTTGTAATTTTTTCCTTTTTAATTGGTGTTTTTTATTTTAAATCTATATTATTTATTGAAATATTGCAAGTTTTTATTCAACAACTTATCTAATAACTTATCTAAAAAAATTTATTTTTTATTACAGCTTTTTGATATCGGTATACATTCTAGGATGATATCCTTTTTTATTATAAAAATTAATAGCATTTTCATTATAAGCAAAAACATCAACCAAAACATATTCACAATTATTAAACTTAAAATATTCTTCCATCTTATCCATTAAAGCTTGTCCAACACCTTTACTTCTTATTTTAGATGTAACTATTAATTCGGTAATTATCCCTCTTTTAGGGCATTTATAATCTAAATAATCATATTCTTCATATGGAGGAATTGTACCCATAATAAGTCCAATTGCTTTGTCATTTTCAATTGCTAAATAGCATTTACCATTATTCTTATCTACTTCAACTAAATCGACTAATGCCATCTTCTCATGATACTCAGGATGAACTTGATCTAACTCATCTTTATCAATAGATACAATATATTCTTCAAGTTCTGTTAATAAATTTCTAACGTCTTCAAGATATTTTTCTTCATATTCTATTATTTTCATAATTAGCCACCTCTATTTATTGTTAAAAATGAATACATCCTCTATTCCATCATTTTTAGTTATATAATTTCCATTAGTATATTCTGATATTATATTTTTCCAAAATGAATATGCAATAGGATTGTTTTCCATTGGTTGGACCTCCCAATCACCCCTAAATTTTTCAAATATTTCGTA
>UMJX01050309.1_pt1 | contig 65950 bp, 59 predicted proteins | sample 1966131 | NCBI WGS metagenome assembly UMJX01 (sample SAMEA4836162, study PRJEB28245) | human gut metagenome | biome: gut microbiome; material: fecal sample | place: Denmark | collected 2008 | reverse complement strand
GACGTGTGCGGTTCCTTCGGCATCATAGTCTGCTCGATGGTGAGCATCTTCTTCCCAAGGAACGTTATATCTTTTTACTAGGGCAGATAGACTATGTCTTGCAAAACCTTGATCAATGGCACGAGATAACTCTAGAGTATCTATAACCGTATTAGTAAATTCTCCTAGAGAATATTTTTTCATAGACATTTCTATAAAGGAAATATCAAATTTAGCATTATGGGCAACCATTGGCAAGTCTCCAGCCCATTCTAAGAACTTTTTGGTAACTGTTTCTTCATCGTCTTTGCCTTGAACCATATCATCAGTAATACAAGTTAAGGCAGTTATTTTATCGGGGATATGTCTTTTTGGATCAATTAGTTCATCAAAGCGATCGATTATTTCATCACCTTTTATTTTTACGGCGCCGATTTCTATCATTTGATCTTTTCCACCAGCATTAAAACCAGTAGTTTCTGTGTCAAAAACAACATATGTTGAATCTTTTAAAGATAAGGTACTTGGTCTTACAACAATGGATACGGTGTCATCTACTAGAGTTAATTCTGTTCCATATAATCCTTTAAATATTGGAGGATTTTTTTCTTGTTCTTGATAATTAATTAATTCTTTTTGAAGATTTTCTTTTTCTTCTTCGGAAATATCTTCGGTTAATCTGTTTGTTATTTCTTCTATTTTACTTTTAATTTTCTTTCTTATTCCGGAGTTATGTGATGAGATAATGCCATAAGCTATTGGGAAGGCTTGACAACCAGAGTGGTCTGTTATGGCAACGCCACGGTAACCCATATCGATAGTTCTAGATACTAGTTCGCAGGTGTGTTTATTTAAGTCTACCCTAGTTATTCCATCCATTTGGCTCATCATAGTATGGGCGTGTAATTCTACTCTTTTTACTGGCTCCAAATCTTCTATTTTTTCTTTTACTGGAGTATCAGTTAATTCTACATCTTTATATCTTGTATTAAATACTATCTCATTAGCATATTTGTCCATTACGGCTTTACCATAGAAAGTATACCACTTTCCTTCTTTTAATAATTTTTTTATTAAGCTATATTCATCATCATCTTTGGTAAACATTTTTACATACATACTATCTGTATAATCAGTTACTTTTAGAGTAATTATTTTATATCCGGATTTGGATTCAAAGTAATCTATTCCAAATATTTCTCCTTTGATATTTATATTTTCTACTTCATATAAGACATCTTTTATTGGAGTAACTTCTGTACTTTTTTTAGCACGATATGGACTCTTTTTTTCTCCTTCTTGCTCTTTTTTGGGAGAGTCTAATGATTCTTTTTTATTTGATGGAATAGAAATGTTTTGAGGAATTTCTTTTTCTTTTTCGATTTTATTAATTAGATCTAAATCACCGTCTTCAGATAAATCAATATTAATATCGACGTTAAAGCCATAGGCATTTAATTTTTCAAGTAACTCTTGTTTTAGGCTTATCATATTAGTACATTCTACTTTGTTATAGGTTTTTATAGTAATAGTATTATCTTTAAGTTCTATTTTTCTGTCTAAAAAGATATTGTATTTAGCTCTATCTAAACAAATATTTTTCATAATATTTATATAATATGATTCTATTTTACTATTATCTATTTCTTTTGGTCTTATTACTAATTTAATATTTTCAATGGTATTAAAGTAAGATATTAATTTATATAATATATTATTATATATTTCTACAGGAATCATTTTATCGGTATTAAGAATAAATTCTAGTAATTTATTTTGATCATAGATAACAATTTTATCAATGTTAGCATTTTCAAAATAAGGGAGCATATTTTCTTCAACATTTATTTCTTTAAATAATCTTTCTAATTTTTCCTGCATCATTGGTACATCATTCCTTCTTAATATATTTTATCATAAATAGAAAATATATAAATGGGTTTGACATATTTTTAACAACTTTTTTGGATTTGTATATGGGTGATAAGGCTTTAATATAGAGAATATTTATGACTGAATTTTTGAGATTTTTTCTTGGTAGTAATCATAATTACCAAGATACGCAGTTAGTTTTTGGTTATTGAAATAAATAATTTTATTACATACTTTATTAATAAAGTAACGATCGTGGGAGACAATTAGGAGTGTTCCTTGGTATTTTGATAAGGCTTCTTCGAGAACTTCTAGAGTAGTAATATCTAAATGGTTAGTGGGTTCATCTAGGATAATTAGATTAGCTTTTTTTTGAATTAGTTCAAATAGTTTCAGACGAACTTTTTCTCCGCCGGATAAGACTCCTACTGGTTTATAAATTAAATCATCATAAAAGAAATATTTTGATAGACTACTTCTTAGATGAGTTTCATCTTCTTCAGTAAAACTTTTTACATAATTATAAATTGTTTGTTTATTATCAGTAAAAGTTATCTCTTGAGGAATATATCCGATAAATAGGTTGTTAGCCATTTTATTTTTGGGATCAAACAATTTTTTTTCATAGATGTTTAAGATATATTTAATTAATGTGGATTTACCTACCCCATTTGGTCCAATAATAGCAGCTTTTTCTTGGTAATGAAGAGAGATTTTAGCATTATCTAGTAATTGGTGTTCTTTTATAGAAAGATTTAGATTCTTAAATTCAAAGATATCGTTACTACTTCTTTTATCAATGGTAAGATTTAAAGGAATTTCTTTTCTTTCTTGGGGTTTATCTAGTAATTCAATTTTTTCAAGACGTTTTTTAATACTGTTGGCTCGTTTAAAAAACATTTCTCCTTCAGGAGCTGCTCGACGCCCGTATTCTTCTAATTGTTTGATTTTCTTTTGCATATCATTAATTAGTTTTTGTTGATTTTGGTAATCTTTAAATTCAAGTAATTGACGGGATTCAAATTCTTTTTCATAGTAGGTATAATTTCCAAAGTAGATATCACTTTTTCCATTTTCTATTAGGATTATTTTGGTGGCTACTTTGTCAATAAAGTAACGGTCGTGGGAGACAAATAGAATGGTTCCGGAATATTTACTTAAATAATTTTCTAAGTATTCGATGGTACTTATGTCTAGATGATTAGTGGGTTCATCTAAAAGTAGAATATCAGGATTTTGAATTAAGATGTTGGCTAGAGAAACAATTCTTTTTTCACCACCGGATAGATTGTTAAAGTTTTTTTCAAGGTGTGGTTCTAAATTAAACATACTGATTATTTTACCAATTCTTTTTGTTAGATCATAGTTATCCATTGCAAGATATTCTTCTTGTAGTCGGCAGTATTGAGTAATTATTTTATCAAGATTTTTAGTAGTAGGATCTTGAATTTTTTCTTCTAATGCTTTTAATTTTGTGGTAATTTCACTGTAATCAGTTGGAATATTTTGTTCAAAAAGTTCTTTTACGGTATAATTTTGGGGATAAGTAGGTGTCATTTGAGGTAAGTAGCCAATAGTAGTATTTTTACGAATAAATATTTCTCCGGATGTGGGCGTGTCTAGATTGGCAATTAAATTTAAAATAGTTGTTTTTCCAGAACCGTTAGGCCCAGTTATACAGATACGTTCTTTATTGTTGATGGTAAAGGTTATATCTTTAAAAACTTTATTTATTCCATAATTTTTACTTATTTTATTTATATTTATATCTATCATATTTATCAGCCTTTCTTTTTAAAATAAAAATCATATAAAAGCCTTACATCCTTTTATATGATTAGTGGATGCAGGCATAACGAAATTGTCATACCTGCTAATTATAATAGATAATTTTTGCAGGTATGACTATGAATATATATACATTATTACAAGATTCATTATATACATAGTCAGACCTTCTTTCTTGTTTAAATATATCATAAGTTAGGAGGGATTGTCAAATTAATTATCTTTTTTTTGCTCACTAGTAATTAAACTAGTTACAATGAATTTTACAACATTGGTTTCATCTTCATTGATAAGTAATTTATCTTCTTCAGTTAAATCGGTAAAATATTTATTTAATTTAATATTGATAGAAATAGTATTTAGGGGATAACCAGGGTTTATAATATTTGATGGAGTATCAGATAAATAGAAATTTGATTTATTCCAGGTATAAGTATATTCATAATTATTACTTATTAAGGCCATACCATAAATCCATCGAGCAGTTAATTTCCCATTGGTGCCATATTCTTTAGCGAGACTAGAATAGTACTTAATCATTTCTTCATCAGTAAGTCTTTTACTGTTTACTCTTCTTACATACATTCCTGGTTGTTTGTTTTCTGGGACATTATCAAGGTATAGGGTGTCATCCATAGCAATTACTGGTAAATTAGTCTTTTTAGCATAAGCTCTTGCTTTAATTAAAGCATTTTCAATGGCATTTTGGCCATTTTCTTCAACATCAACGTTGATAGAAATATCTTCAGGAGTTAAGATTTTGATATCATAAGTTAACAGTCCTTTGGTAAATCTGTTGATTTTTGATTTGTTGCTAGTTGCAAATAAAATTTCTTTCATAGTTTTATACTCCTTTATTTATTTTAAATGTTTTTTTATTATTTATATTTTTATTTCTGGGGCATAAGATTTAAGTTTTTAACTTCTTTAAGTGAAATAAATCTTATTTCATATTAATTATCTATATTCATACGTTCTAGTTCTTCTATAGCATTTTTGGATATTCCAGATAATATTTTACATTCAAAAAAGTTATTTATGTGGTATTAGAAGTAATTTGAGTTAAGAAATTGCTTACTTCATTACTTCAATAGAAATACTTAACTCTTTTTATAGTTCTCTTTTATTCATATAATTTTTCTACTTTTTCTTTAAGTATTGAGCTAATTTTTCATATGATTCTAAGGACCAAAATTTCCATCTTTCGTTGTCGGGATAACAACCAAGAGTTTTGTCTTGACCGTCTGGTATGAAGATGAAGTCCCAGCTCCAACCATATGTTCCTGATTTTGTTTTAGCAATGGTACCTGGGGTTATTCCTATAAAAGTCACGGGGTCTTTACCAGGTTCGCAATAAGCAAGAACTTCTTTGAAGTAGGCCTTACGATTTTCTACTCCTTCAAGTAATTTTAAAAGTCCATCTTCTCCTAAGGTATCATCAACGTAATGAGTGTATACTCCAGGGAAGCCATTTAGTGCTTCTACAAATAAACCGGAATCATTTTTTAAAACTGGACAATTTAACTTTTGACAAGCCCAAGATGCGGAATACTTAGCAACATCTTCAACATCATCTGCTTGAATTTCTATTGTTTCCATTTTGATATTGTCCACAGTAAAACCAAGCGGTTCTAAAATTTGGCGGGCACTATCTATTTTGGCCCAGTTACCAGTAACATAAGTTATCTTTTTCATAATTTCACACTCCTTTGATTATATTTTATCATATTTTATATTTTTTTAATTTATTTCACAATTTTATCTTGATTGCCAAGGGCCATTTATTTTCAATCATTATTTATGGTTTTTTATTCATTAATTTATTTCTTTATAATAATAATTAACTGTTATAGTTTCACCATTTGGGTATGTTTCAGTAGCTGTTTTAATATAATTAGTGAAGCCATATTTGAAATATATTTGAATATTTTTTACTTCTTGGGGTTCTACTCCTAAAGAAAGTTTAGTAAATCCCCTACTTTTTAAATCTTTTTCCATATAATTATATAGTTTACTGAAATAGCCTTTGTTTTGATGTTTAGAATCAGTTCTAAATCCTGTGAGATAAGCCATATCTTTGGATATTAGTTTCTCACCATTAAGAATGGCGGTATCTAAGGGACTTATGATAGCTGTAGCTTCACTTATTATTATACCGTCTAGATACCCATAGTAACTGATACGATAATTATTTTTATTGTTTGTGATAGTGTTATTTTTCCAAATGAGCCAGTTTGGATTATCAGAGTGACTCTTTATTAGAGTATTCCATCTTTTCTCTATATCTAAAAGAGAGGCTATTTTACAAGTAAAGTTTGACATATGTACCTCCTTGTATGTGAATTAGTTATTGGATATTTTATGAGCTAGTTCTAGAGCGAGAGTTTTTACTTGTTTTTTCTTTTCAAAATTGACAAGACCGCTTAGGCTTCTTTCATCCCATTCTTCACTATCTAGATTATCACCAGCGTAATAAAATGTAAAGTAATCAAGAGCTAATCTTTGGCAAACTGCTGCAATAGTAGCTCCTTCCATTTCTACACAAACAGCTCCTTGTTCTTTAAAATATTTAATTTTTTCTTTAGTTTCACGATAAAAGGCATCTGTTGTCCAAGTATATCCTTTAGTATAATCGTAACCTTTTTCATTTAAGATATGGATGAATTCTTCTTGATATTTAGAATTCATATCAATAGTATCACTTGGTTCTACATAATGATAGCTTGTTCCTTCATCACGAAAACTTTTAGTAGGAATGATGATACTACAATCAGGAATGTTATTGTCTAGAACACCACAGTTACCAAAGATAATGAATTTTTTTACTCCTTGGTGAGATAGTTCTTCAATATCACCTGCTAATAGAGGGGCTCCAACTCCTGCCATAAAGAAAGTTATTTCAGTATCATTATATTTTAAGATATAAACATTTCTTTCAAAGTTTGCACAAGATAAATATCCTACTTCTTGGCAATTAAATTCTTTGATAATATCATTAAAGAGATGCCTTGAGAATACTCCGATAGCTACTTCCGGTAATATTATGTTAGGGTCTTGATTTTGTCTAAATTTTATTCCGTGAGGTTTGATAAAACCTTCTTCTTTACTGTAACGAATCATGGGTGTTTCCTTCTTTCTTTATTATATTTTTTTAATCATATTATGCATACGGCTATGATAACCAGATTTACTATAAAATTTAATAGCATTTTCATTATAGGCAAAGACGTCTATATGTATATATTCACAGCCTATTTTTTTGAAATATGTTTCCATTTCTTGCATTAGTTTTTGACCAATACCTTTTGATCTTGCTTTTTGGGAAACAATTAGTTCAGTTACTTCTCCTCTTCTTGGGCATTTATAATCTAGATAATCATATTCATCATATGGGGGAATGCAACCCATAATAAGGCCAATTACTTTATTGTCTTCAATAGCTAGATAACATTTTCCTTCATTTTTAGATACTTCTTTTAGATCGAGAATAGCCATTTTATCACGGTATTCTGGATGAAGCTTCTAGAGAAAGATTTCTTTTTTGGTATGATGAACACACACCAGTTAATACCGTAGATTTTGTAAAAAGATGTATTTCTTATTACGGATATAAAACAATAGAAATTCAAACAGATAATGGAACAGAATTCACTTGGAATCAAAGTAAAATGAAGAAGTTGCATCCACTTGGTGAATAGTATTATAGTTCATTATTATTTTCACCACCATCATCAACATTAGTATAAACACTATGTCTTAATTCCATATCTTCAAAATATTCAACTCCGATTGCTCTTCGTACTCTTTTTAATACTTCTGCAGCTTTTTGTCTTGCTACTTTACTTCCTTCTTCTAACATATCGTATACGTAATCTATATGTTGTTCATAATAATGTCTTCTTTCTCTTATTGGAGCTAAAGTTTCTTGTAATATATTATTTAAAAATCTTTTTATTTTTACGTCTCCTAATCCACCTCTTCTATAATGCGCTTTTAATTCATCTAAATTTTTATATTCAGGTAAATATTTTTGAAAATGTTCATCTGTACAAAATGCATCTAAATACTTAAATACTGCATTATCTTCTACATTTCCTGGATCTTCAATTCTTAAATGGTTTGGATCTGTAAACATCCCCATTACTTTCTTTTGAATTACCTCTGGTTCATCTGATAGATATATACAATTTTCTAAAGATTTACTCATCTTATTTTTTCCATCTGTTCCAGGAAGTCTTTTACATATATCTTTATCTGGTGTTATTAAATATGGTTCTACCAATGTTTCTCCATATATTGCATTAAATGATCTTACAATTTCTCTATCTTGTTCAAGAATTGGTTCTTGATCTTCTCCACCCGGAACTAGTTCTGCATCAAATGCTGTTATATCTGCCGCTTGACTTATCGGATATGATAAAAATCCTACTGGTACACTTTGTTCAAATCCTCTTTCTTTTATTTCTGTTTTTATAGTCGGATTTCTTTGTAATCTTGACAACGTTACCAGATTCATATAATACATTGTAAGTTCTGATAACTCTGGTATTTGTGATTGTACAAAGATTACACTCTTATTTGGATCTATTCCTACCGCTAAGTAATCAAGAGCTACCTCTATTAAATTTCTTCTTATTTTTTCTGGGTCTCTTGCATTATCTGTTAACGCTTGCAAATCAGATATAAATATATATGGTATATATTTACCAGAATTTTGCATTGCTACTCTGTTTCTTAACGATCCAACGTAATGTCCTAAATGCAATTTACCCGTTGGTCTATCTCCTGTTAATAATATTTTTTTTCTTTCATTTTGATTTTCCATTTTTTATCACCCTTTTCTATAATGACTATTTTATAAATTCTTTTATTTTTCTTTTTGCATGACTTGTTTGCGCCTTTTCAATCCAATCTTCTCTTGGCCCAAATGATAAATTATCAGTTATAATTTTTACCCTATCTTTATTTGTTAAACAAAAGTCTACAGGAACATATTCATCATTAACTATTGCAGCAACCATTGTATTTCCAATATCAGTATGTATTTTATATGCAAAATCTATTGGTGTTGATCCTTTTGGTAATTCTATTATTTCGCCTTTAGTTGTGTATACATATACTTTATCTGAAAACAATTCATTTTTAACTTGATTTACAAATTGTTGATTATCACCAAACATAGAATTAATTTCGGTTAATGATTTAAAAAATTGAAATTTTTGTTTTAAATCATTTTGCATAATATCTCTTGCTTTTCCTTTTTCTATATCCCAATATGTAGTTAACCCAAATGAGGCAATTTTATCCATATCAAATGTCCTTATTTGTGTTTGAACTAGTCTATCATCTGGACCAAACACTGTTGTATGTAAGCTTCTGTACATATTTGTTTTAGAATTACAGATATAATCTTTAAACTTATTATTAATTGGTCTATATTCTTGATGAATTATTCCTAGTGCTTTATAACAATTGTCTACTTCATCTACCATTATCTTTAGGGCTAATAAATCATGAATGTCTGACAATTTATATCCTTCTTCTAATCTTTTATATATACCATAAATATTTTTTGTTCTTACTTTTATTTCATTAGGAATATTTTTATCATTTAATAGTTTTTGTATTTTATAAAGCATTTCTTCTAAACATGGTTTGCTTAATTCTTCTAGTTTTAGTTTTCTTTCTTGGATGCTCTTATACATTTCTGGTTTCAAATATTGTAAAGATAAATCTTCCAATTCTGACTTTATTCGATATGCTCCAATATAATAAGCAAGTGGTACAAATATTTCCATTGTTTCAAGAGCATTTTCCTTCTGTTTAAATTCTGACTTAAAACCTAATGTTCTCATATTATGTAGTCTATCTGCTAATTTTATAATGATAATTCTCACATCTTCAGTTATCCCAGTTATTATTTTTCTGGTATTGGCATAGTTTTGATCTTGTTTGGATGAAAAGTTCATTTTGGATAGCTTTGTTACTCCATCAACCAGATTTGCAACATTTTGATTAAACTCATGAGCAATATCTTCTTTAGTTATGTTTGTGTCTTCTAGTGTATCATGAAGTAATCCGGCACATATGGTATCTTTATCTGCATGCATTTCTGCTAAGATGTAAGCTACATTTAATGGATGTATTATGTAGGGTTCTCCACTTTGCCTATATTGTTCTTTATGTAAATAGGTGGCATAGTTATAGGCTTTTTTGATTATTTTTAATTCTTCTTTGTCATATTTTTGGACTAGTTCAAGAAGAATTTGAATGTTTAATTCATTCATATATTACCTCCTATGTATTAAAAAAACGCTGTCAGTAAGGACGATTATCGTTCTATTGACAGACGCTTTGTTGACAAGTTTTAGTGGCAATAATATTGCATGAGCAAAATACATATTTGCTAGTGCAAATATTTTTGAAGCAGCATTTTAGTTTAGATGTTGATTGAAATATTTTTTTCATGCGACATACCTTCTTTTTTGAATAATTTCTATTAATTTACTATATTTTTGTATGATTGTCAAGTACATTTGTAAGAAAAATGGCAAATTTTGGAATTTTTTTAATAGAATATTAAAAAAATAGGTTTTTACCTATTTTTTGATATTTAATGTTTAAGGAAAAATACGTTTTAATTATTTTGACTGTTTAATTCTTTTAAAAGATTTAGGACATCATCCATTTTTAATAGACCATCATTATTATAGTCTGCTGAATATATTTGATTGATTGTTAAGATGTTTTTATCTATAATGTGTTTGGCCATTTCTTTTAGATCATCTTTATTATAGGTACCTACACCACGTATGTCTCCAAGGACATAGATAATATATTTATTATTTCCTATTAATAAATAATCTCCTGATTTTAATATCTCTTGAGAATTTTTTTCAATATTATCTTTATCATAAATAGTATATGATGAGGTGGTAGTTATTATTTCTTGGAATGATTCAACGGGTGTGTTTATTTTGATGTTTTTTATTATTTTATTCTCTTCATCTAAGATTATATTTTTATCGGTAATTTCTATGGTTGGTTCTTCTTCACTTGTATTAGTTGTAAATACTTGAATGTTGTTAACACATACTATATCGTTGCCATCATCATCGTGACAAACTCCGGTATATGTATCGTGCCATTGATTGTCATTTGAGGTGTAAATATAGTTAGTATTTTCTTTGTATCCTAAATCGGAATTGGCAATTAATGGATTGGTGTTGTGTGTAAGGGTAATAATGTTTTTGTTTGATGACAAACCTATGTAGAAGCTATTACCGGTTATGTTTATTGGGTTAGTTAATTTTAAGGTAAAGTACCCAGTAGTTTCTTTGGGAGTGATTTCTCCTATTTTATTGGTTTCTGTAAAGATATTATCTAAGTTATCAGTGGTATTATTTAAAAAGTATACAGAGATAGTATCTGTTGATTTAACATAGAATGAAACTTCTTCTAGGAGTTCATTTTGATTATTTATTTTATTAAATAGAGTTACTTGCTTTGTTTTATTCTCATCGTTACCAATGATTGACTCGTCTAAATATTCTTCAGGGTTAATTATTCCATAACTATATTTATTATCATAGGTTTTATTTTCTAAACCGGTTATTACATATTCAGGGTAAGCAAAATTATCATAATATGAAATGTAATAGTATGAATTATCATTTAGGGAGTTTCTAATTATAAAAGCACCATCATCTTCGGGAGTATTAGCAAATTTATTTTTACTATAGGTATCATCCCAACCAACAATAATTGTTCCGTGGGCTGTTTCACAAGTAGTAAGATCATCAGTGTAATAAAGAGATTTTTCTGTACTATTATATCCACATATATCTTTGAAGGAATGGGACATTAGAGCTACGGCATATCCTTGTTTTAAATAACTTTTTATTTTATTTCTGGTTGTTTCTATAGATAATAAATCTTTATCTGGATCAAAATATATTAATTCAGTAGTTCTTATTTTTATTGTATTTAGAATGTGCTCTCCCGTTACTTCTTCTTTTGTTAAAGATGGTAATTCATTATTACTTTCAACATTATTTTTATATGATTCAATTGTATATAAACTATTACTTGTAGATATTTGGGCTGGTCCGATGTCTCCGGTTAAATATGATAATTCAAACTTTTCTCCATAACATCCTTCATTTAGTTTGTGAGTATTATATCCATGGATATTAGCTTGTTCTTTAAATCTTCGATATGTTGCATATGCTAGATGGGTGGGACTAAAGCGATAGCCACTTTTTATGTTATTAGCTATTGGTTGTAATTCTTCTTGATATTTGTTTAGTACGGTAGCCTCTAAGGCATTCATAGCTTCAAAAGCCCAGCATAATCCGGTATTAGTGCTTTGTGTTCTATTTTCTGGTACGTTGGCTATGATGTAGGTAGATGGAAAAGTATCTTCATTAATACTGAAGGTGTTTCTAAATATGATGTGATATAAAAGGTAACTTCCTAAAAAGATAAGGGCGATGACTGCTATTTTTTTTATATTTATTTCGTTCATAGTTATACCTCTTTCTATTTTATAATATCAAGAATTAACTTGATATCTTTTATTTTGTTTTTGGATATTTTAAAGATTGTATTATCTACTTTAGTTATTTGTTTATTTGTATAAATAGTCATAATGGTATCGCCTTCTTTGATGTAATCATTGATGTTTTTATTAACAATTATACCGGCAGTATAATCTATTTTGTCTTCTTTGGTTATTCTTCCAGAACCACATATGGTTGATAAAACTCCTAGTTTGTATGCATCAATATCTGTTAGATAACCTTCGGACATAGATTTTATTTCGTATTTTCTTTTAGCTTTTGGTAATTGTGAAAGGGAACCGTGTTGATTTTGAATTAATTCTTCAAACTTTTTATAAGCGGAACCGTTATTTAGATTAGTTATGACTTTTTTACGGGCTTCTTCATAGGAAATATTTAGTCCGAGTGATACCATTTGGGTAGCTAATTCGATACAGAGATCTTTTAGATGACCGGATTTTTTATTTTTTAAAACATCGATAGCTTCTTCTATTTCTAATGAGTTACCAATGTTTGTTCCTAGAGGAATATCCATATTAGTTAAAAGACATATAACTTGAATATTGTTCTTTTTTCCAATGGAGATCATTAATTTAGCTAGTTTTATAGCATCTTGTTTGTTTTTTATTAGAGCTCCTTTACCTACTTTTACGTCTAAGACTAGTTTTTTAGCTCCTAGAGCAATTTTTTTACTCATTATTGAGGAAGCTATTAAGGGAATTGATTCAACGGTGCCAGTTACATCTCTTAAGGCATATATTTTTTTATCGGCAATGGCTATATTTTCTGTTTGACTGGTAATAGCAACAAATATTTTGTTTATTTCAGCAATAAATTCTTTTTCTGTAAGGTTTACGTTAAATCCAGGAATAGATTCTAGTTTATCAATAGTTCCTCCAGTATATCCTAAACCGCGACCACTCATTTTAGCTACTTTAACTTGGCAAGAGGCTACTAATGGAGAGATTATTAGAGTTGTTTTATCTCCAATACCACCTGTGGAATGTTTATCTACAACATTATCTCCTAGGATGGTTAAATCTAATTTATCTCCAGATGAAGCCATATATTTGGTTAGGGAATATATTTCTTCATCAGTCATTCCATTTAGTAAAATTGCCATTAAGAGTGATGACATTTGGTAATCTTTAATAGTATCATCTAGATATTTGTCTATTATATATTTTATTTCTTCGTCAGTTAATTCTTCTTTTAATCTTTTTTTGTTTATAATATCAATAATATTCATAATAAATGCTCCCTTTTTATTCTTTAATATTAGTTATTATAATCTTTATATGTTGAAGTAAATAAGTCTTTATCTTGATTATTAGTTTCATTATTTAAATCTATTTTTGGTAATTCTTCTTTACTAGATAATCCAAAATAATCTAGAAATTCATCAGTTGTTTTGTATAGAATTGGATGGCCAGGTTTTTCAGATCGTCCAGATTCTTTTATTAAGCCTTTAGCTAGTAGGCGTCTTATTACATAAACGGAATCAACTCCACGCATTTCATCTATTTCTATACGAGTAATTGGTTCATTATAAGCAATAATTGCTAGGGTTTCTAATGCTTGATTAGAAAGGGTATTATTTTTAGGATTATCTAATAATTTTTGATAGTACTCTTTGTGTTCTACTTTAGTTGTTAATTTAAAACAATTACCAAGGTAATTAATTCTTAATCCTCGATCTTCGTTGATATAGTCTTGTTTTAGTGAAAGAATTAGTTGTTTTGCTTCTTCTTCGGTTATTTCTAATACTTCGGAAACTTGTTCAATAGTTAATCCTAAATCTCCTTGAACGTATAATAGTCCTTCGATAATTCCTTTCATTGTGTCACCTTCAGTTCAATGATTATATCTTTAAAATTGGCGTCTTGTCTTATTATTACGTCGTGTTCTTTAGTCATTTCTAAAATTGATAAGAAGGTTACAACAATAAAGGGAATGTTTTTTTCTTCAAAAAGTTCTGTAAAGAGAACTTTTTTCTTGTCTTTTAGTAATTCTTTTATATGCTGTTTCCTTTTTTTTATACTGTATTCTTTAGTAGTTATTTTAGTTTCTAATGGTTTTTCTTTATCTTTTCTGTCTAGAAAATTCATAAAGGCTTTAACTAAATCGTCAACTGTCGTATCACCGTTGTTTTTTATTTGTTCATCTAGATAGTTTGAGGTTTTTTCTGGTGATTTTATATAGATTTCTTGACGAGATAATTCCATATCTTTAAATACACTTGTCATATCTTTATATTTTTGATATTCAATTAATTTATTAATTAGATTTTCTTTGGAAATATTTTCTTCTTCTTGTTCATCTACAGTTTCTTCAGTTTTAGGTAATAAAGATTTTGATTTTATTTCCATTAGTTCGGCGGCCATAACAATATATGATGAGGCAATATTTATATTTAATTCTTTCATACTATTTAGATAATTTAGATATTGTTCAGTTATTTCTGAAATATCTATGTCTTGAATATTTATATTTGATTGTTTAATTAAATGGAGTAATAGGTCAAGGGGTCCTTCAAACTCATTTATTTTTATATTGTAATTCATGGTACCACCTAGATTAATTATATCAAAAGATATGAATTTAGTAAAGAAAAAACCATCAAAATATGGCCTTAGATTATTATGTATTTTAAAAAAAGAAGTGCACAGAAGTTGTGCACTAAGATTTATAACTGATATAATACCTTCCAAGCAATTTATTTGTCAATGTAGACAATTGTGCACTTAGTTTTAAAAAATGAACAAATCCTACACTTTTTGACGTGGAACAAAGTTCCTTTGTCGATATATAATATATCACAAATTATAAATTTTTTCTTACTAAAACGACTAAAAAAGTGCATTTTCTTTTGAAAACACGCTTTTATTACTTAATTGCACTTATTTGTGCACTTTAAATTGATTCAACGTATATTTAAAAATTTAAAAATATAGTTTATATAATGAGTTGTTAATATATAATTATATATTAAATTACTTCATATATACCCTATATTTTATATTACATCTTACTTAATCATATAAGCATTATATTTAACTATTTTTTTATAAATATTTTTTTCTCAATAGTTAAATAGTATCCTATCATAGCCAATATAATTATTCCTTCAATAATAGCTAAAATGTTTACTCTACTACTATTATTATAACTAGCTCTCGTTAAAATATACTCTGAACAATGATCCATTTCAAAAGAAACATAGCCATCCTGAACAATTATATTCTCTTTTTTTAAATCAAGTTTATTTAAATTATCATCATAAAAATATAAATTTAATTTATCACCATCATTATATTTATCACCTACATATACTTTAAACAAAGTATTACTAGGTAATTTTCCTGAATGAGAAAAATTTAAATATATTGCTTCACTATAATTAGTTATTTTAGCAATTTTTTCTTTATTTAAAGCATCTAATTTAACTAAAGTATCAAACTTTTCAATACTTTTTAATTCCTTACTATTAAAATACCACGCATATAATAATCGTTCTTCTTGATAATTATTTACAATTAACTCAATATTTTTATTACCAATTTCTGAAATAATATCCTCAGTAATAACACTTTGTATGTTAGATACTTTAATTTCCATCTTATTAATATTATCTTTACTTTCAATTATTTCTAACAAGGAATCCAACTCTACTGATAAAATATCTTCTTTTCTAAATATATTTATCTTATATTCCTTACTACTACCATCTTCTGCAACAACTTTAATTGTAACTACATTATTGCCTATTTCTAATGATGAAACATTATTAATTTGTACCGTTGCCTTATCAGAAGACGCCATAGCTTTTATAGAAACACTAGTAACATTACTTTCTACCGTAATTGCATAATCAAATTTATCTTTATCAAATTCAATCTGATAATCTTCTATCTCAATACTCTTTAAATAACTATCTGAAGATATATTACCTAATCTACCATTTTCATCTTTTCTAATAACATTAATCGTATATACTCTTTCACTACCATTTTCAGCTACTACTACAATTCTAAAAGTATTACTATAAACAGTTAAATCCTTATCTCCTAGTCCATTTACTGTTGATTTACTATCTTCAGCTTTACCAGTGAATTTAATTTTAGAAACATTATTATCAACAACTAGTGAATACACTGTTGTATTCTTATTAAAATTAATATTACCAGCAGATACACTTAAACTACTTAAATAATTATTCTTACTACGATTATCATTTCTAGTTATTATAATTTTATATACTGCAGTATTACCATTTTCTGCTCTTACTACCACTTCAAATTCATTTCTACCATAATTTAATGTTTTACTACCAGTTCCACTAACAGTAGCCTTTTCATCTTCTTTAGTAGCCCCAATATTAATTGTGGTATCATCAGTATTTCCTAAAGAATAAGTCTTAGTTTCTTTATTAAAGCCTTTAAGAACAGTGCCATTTACAGTTAAATTACTTAAATAATTATTACTTGATTTAGGAATATTAACTGTAATTTTTTTTGCAGTTTCAACCCCTGTTAGCATTACACTATCAGTAGAACCTCTAGGATTAACAATATTAATCACCGTACTTTGTCCAGCCACAAAAGAAGAAGAAGCCTTAAATTTTAAATTAAGTACCGTAAATGTGCCATTATGTCCACTAGTAGAATCAAGAACTATATTACTACCTACAGTAGCAGTAAAGCCATTATCTGCAGTATAACTCTCTAAAGTAAGTTTACTATTATCATAACTAAGTCCTGCTGTTATTCCCCAAATATTATTCCCACTAACTTTTAAAGTTAAATTAAAACTATCACCTGCATTTATTGTAGAAGTTCCCTCCAAACTAGTCGTAAAATCAGCAGCTTTAACCGTAGGAATTAATATTAAAAAATTTAAAAATACTAATAAAATCTTTTTAATCATTCTAATGCCTCCAATCCAGCTAAATATTTACGAAGTTTAATAACATCCAATATATTAACTTCTCCATCACCATTAACATCACCAATAATGCCTTTATTCTCATCATATACTATTACATTAAACATTTCCGTAGCATTACCATCTATTGATTTAATAGTTATCTGCGTTCTTCCTTTCTTATGTCCTGTTAAAATTCCATCTTTAGATACAGATACTATCGAAGGATCAGCACTATTCCAAGTAAGTGTTTTATCTGTAGCTGTCTCAGGATATATTTTCGTATTTACTTTTAAAGTATTATCCTCATTTAAGTATATAAATGCATTATAAGTTCCATCATAATTTTTCCTATCAATATCTATATTTATATAATTAACTTTCTCAACAGTATTTATATCAATACTAGCACTATATTTTTTATCTTTAGTAGAAGCAACAATTGTATAATTACCACCAACACTTACTGAAACTATAACATAATTACTTGGTAAAGGTGTATTTACCCCAAATTTCTCTTTACATTCAGAAATATCATAATCATAACAATAATTATTAAAGCTAACATTTGAATCATCCCCTATTACTGACCATTCAACTTCTCTATCAAGTGCATCTTCAGGAAGTACATTAGCCTTAAGTAATCTTTTTTCATATACTTCTAAATTAATTTTTTTATCTCCCTCAATTTCAATTCCATTTTGTTTTGGATAAACCATAACTTCTACTGAATCTTCAATATCATACCCTAAAACACTAACTTTTATAGTAGCTTTTCCTACACCAACAGCCTCTATTAATCCTTTCTCATTAACAGTTACAACCTTTTCATTACTACTACTCCATTTTATCTCTTTATTTTCTGCATTATAAGGTAAAATCATTGCATGATAATCAAACTTATCACCTATAGTAAATTTAGACTTTGAAGAGTTAAATAATATTACTTCTTTTGGTGAAATAACTTCCGGAACATTATAAATTCCTTTTACCACCGAAGGAACATTAATCGTTGTATTTGGTTTACTTCCCCCATAATTTAAAGAATCATATCTACCACTATTATGTATACTCCATATAGTCTCATCATCCATTAAAAAACCTTGACTAAATATTTTTTTTACTCCACCAAACAACCTATATTTATCTAAACCTTCTAAAGAAGAAATATCATAATGTATTGCTTTAAGTAAGCTATCCTCACTATCAAGTGTCCACACTTCACCATTATCTTTTAAATAATATAACCTTTTTTTATCATTAAAATCAACATTTTTCATTTCTTTTATATGATTATCTACATAAACGTTCTTTAATTCATTAACATCATTTCCATAAAAAGATTCATAAACAACTTTATATATTTCATTATCATCAGTTAAATAAACTAATTCAACAGAAGGAACAAAATAATCATCCATCATAACATCTTTAATTTTCTTATTTGTAATATATTTCTCTTTAAAACTTACTGTAGCAGCGTCTGAATCTATCTTTGGAATCAAGAGATAACTTGCTTCATCATTAGAAATCACCATAACATTCGTATTATAACTAACATTTCCAGTATATACCCTATTAATATTATCAGCTACTTTTACAGGATTAGATATCCCTTTATCAAAGAAAAATAATTCATTATTCATATTTATATAATAATTATTCCCGTATTCTTTAACATTATCAGCAAATTTTATTGGACTATCTAAAATAGCCTCACCATTATTAATTTTTATTCCAAAAATATTCTCTCCATAAATATACAAAGAATTATTCTCATCAAGAATTAAAACACTATTATAATCTCTACTACTTTTATATGATTTGATATTATCAAATATTTTCAAAGTACTTATTTGATTAGAAATAGAGACATCTACAAAAGAAGGTCCTTCAAAATAATCAGCATAAGCATATAAACTATCATCATTGGTTACATAATAGTATTTATCTAACTTCTTTACATTTTCAAATAATAATTTCCTAATTTGGTAAATCTCAAACATTTCTATCTTCCCATCATTATAATGAACCAACACGCCTCTATTTAAGAAATTTTTTAAGTCCTTCACATTCTCTAGTTTATAACTATCAGTTTCATTCCATAAAAATAAATCCCCATTTTCATAAAGTACTGTCGATGATGAGTCATTATTTGTATAATCTACCACATTGATTTTCTCTGAAGCATTAATCTTATAAGCAATTAATGTAATAGTCATTAATATTATACCTGCTATTAAAAATCTAACTTTCTTATTCATTACCATTCTACTCCTAACTTAACTAAATTATACAATATATTTAAAAGAAAAGCAATTAAAATACTCTTCTTAATCTCAATAAAAATAATATGTATTTTAAAAAAGAAGTGCACAGAAGTTGTGCACTTTAAATTGATTCAACGCCTTAGATTATTATTTAATATATTTTTCTATTTTCAAATGAAGATTATCTTTTTTTAATGGTTTAATAAGAACATCAGTAAATCCAGCTTGTTTATATTCTTCATTATATTCATAATTATTATCTTTACTAAGTAAGATTACTGGTACTTTAAAGTTTCTTATTTCCCTCATCTTCTTTAATAATTCATATCCAGTTATTTGACTCAATTCTTCATCTAATAAAATTAAATCATATTTCTTCTTACTCTTTAACTTTGTTAAAGTATCTTTACCTGTTAAAGAATAATCTACTATTATATTGCTTCCTTTAAGTAGTTTTTCAACAATCTTATATGTTGCTTCATTATCATCAATAACTAAGATCTTTTTATTATCATATATTTCTTGGTATTTCTTTAAGTCGGCAGATTCTTCAAGTTGAATCTTTTGATCTAGAATTATCTTTACTTTAGTACCTACCCCATAATTTGAAGATATTAACATTGTTCCATTCATTAACGTAATTGTCTTATAAGCTTGAGAAGTATTCAAATCATTTAATTTTATCTGCTCTAAAGAACTACTTTTAATTCCTACACCAGAGTCTTCAATAGTAATTATTAATCTACAGATATCATTTTTTATAATAGTATTTACATCTAATTCAACATAACCCTTTTCAGTATACTTAACACTATTATCTAATATTAATGATAAAACTTTCTTTAGTCCTATTGAATCTCCATATAATAGCTCTGGGATATTATGTTCAATATTAGTTCTAAATTCAAGTTCTTTCTTCTTTACTTTAGGAGTATATATTCCAATTACCTCTTTTAAAATATTCTTTATATTATATTTATTATTATATACTTTTATCGAAGTAGAATCTATCGTAGAGACATCTAATATATCATTAGTCATATTCATAAACTTAGAAGTTTCCCCTTTAATATTTCTAGCACTATCCTTATCTTGTTCTAAAGAATCACTATCTAAGATTATATCAGCCTCACTATTAATATTTTTAGTAGTTTCTCTAATTTCTTGAGTCATATTATATAAAAACATTGTCTTCTCTTCATTAGCATTATCAGATATTTCTTTAGCTTTATGCATTTCTTTCAAAAGTTTCATATCAGGGTTTTCAATGGTAAAGTACATAAGCATAGTTATAAATGCATCATTTGATGTTGCTAAAAGAAGTTCTGGAAATATTTTTTGAACAAATGAAGCAATTGTTCCTAAGAGTAAATAGGCATATATGGGTAAATATTTTTTGCTCTTTATGTTTTTATAACTTTTGATTAGGCAGAAAATGGTGCTGATTATTAAAATAATAATTCCTATGTATACGGCATTTACTGCTAATCCGTATGAATACTTAACATAATTGTCTACAATATTAAATTTTATTGGTAAGTAAGCAATTAAAATTGTTATTGTTATATATAAAATTGAAAAAGCTATTGTGACTTTTTTCATATATTCTTTTAATTCCTTCTTATCACTTAGATTTGATGAAATAAGAAAAACATATATTCCGAAGATTGATCCCCATAAAACTAAACTACTTAAAAATATTTTATTTATAATTATATATAAATTTAGATATTCAAGAGCAATTCCGGCAAAGATACAGCAAAGTAATTCTAATACAATGCTTATTATGTTAATAATTATTAATTTTGAATATATTCTATTTTCTGGAGTTTTTATTTTTTCTTTTGAATAATATGCTATATACAATAAGATGCTATAAAAGAAACTGATTATGGTAAAAAATATGGTACTATTTATTTTCATCATCACACATCCTTACTATTAGAGTATAACATACATTTAAGTTAAAAAAAAGAAAATTAGTTTTATTTTCTTTTTAATTCTTCTTCTCTTTTCTTTTCTAATTTTTTATAATCTACTTTTCCAACCGTTGTTAGCGGAAGATCATCTTCTAAAATAAAATCTGTTGGCTGAGAGTAATTTGGCAATTCTTCTTGACACAAGGCAATTAATTCTTTTTTTATTTCTTTCCACTTATTTATCCTGTCTTCTTTTAAGACAATATGAGCTTCTGGGGATGAGCCAAATTCTTCACTAGGAATAGTAATAACGCAACAGTTTTCTATGTTGGAATTTTTTTGAATTACTTGTTCCATTATTTGAGGATATATTTTAAATCCACCGTGAGCCATCATTCTTTTTAGTCTTCCTTTAAAATATAGAAAACCATCTTTATCTGCAGTAAATGCATCTCCTGAATGGATCCATCTTACTTTGTCATTATGTTGAATCATTACTTTTTTTTCTTCTTCTTCGTTATCTAGGTATCCTTGCATCATACTATCACCAGTAATACATAATTCACCAACTTGGTTATATAATAATTCGTTATCAGTATTCTCTTCAAAGATTCCAACATTTACCTTTGGTAATGGTATTCCTAAACTTAGTAGTTTGTTTCTTGTTGTTAGGCATAAAATTGCAGTTGAGGATAATTCTGTCATACCATATCCTTTTTCGGCTACTGCTTTTGAATTATGACTTTCTAGGAAAGCATTGCATTCTCTTTCTTTTGTTTCACTTAGGGTGTCGCCACCTATTCCTAGATGTTTTAGACAACTCCAATCCATTTTTAGGGCTTCTTTATCGTGAATAAAATCTTCAACATAGCTAGGTACTGTTAGGGTGTGATTAGGTTTATATTGAATCATTGATTCAGTAAATTCTTTGGGTGATAAGATTGGGGCGATAATGTTGGTTATTCCTAGAGACATAGGCATATGGATAGTAGCAACAATTCCATATGCTACAAAAGGAACAATACCATTTAAAAAGGTATCTTTTTTACTATATCCGGTATCAAGTAGTTTGTATTGTAGTGCCATTGCATTAAAGTTATCATTAGATAATTTAACGGTTTTTGAAATACCCGTTGTTCCGCCAGTATGAACTAAGGCTGCTAAGGTATCTTTTTGATATGGAGGGACTTTTACTTTTTTAAAAGGTGTGAAGATATTCATTAAGTGATTCCAAGATATATATTTCTTTTTTTTCTTAATATTAGTTATTTCATTATATAATTTAGAATTGTTTTTTTGTTTTTTTACTTCTCTTATTTTCTTAATTAGTCTTATTATTTCTTTAATTGATGGGAGTTTATTCTTTTTAGATATTTCTTTTAGCATAAGTGATAATTCTTCGGAATCCTTTTTAAAAGCTAAATTAGATATTTTATTAAAAGGAAATGGTACTGAATTATATGGTGAGACGGTTATAATGTTTTTAATACTTTGGGTATTGTTTAGAGCTTTATCAAATTCAGGTAAAAAGTTGTCCATTACTAAGACGGTAGTTGATTTTACTTCATTTATATAATTTGCTATGGACTTAGCATCACTTCTTACATCTATTAAATTTATGACAGCTCCCATTTTATTTAAGGCATAGAAAAGAATTTCTATTTCAGGATTAGCTACGGACATAACGGTTACAACATCTTTAGGTCTTATACCTAGACGGTATAGTTTTTCAGCTGTTTTATCAATTTCTTTTTCAAATTTTTTAAAAGTTATTTTTTTACCAAAATAAGAAATTGCAAAAGCATCTAGATTATCTTGGTTTTCATAACACATATATTCATATGCTGACATATTGGGTATGTCTTTAGTAATTGCATCTTCACTATAGTATTTTAACCAAGGTTTATCAATACTTAAATATCCAGTTCCTGGTCCTTGGATGGTGCCTAATGATAAATTTCTTAAATATAGATTTCTTTCTTTTATTTCTGATGATGAAAGTGTTGAGAGTTTCTTTTTGTATTCTTTTAATGATTCTTTATTCATAATTTTCCTCCTTAAAAAATGTGCATATATTTTAGTTTATATTTTAGCGAGTGAATAGTATATGCCCTATTTTGGTTATTTTATGACTTATATAGTTTATTTTAGCAGATGTTTTGGCTTTAGTAAAGAAAAAGCCATTAAAATAATGGCTATAATTGATTTGAGATTTATTTTTTTCTAAGAATTTTTAGTTTAATGTTTTGTGGAGGATAGAAAATGTTTGCTAATTTAAAGATTCCTTTTTCGTTTGAAAAGGTTGTAATTGGTGGGCAAATAATACCTGTAGTGTTGGGTGTTATTTGGATTTTTCCTCTTGAGTATTTGGGAAATAAGTTATTACTGGCACCAATTAGGCCTATGTTACCTGGAATAATTGGATCTAGGTAACTTGGGATACAGCCAAAGTGATTATGTCCTGAGAAAACTATATCTGTTTTCTTTAGTGAGGGGATGCTAGTGAAGTTATGAGGATTAAAAATATTATTAGGACTATGTTCTAGGATGATATTTAGAGTATCATCTGGAAAAGTTATATTTTTAACAGTAGATAGCCAGATTGGTAATGGTTCTTTATGTTTATAGTATGTTCCTTGATATTTTGTTCCATAAAAATATATTTGATTATCTTGATAGGAAGTGTTTTCTAAGAGGTGTAAATTAGGGATGTTTCTTAACATATTTAGATACTTGGAATTTTCATTGGAAATATTTTTATAATTAGTTAGAATGTCATGGTTTCCTAAGATGGTAATTATTTTGGTTATTTTTGATAGTTTTAATAAGTAATCTCTTAGGGGGGGTAGTTCTTTTGATGAAATGTTAGGATCATCTATAAGATCTCCTAGTAAGAGAATATAATTGGGAGAGTCAGTAGTTAATTTAGATAGTTCTTTGTATAGATAATTTAGATTCATATTTTTATAATAGTGAATATCTGAATAGATTATAAAAGTTTTAGTTGATAGTAATTTATTATTTTCTATCTTATATATTTTAGACATAAATCCTTCCTTATATATTAATTTATTTTTGACAGTTTGGACAGTAGTAAGTTCCTCTACCATTAATAGTTGTTTTTAGTATTTTGGTATGACATTTAGGACAAGGTTGATTTTCTTTACCGTGAACTAGTATTTCTTGTTGAAATAATCCTGTAATACCATCTACGGAGGTATAGGTATGGATAGTGGTACCCCCTTTTTTAATAGATTTTTCTAAGATTTCCTGAGTGTTTTTGATGATGGCGGATAAATTTTTAGTAGTTAATTTTGTACCTTGTGTTTGGGGATTTATTTGGGATAGATAAAGGATTTCATCGGCGTAGATGTTACCTATTCCGGCAATTATTGTTTGATCTAGGAGAAGTGTTTTTATGGGTTTCTTTTTATTTAGTTTTTCTTTTAGATAGGTTGTTGTAAGATGTTTATCCCAGGGTTCTAATCCTAATTTTGATAAAGGGGTTAATTCTAGTTTATCTTTAGTTACTAGATACATTTTACCAAATTTACGAGTATCATTATATCTTAATTCTTGATGATTATCTAGGCTGAAAATAATATGATCGTGTTTTGTATATGGTTCATTTTGTTCTTTTATAAAGTATTTTCCTTCCATACGAAGATGAGATATTAGAAAGTATTTATCTAAACGAAAGATAATGAATTTTCCTCTTCTTGTAATATCATTAATTGTTTCGTTAGCAATATTTTTGATAAATGTTTCTTTATCAGGGGATGCAATAATACCAGGCCAAAGAACATTACAACTTATTATTTTTCGATTTTTTACTTTTCTTAGTAATCCATTTTTTACAGTTTCTACTTCAGGTAGTTCTGGCATAATATCAACTTCTTTCAACAAATATTTTATCAGAAAAAAGACTTAAAAGCAAAAGTTTTAAGTCAATTCAACATCAGTATATGAGAATCCACTACCAATACATAAATTTTGGTAAAGCAGTTTAACGGATGCTTCGGCATATTTATAGTGAATTTTATTATCTTTGATATAAGAATAGATAACGGAATCTAAATTATCTTTGATTAGATTTATATAGATATCTTTTTGTTCTATTAATTCTTTTTTAGATATGACTTCATTACATTCTTTATTGGGATTCTTTTTGTATATATATTCGATAGTGGGATCTTCAATTTCTTTGTTGTAGTATGCTGTTGCTAAATTTAGAAAGTTAGTATTTGCTAATTTTAAAATATCTTCGTTACTTAATACTTTTTTATTTTTCAAATTAATATTAATCGTATTTAGGTATGTATAAGTGTTTTCAACACTGACTATGTACTCTTGATATATGGTTAAGATATTGGCATTAATTTGAGCCCAGACATTACTTTCTAGTATATGAGTATCTTTAAATTGTTATTTCGTTTCAGGGTCTTTGTTAGTACTGTTGATTATTTTTTCAATGTCTTTGATGTTATTATCTTGCTTATCAGTAAATTTTTTTATTAAAGTAGAATCAAGGTTTTTAAAGTTTACTTTTTTTAGGGTTTCATTACTAATATTATAATCTTCGATAGTTACAAAATCTTCGATATTTTTATATTCTTCAGTTGTTTGGTTATCATTTTCTTTTGATTTAAGATAATTTATACAAAAAATGGAGATTCCTAGTAATAGTAGTAATAAGATAAAGATGATGACTTTTAATATTTTATTTTGTTTTTGAATATTTTCCATAAATATTTACTCCTTTCGTATATTATAATACTCATAGTATAGAAGAATTTAGGATGTTTATTATTTGGCATCATACCAATTAGAACCAAATTCAATATCAACTTCTAGAGGGACATCTAGGGTAATGGTGGATTCCATAATGGTTTTGACAATGTTTTTGACTTTTTCTTTTTCATCATTTAGGACATTAAATATTAATTCGTCGTGAACTTGAAGAAGCATTGTACTTTTTAGTTTTTCTTTGGTAAATGATTCATCTATTTCAACCATAGCCTTTTTTAGAATATCGGCACTGCTCCCTTGTATTGGAGTATTTAGGGCCATACGTTCTCCCATACTTCTTTGAAGGTAATTAGAACTGGTTAATTCTTCGATGGTTCTGGTACGATTCATAATAGTTTTAACATAACCGGTTTGATGGGCTAAAGCTATTTCTCTATTCATATAATCTTTAATTCCTGGATATGTTTCAAAATAGGTTTCAATAAATTGTTTAGCTTCTTTAGGGCTAATACCTAGATCTTCGGCAAGGCCATATGGACTTATTCCATATAGGATACCAAAATTTACAGCTTTGGCTTGACGACGCATATTTTTAGTAACGGCATAATCTGGTACTTTGAAAATGTCCATAGCTGTTTTTGTATGAATATCTTGTCTGTTATTGAAAGCATCAATTAATTCTTTAACTTTGGATAAATGAGCAAATATTCTTAATTCTATTTGGGAATAATCTGATGACATAATAGTAGAATTTTCTTCAGGAATAAAGGCTTTTCTTATTAGTCTTCCAAATTCATTTCTAACTGGAATGTTTTGAAGGTTTGGTTCGATTGATGATAATCTGCCAGTTCTAGTTAGGGCTTGGGTGTAGATGGTATGGATTTTACCATCTGGCATTACAGAATTAAGAATTCCCTCTAGGTATGTTGTATATAATTTGTTTAGGAGACGATATTCAAGAATTAGTTTTATGATGGGATATTCGATTAGTTTTCCTAGAGTATTAGCATCGGTTACATAACCGGTTTTATTCTTTTTGCCAGATGGAAGTTTTAATTCTTCGAAAAGAACTACTCCTAATTGTTTGGGTGAGGAAATGTTAAATTCGTGTCCTGCTAAATTGTAGATATCTTTACTAATTAATTCTATTTTAACTTTTATTTCTTCTTTCATTTCTTCAAGAATAGATTTGTCTACGCGTATTCCATTTAATTCCATTTTAGCTAAAACTGTTGTTAGAGGTAATTCTATATTGTTATATAGATCTATTTGGTTATTAGCTATTAGCTTATCCTTTAATGAAGTCATTGTATCATATATAAATTTGGTTTTTTCAAGGCATAATAATTTATATTCAGAAGACTGATAATCAGGATTTTTAGAAGGATGAGAAATGTTATAATTTAGATCATTAGCTAGATAAATTAAATCATCTTTTACGGAATAATTTAGAAGATATGCTGCTAGCATTGTATCAAATGTACAAGTTGGAATATAGAAATTTTTTCTTTTAAAGATTGAATATAATTTTTTGTAGTTATAGGTATAAATATTAATTCCTTTTAGGAAGTCTGTATTAGTTAAGGCGTCTTCTTTTATATAAAGATGAGTGGTGTTATTATAAATACTTATACTAATAATGTTGGCTTGATGATAGTTATCATTATCTAATTCTAGATTAATAGCAACGTCTGTTGTTAGATTTATTTGATTTATATCAGTTATTTCTTCGTAAGTAATATTGGTTGATGAAGAGGATTTAGGAACTTTTTTTAATAAAGAGTGAAAGCCAAGATCGTGATAAATGTTTATTAGATCGTCAGTATATTCTTGTTGGTATTTTATATGTTCAAAGTTAGTATCTATAGGTACTTCACGATAGATTGTAGCAATATCATATGACATATAGGCATTATCTTTATCATTAATTAATTTTGTTTGAGTGGCTCCTTTAATGGAACTAATATTTTGATAAACGCCATCTAATGATCCGTATTCTTGAAGTAGTTTAATAGCAGTTTTTTCGCCGATGCCTTTTACACCTGGAATGTTGTCGGAGGTATCTCCCATTAGTGATTTTAGGTCTATCATTTTGATTGGCTCTAGTCCATAAGTGTTATAAAACACTTCTTTATTCATACGAATATAATCTTTTTGTTTTAGTAGTTTTACTTCAATGTCTTCGGATATTAATTGAAGTAAGTCTTTATCACTACTGATAATTGTTCCTACATATTCGGGTTCTTCATCTATTTTTTTTGAAAAGGTGCCAATAATGTCATCAGCTTCATAACCAGGACATTCATAGTATTTTATACCCATAGCAGTTAAGATTTTTTTAGCTACGGGGAATTGACGTTTTAAGTCATCTGGGGTTTCATCTCTTTTTCCTTTGTAATAATCATATTTTTCGTGGCGAAAAGTTTTTCCAATATCAAATGCTACCATTATATATTCAGGGTTTTCTTCAGTAATGATTTTATTCATCATATTAACAAAGCCATATAGGGCATTTGTTGGAAATCCTTCTTGATTGGTCATTATTGATCCTGAGTATAGGGTGGCAAAATAACTGCGAAACATTAAGTTATTACCATCTACTAAAACAATTTTTTTCATATTATTCTTCCTTTCATTAGCTAGTTATTAATTGTAATGTGTTCTTATATATATCATATCATAAATTTAGGGATAAAAGAAAAAAACTTGGAAAAAGTTCCAAGTTTAATTATTTGATTATATATGGTGAATCAATAGTTCCATCACCGCTTGTCAATAGGACTCTTGATTTTAGATATACTACAGGTCTTATTTTAAGAGTATTGTTTATGTTAGTTAAATTTATACTGCTACCTATAGTATATACTTTATCATTAATAATTTCTACTGTTGGGGATTCTTCTTGTTCTTTGGTTGTTGGTGTCTTATAATCTATGGTTCTCGTCCACTCTTCTTGAAGTAGATTTAAATAGTTTTTTTGTAGGCAAGTGCTTATAAGATTAGATAGTGTTAAATTGCTGCATACAGAAGCGCTTAAATAGTCAGTTATGTTTAAAAGATTTATCTTTGACTTTAATTCGGTATTTAAATATTTTATTTGTTGAGACTCATCAATATATTCTTCTTGATAGGTGATTTCTTTTAGATAATTTTGGTTGTTTAGTTTGTATTCTGTGTCTAAATATTTTTTTATTAGAGAGTTATTCCAAGAATTATTTTGGTTAGTTTGATATTTCATTGGTTCTAAATAGTCATTTTTTATTATTTTTGTTAAGTATTTTTTCTCGGTTTGATCATAATATGTGCCAATTATTCGCCATAGTTCACAAGTAGATGTATCTTGTTCATTTGTACAATTATAGTAGATAAAATTATGAGGATTGTCACCATAGTATAAGTAATTATCTATATTATTGGTGGTTACTTTTTTTATTCCTGATTTTCCTGCAAGATATCCATTTAAAAGGTTATAGTTGGTTATTTTATATATATCATTATTATTAGCTGTTTCTTTTTTTAGGGTTATTATTTGATAGATTGAACTGCATTCTTTACCTTCTATACATAGGTATTGGTCTTTATACTGGGTAATATCTTCAATGGAAGCAGTAGTTATTTCTTTAGGGTTTGTTAAGGTAAAGTTTTCTCCTTGATAAGTAAATTTATCTGATATATAAAAGGGTACTTCATTTGGAAGGATTATTTCTTTAGTTAGATTTTTATATGTTAGGTATCCTTCTTTATCTTCATTAAATTTGTTATTATTTTCTTTTAAATAAGTTGATAATTCTTGGTAAGAATTAATTGTTTTAGTAATGGTTGTTTTATCGTTATCAATATTTAGGGAACAGGTTTCTTTTTTTTGATTTGTTGAAACACCAATGTTTATTTTTACATCATAATCGTTATCATTAATTATTAAAAGGGGTACTCGTACTCCGGTAATACTTGGGATAATACCTGATGAGATATTGGTGGTAGCGGTTACTTGAAATACTTTAATACTGGAAGTTTCAATAGATTTGTTAGGTATTTTATACCAGGTGCTGTAGCATAGATCATATGTAAATGTGTTGTATATATCGACGTCTGTATTTATATAACTATTTTTAGGTATTGTTATTTGTCTATATTCAGACATATTTTCAGTTATCTTTAGAGTATTTGGAGTATGAATTGTAACAACACTAGATGTTTCTCCTTCAAGGGTAAAGATAGCATAGGTTGAATATACGGATAGAGCAACTATACCAACAATTATTATTAGTAACAGGTATATTTGTTTTGTAGGTAACTTACTCATATAATCACTCCCTTATTATTATTTATTTATATCTGGCTTGAATGGCATGAACATTTATTTTACCAGTTATGATGTGTCCCATTTCAAAATTTTGATTATAGTTAGTGTTATCTAACCAGATAATCAATGTATATGTAGCCGTTTCACCGTGACCTAGAAAAATATTATTTATTAGATTTTTTGCTCCTTTGTTTTGAACTGTACCTCTAGTTAATTCTTTTCCTTTACTGTTATATAGGGCATATTTAATGGCATTTGCAGCAAATTCATTTTTTGAAATGTCTAAGTCGAGGGCGATTATTTGATCTAGAGTTCCAGAACTAGAAATTGCAAAATTATTGCGATAAACATCTTTGTAGGAATTATATGTAACATTTTTTAATGGTAATAATTCTGGATTTTCTAAGTAAATTCCATTAATATAATTTATTTGTAGGGTTCCTGTATATAGGACAGTCCCCTCTTCTTTTTGGCTAGCTTTTAACATAAAGTATGCTAAAGTAGCACCAATAATCATAGTAATAAAGGTTAAAACTAGAACAATTAAGTAGAATAGTTTTTTCTTGTTTTCACTACTTTCTATCATTACTATCACCTATTATAATGATACACTAGTTAATAAAAAAAAGCAAGATTATTATTATTTATTTCTTGCTTTTTTTATGTCATTTTTTTTATTTTAGTCTACTCTACCAGTAATAATTCCACTTTCACCTTCAACATTGGCTTTTACAATAATTGTTCCTTTGTATTGTTTTCCTTGGTCAATATTTTGATCATCATTATTTTCTTTGATGAAGATTACTAAGTCATATACTTGAGCAGTATTAGTAATAGTTTTAGTGTTTAATTTGTTATCAGCTGTTAGACCAAAAATAGAATTAACAGCCATTGGATTAGTGTTATATGTTTTTACTCTTGTTGATTCATTTATTGAATAGCAATTATTACTTTCATCTTCGTCTTCATTAGTACATAAATTTAGATTTAATGATTTGGCATTTTGTTTACCTATTACTTGCCATCTCTTTTCTTCGATACAATTAGCTTCTTTAACTTCGTTAGTATCTCCTTCGAAACTTGCATATTCTTCAGAACTACAAGTGTATGTTCCACTTACATCATATAATCCATAACTTAAATAAGTAAAAGTATTTAATTCATTATTTAGGGTAGCAGTTATTTCTCTTTCAACATCACTACTTACAGAAAAACGATAGATACTGCAAACTTGTTTTCCTTTAGTATCAATACATTTTGTTTTTTCATTTTCGGCAAAGTTACCATCTTCAGAAAATGAATCTTTACGCATTGCATATACTTTTTTTACAACATCTAGAGTGGCTGGAATTAATTCATCAGCTTGAGCTGATACTTGTTGCCCATCTAAGTATTGAACACTAACGGTAGCACCTTTAGCATTAACTGCTCCTTCTTTACTGCTTGTAGAAATTGAGAAATATGCTAAAGTGGCTCCAACTAAGGCTACTATTAAGGTAGCAATGGCTACAACGCCATAGAATATATCTCTACTTTTATTATCACTCATAATATCACTCCTTTATTATCTATACCAATGATATCATTAACTTTTAGAAAAAGCAAGTTTTTTATTTAATTTATTTTATTTTTTTGGTATACTTATTTTGGTGATAAAATGAATGATTGTATTTTTTGTAAAATTGTAAATGGAGAAATTCCCTCTAAAAAGATTTATGAGGATGAGAAAATTTTTGCTTTTTTAGATATTAATCCAGTAAGTACGGGACATACTTTAGTTATTCCTAAGAAGCATACTTTAGATTTTGAAACAATTAGTGAGGATGATTTTAATAGTGTCATTGATGGAGCTAAAAAAATTGCTAAATTATTAGTTAAAGAATATAATGCTGATGGATATACTTTAGTACAAAACAATGGAATTGCACAAGATGTAAAACATTTTCATTTGCATATAATCCCTAAGTATAAGAAAAAATAAATTATTAATAGATAAAATAAAAAGATTACTTTTAGTTGATGTAAATACATCACTAGAGAGTAATCTTTTTAAAAAAGTTAAATTGTTTAGTCTAAGATATAATAAATTATATCTATAATAGCTAGCTATAGTTATTTTATAATTATTTTTATATTCTTACATAAGATCCTAGGATGATAGCAAGTAAGATGTAAATTACTAAAACGATTAAGTATCCACTTCCACATCTTTTATAGCTTTGACAAGTAGTAGTGGTACTGCAAGTAGTGTTTGACATTTTTTTACCTCCTTTTTGAGTTATTTTATATCCATGCTCCTAGTATGATTATTAATAAAATGAATAGAACTAAAACAATAGCAGCTGATGATCCGCATCCACAATTTCCCATATACACAATCCTCCTTTTTTGTCTTTTCACATTATTGTATGGAAATATTTAAAAAGTGTGAATGTTTAAAAAAATTTTATTATAAAATATTTTACTGTATGTTCTTTTGTCCCATATTTTAGGGAAAGTATTGAATTTTATTATTTTTTTTGTTATGATAGGTATTGTGTTAAGAGAGGAGAGTTAATAATGGCAAAAGATAAAAATGCTAAAAAAACACAAAATAAAAATGTTTTAGAAAATAATGCGAAAGAAAAGAAAAACTACGATAAAGTTAATTCAGTTATGAAAAATATTGATGATAACCGAGTTAGTATTATTTTATTTGTTGTAGGTTTTTTAGTTGCAACGTTACTATTTAGGTGTATTTTATGGCCTGATAGAATAGCTACTTTAAAAGATGGAACACAACCTGTAGCTACTTTAACTGATAAGACTATTACAGCTGATGATTTATATGAGGATATGAAGAAACAATATTCAGTTAATATTTTACTTAATAAAATTGATGATACTATATTATCTAAGTTATATGAAGAGAATAAGGATATGAATGATGAGGTTACAAATACTGCTGAATCTTATTATCAATTTTATGAGAAGAATTATGGGTATACAAAAGAACAATTTTTAAGTGAGAATGGAATTACAGAAAAGGAATTCTTAGAAAGTTTAAAATTAAATTATCGTAGAAATAAATACTATGAAGATTATGCACTTAAGTTAGTAACTGATAAGGAAATTGAGAAATATTATAAAGATGAAGTTTTTGGCGATGTTGATTCTGAACATATTTTAGTAAGCATTGATAAGGAAAAGGGATTATCTGATGAAGAAGCTAAGAAGTTAGCAAAGGAAATTATTGCTAAGCTTGATAGTGGTAAAAAATGGGATGAAGTTGTTGAGGAATACAAAGATAAGATTACTCATGAAAAGTTAGGTTATCGAGCTTTTAATGCTAGTTTAGAAAGTGCTTATTTAAAGGAATGTAAGAATTTAAAAGTTGGAGCTTATAGTAAGGAACCTGTACTTACATCTTATGGTTATCATATTGTTTATAAAGTTAATCAAAAAGATAAACCTGAATTAGATACAGTTAAAGATAGTGTTAGAGAAGTTTTGGCTACTCAAAAAAAGAAAGCTGATGAAAATTTATACTACAAAGCTTTAATTAGTATGAGAGAAGATGCAAAGTTAGAGTTTGTTGATACAAAACTTGGTAATGAATATAAACAATATAAAGATAAATATAAATAAAATTTGGTTATTTAAAAAGCAGATAATGATGTTATCAAGTTGAAGATTACATCAAACTCTGCTTTTTTAATGTTTTTAAAGGAAAAGTTTATACATTAATTATAATAATTCAGGTAAGTTTAATTCTTGTTTTACTCTTTTAATACTTTGATAGATTTTATTTAGATCTTTTTTTGATAACTCTTGTAATTTACTATAGATAATATTTGAATCTTCTTCGATTAAATTATAAATATCATAATATATATATTTTAGGATATATTCGTCTTTTGTTTTATCTAAAGATTTTAAGTATTTTTTTATGTATTTACTCTTTTCTTTGGTAATTCTACTTTGATATGTTATTTTATTTGTTTTAATTATTTGATATTTTATATTTATGTTCTTAAATAGATCTTTATCTTCTAGTATGTCATCAGATTCTTCGAAGATTAGACTACTTTTTTTTAAGACTTTCCCATTACTATCAAGATATAATCCAAGAATTTCAAAGCCGCTAGTAATTAAAAACATTTTGTTAGTTTTGGATAAGGTTTTTGAATCGATAATGATGTCATTATTTTTTATATTTAAATAATCTTTGGTAGATACTTTATAGATGGGTATTTTTTTGATGTTAATTATTTTATCAGTAGATTTCCATTCATAAAATTCATAATAGGTATCATGAAAATTTAATACGATGTCATATACGTAATCCATATTTTTTATCTCCTTTTATATACATAGATAAATTTAGTATTATAAATCCTAAGATTGTAAAATAGCACTCTATTCTACTGCTTATAAATTTAACATAATACGAAAAATTATACCCAATATTTAGTAGATTTAAATATAGAATTAAATAAATGAATCCTATGGTCATTAGACCAAAGCCAAATAAAAAGAAAAAAATACGGGTCATTTAGTTACCACCTATAATAGTGTATTCTAAAGACGGGTATTTTATTATTCTAAATAGTTAGTATCATCATTCGAGAAAGTAATTTTTTCATTATTATCCAATTTTACATCACTTATTGCTTCGAATTTTTTACTTATTTTGTTTGAGGTTATATTTAGGGCATCAACATCTTTGGTAACGGTTTCAATACTTTTAGATAGTTTATTCCATCTTTCTTTGTATCTTTGAAAGTCAACTCCTAGTTTTACTAATTCATCATGAACTACTTTTGAATATTTATCTCTTTCAATATTTTTTATTAGTATTTGTATAGTAGTTAATGATGACATTAGGGTTGTTGGTGATGCTATCCATACTTTTTTACTGTATGCATATTCGATTAAATCATTATGATAGGCATTAATTTCAGCAAAAATGGCTTCAGCAGGTAAAAACATTATGGCTTGATTGGAGGTTACTCCGGGTATTATGTATTTGCTACTTATGGCGTCAATGTGTTTTTTGACGTCAATTTTAAATTGTTTTTCGTGTAGGTCCCTTTCACTATTACTTAGATTTTTATCAACCATTAAGCGATAGTTTTCTAAAGGAAATTTGGAATCTATTGCTAGGGTTCCTAGTGGCTCTGGGGTGAAGAGAACGGCATCAGCTATTGTCCCATTTGGTAAAGAATATTGTAAATGATAGATTTTATCATTTTTCTCTCCAAAAACACTAGATAAAATGTGTTTTAAATTAACTTCTCCGAAGATTCCTCTACTCTTTTTGTCGGTTAAAATACTTTGAAGAGAAACAATATCACCAGATAAACTATCTATTTTTTTCTGAGCTTCATCTATTTTAGATAATCTTTCAATGATGTTGGTAAATGTTTTGTTTGTCTTGTTAAAGTTTTCTTCAAGACGTTCATTTACTTTATCATTAATCAAAATTAATCTTTTTTCGACTTTATCTTCAAGTTTATCGAAGGATTCTGAGGTGCTTTTAGATAAGTCTGTTCTAAAATTTGATAATTCTTTAATGGTGGTTGTTTCTACTCGACCGATTCTTTCTATTAGATTGTTATTACCTCTGGCTAAGATAATTATTAATAAAATTATTACTATTATTAGTAAAGCTACTATTATATATTCTAACATATTATCACCTATTAATAGTATAACTTATTTAAGGTATTTTGAAAAGTCTAAATAGCCTTCCTTGACATAAAAAGTTTTATATCCAAATAAATTTAAACGATTACTTATTTCCATACTTTGCTTTCCATAATCACAATATAAATAGTAAGTATCTTGTTTATTTAAATATATAGAATAATTTGATAATAAACTATAATAAGGAATGTTTTTGGAATTATTTAAATGACCTTGATTGTAAGTATATTTATCTCTTATATCTATAATTATTGGATTTGGTAGATGAATTAAATCCTGTATACTTATCTCATTCATAATATCACCTATAGTAGTATATTTATATATTCATTTATTGATAAGTTAGAATGACTATGTATTTTTATAGAAGTTAGAGTTAAAAAATAAATTCCTTTAAATTCAGAAAACTAAAGGAATTTATTTCTAATTTTATTCATTATCATCAAAGAAGAAATCATCAAAGAAATTTTCATCATCGGTATTGTCACTATATAAGTTGTCATTTTCTTTAGATAATTCTTCAAGATTAATTGAGGTATTATCTTGGTTAGTGGTATTTGATACTTCAGAATTATCTGAATTAGGTAATTGTTCAACCCTGGTGTCTTTGACTGACTCTGGTTCTGAAGAATTATTTTCGGTGGTTTTTTGTTTTTCTTTTTCTAGTCTTTCTTCTTCTTCTAATTCAGCAATTTTAGCATCTATTCTTTTCACTAAATCATCTACATTAAAGTTGTTGTCAGTACCTACTGGTTCTTGATGAAGAAGGAATGGGTTTGCACCAAACATTGGGTTTGATGATACTAATTTTGAAGGATTTTCAAAGGCATCATCACTGTTTAGATTTCCAGACATCATTTCATTCATTTTTTTCTTTTTTAATTCTTTTACAAATTCTCTGATGTCAAATAATTCAACAGTATGTTTTTCTCTTGTTGGGTATGTTGCTTTAGAATAAACTTTTCCCCAATCCATTTGCCAGTTTGGAATTAATTTTGTTCTAAATGGCATTGTTCTTAGTCTTAAAGAAATGGTTTCATATTGTTTTAATCTTTGGAGATCACTTACTGTTACTAGTGGTCTTGTTTCTTCTTTTTTATCTTTTCCTACTTTTACAAGTTTTTCTCCACATAGTTTACTTAATTCTTCAAGAGCAGATAACTCACTACTAATTAGATATGTAATATTACAGTTACCTTTAATTGTTTCGGCTTGTTCTTTTCCATAAACTTGAGTTAATTGAGCATAGTTTTGAATTATAAAAGTAAAACGAATTAGCCTTGAACGAGCAGCAGTTACCATTGTTGTTACATCTTTTAATGGAGGCATATTAGCAAATTCATCAAGTATAAAATTTGTTCTATATGGAAGTTTACCTCCTGACTCTTGGGCAACATCAATTAATGTTTCATAGCATTGTTTGATAAAGATGGTTGCTAGGGAGTGAAGAGTTTTTTTCTCATCTTGAACAATCATAAATACTGCTGTTTTTTGACGACCGACATTTTTAATATCGAAGTCACTGTGACATAACATTTCTGATAAGTTATCACGTGAAGAGAAAATTTTAATTTTTTGTTTAAATGTTGCTAATACACCTTGCTTGGTTTCTTCAGCGGTGTATACAACACCGGAAGCATTTACGTATGCAGGACGTGATGGATCTTTAGAATTAAAGTATTCTTTTATGTAGTTATTGTTTGGTCCACCAAATCTTTCTTCGCCAAGGCTTGACATAAGATTCATACTGTTAAGATTGATTTGTGCTTCACTGGCATCTTCGAATAATCCTAGGGCTAAGCCGGTAAAGTAATCGGCAGCAGATTTTTCCCAAAAGGGATCAGCATTGCCACTTTTTTCTTCATATAAAATATTTTGGGCTAAGTCATCTAGTAACTCAATGGCTTTATCAGTGTTTCCTTCTTTGTATAAGTTGTATGGCAATGACATTGGATTCCAACCGTTACCGTTTTGAGGGTTACGGAAGTTTAAAAGGACAATATTGTATCCTCTTTCTCTTAACATTTCACCAGTTTGTTCATAGATTTCACCTTTAGGATCGGTAATAATCATTGATTCATCGTGTTTGGCTAGGCTTTGAACTAATGGGAATACTACTGCTTGGGTTTTACCTGATCCGGTAGCACCAATTACGATGTTATGTGCTTCACCGTTGTCAACCCAAATATCTTTACCATTATTGATAACTACTAATCCGGCAGCATCAGCGTGGTAAGCTTTGGGATCTATTTTGTTTAATTGTTTTTTTACTTCATTTTTTGTAGCCCATCTAGCATAACCATCACTCTTTTTTTGTCCTAGAGCGAAACCAAAGCCGGATTCTCTATCAAAGATATAAGAATTTACAGCAGCAAAGACACCAATTAATGCTAGAATAAATAATACCATAGTTGCGGCAATGTATTCACTTGTAAAGGCTTTAAAAGGCCATAATCCGTAGAAATGTCCCTCTCTTGATAAATATGATATATTTAGAACACCTATACTGCATAAATATAATAATAATACACAGAAGCAAACAAATATGATTAAATCTTTAGGCTCAATTTTGAATTTCATTTTTAACACCTCTCATATTAGTTAAATTATAGCACAAAATAAAGTCATTTTCCATACTTTTCTAATTCATTTTTTAATTATATAAGTTTAGATTTTAGAACTATTATTTAAATGTTTAAAATGTGAATTAATGTAAGGTTTATTTATTAAGAAAAATGAAAAATGAATGACTATTCATCATCCATATCGCTCTTACTCTTTATTATATTATATATAAAATATCCAAGTAATAGAACTATTAGTAAAATAGCTGAAAATATATATAGAGTATAATCTTTTTTTTGTTCATTATTTTTATTTGATGAACTACTAGGGCTTGAATCTGTTTTTAGAGATTCAAGAGTTAGATTAATAGCTTTGTTACTAGCATTTTCTTTGGTAAAGTTCCAGGTATATACATTTCCTTTTATACTATCAGCATTATTAGCAGTAACTTTTTTGTCAACGGTGATATTTACTGTTAAATTAGTTAAATCTGGATATTCATTAAAACAATTAGTTTTAGGGCTAGTTGATATAATAATAGAATTATTATAGTCTAGAACGGTTATTTTATTATAGCAAACGGAAATAGCTGAGGAATTAATAATACTATTCTTTGTAAAATCATAATTTAATTTTAGTGAATTGTTATTTAGTTGATAATTATATGTATCTATATTGGTGTCTATTACAGTGCTTTCGTCTCCTCCTATATTGTATTCTTCTTTATTAACAGGAATTGTCCATTCTTGATTTAGATTAGATATTTCTTCTTTAGTAGTACCATTAATAATTATTTCTTCTTTATAGGTGTTTTTTTCAATAGTTAAGTTGTATTCGCAGGTGCATCCGGTTAATAGTAAAATATTTGTTAATAAAATTAACTTTTTTTTCATATTTCCTCCCTTACATATCTTTTTTTATACTGCATAGTTGGTATTTACTTCATTTTGATAGTAGTCATCCATAAATAATACTCTTGTAGTATTTCCTCCACTATGGATATTTCTTTGTTGCATAATGACACCTGCTCCAGTCGATTCGGCAACCATATATTTTCCGCTTGCTTCATCGACGGCAACGATTAAGACAACGTGGCCGTCTGGACTGTTAATAAGATCTCCAGGTTGTCCTAGACAATTACTGTCTTTTTCAAGACAACTGTTGGCAAAAAATTTTGAATTAAAGTTTGAGGTCCCTGTTCCTGGGTCATTAAAACCACCATTGATAATAGCCCATTGAACAAAGCCACTACAATCAAAACTTATGTGATAGTAAATTTTACCCGAACGTGAAGGTTTTGATGGACGATATTCACCAAAGTTTTTTGAAATTCCTATTCCTTTGTGTTTTCCTCCCCAATAATATGGCATTTTGGCATCAAAATTATCATATAAATAATTTATCATTGATACGGCGGCAGTAACAACACCTTCTCTTGTACCAACTCCAGCAGTTAAAACACTGCTTTTTATAAAATCATTATATTGTTCTAGGGATGAGCCGTGTGATTCAAGAAATTTTGTTAAAGGTTCATTTATTTTATATGAAACATTTTTGGTTTCTTTTATATCTAAACCAGCAATTGATGTGATAAATGATTTTGAACTGATTCTTACGTCTTCATCTTTAAAATAGTAATCTATTATGTCTTTGTAGGTATATCCTTGGGTCTCTGCTAGATAAAGGGAACCATATTGACTCATTCCCATGCCGTGATTTCCGGCGCATGTTCCTTGTTTCCAAAGGGCTTTAATTCCCGTATGATTTTCTACCCAATCTACAGGGATTTTTTGATTTTTTTGTTGAATAGTATAATAATTATCGTCTTTATCAATACTACAGAAGGCATCATAATGTACACCATATAATTCATTACTAGATGATAATAATACTTCATTTTTAGTTTCTTCGACGGCTTGATATATTAGTTTATGATTTGATGTACTCCTAGAAGTTATATCTTTGAAGGCTTGGCGGCGAGCACTTCCTTCGATAGAGCAATTGTCATCGACGTGTTTTAATCCAAAAGTTCTAGCGGCAACGGCAAAAGTTTTATATATTTCTAAATTGTTGAAGCCTCCTACTTCGGCGGCAACAACTCCGGCAACGTAATCATCCAAACTATATGTAGCTGAGTTAGTAACAGCATAATTATTATTTTTATCAACAAAGATAACGGTTATTTCATTACACCTTGGAGAATAGTAACCACCACCTGCTACTTGATTATTATTTTCATTATATTCATTTCCCATAAACATTATTATTATTATTATTATTATCAAAATTGGCATAATAGCCATAACAATACTAAGAATATTAAGAATGGCGAAAACTATACTTATGATTTTCGCTATTTTTATGGCTTTTTTTGTTTTATCTATCGCTTTATCCAGACCTTTATCTAGAATTTTATCCACTACCTTACTATTAGCAATAACTGATGGAACGCCATGTGCAATAGCAACTTTTTTAGCAATTTCTTTGGCTACTGCCTTACCAGTTTCTTCAACTTGTTTTTGCATTTGTTCTTTTTTACTTAATTCTTCATTACTATCTTCTTCAGTATCTTTGGAAGGTAATGAAGGTGATGATAATCTATTGTTATGTTTTTTTTGATTAAATTCGTTGTTTGGTTTACTACTTAGATCGATTTTTTTCCCCATATACTACCTTCCCTTTTTTAAAGTTCTCACAAAGTGGGAGCTATTTATTATAGCCCCCCACCTGATCCAAATGATTCTAATTCATCTTCAGTTAGACTAACATCAATTTGCATTCTTCGATTTCCACAAACGAATAAAGCTTCACCTTGATTATATCTTTTAATATTTTCTTTTTCATTATCATTTAAATCTACAAGTCTTGATAAATCATCTACTGCTTGTTTTCTTAATCCCATTACTAAATAATATGAGGCGTTATCAAATATAGCTTTACCGTGCATTATCATATTATTAGCAACAAAGTCTGATGGCTGTTGAGTAATGATAATTGTACCAGTATTGTATTTTCTTGCTCTTCTTTGTACTTGGGCTAAAAATTCAGCACCAAGTTCGTTTTGTGAGCCTAATAATACATGAGCTTCATCTACGGATAAAACTGTATTTTTATTTGGATTTAAGCATAGGCTCCAAGCATATTTTAATACATTAAATAATAAGGCGTTTCTAATGTTCACATCAGAATTCATTATTTCTTTAATATTAAATACTAAATATTCATTTGAAGTATTTATTGTGGTATGACCATTAAAATAGTATTGTAATTCTTTTACTAATGGTCTTAATTTTAGTTCTAATCTTTCTAAAACGTCTCTTTCGTGAGTTTTTTCTGTCATTGAAGTTAATTTGCTAGTTACAGTAATGTATACATCTTGCATTATTGGAAAATCTTTTGATTTATAATGCATAAAATTTGTATTATATGCAATACCGAAACGAGCATATGTCTCTAAAACTATTTCTCCGAAAAGTGTTAATACATCTTCCTCAATATTAGGTGAATAGTATTTCATAAAGGCTTTGATATTTTGAATTGTTGAAGTTAATACGGTGTATCCTAAACCTTGACTTGCAATGGAATCATCATCACTATCCATAACTATTTCTAGTGGGTTAATCATACCGTATTGACCACCTTTACCTAAGTCAATTACTTCTCCACCATAATTCTTAGTCATTTCGGTTAGTTCACCTTCGGGGTCAACACATACTAATTGATAATTATTTCTTATGTGGCTACGAATCATTAATTTAGCTGCAGTAGATTTTCCAGAGCCAGAAGCTCCAAGGATAATCATATTAGCATTATTTCTATTGTTTTCTTTCTTTAATTGATATAGAAATTGATTAAATAAAACAACGCCACCTGAAAATTCTATTCCTAGTAATGTAGATAATCCTTCATCTTTTAAGCTATCAAAGATAAATGGATACATTGTAGCCATTGTTGGTGAAGGCATAATCGTCCCAATACGATCTTCGATTGGAGTTTTTTCAAAAATTGGTAACATTGATTTTAGAACATTTTGTTGTTCGAATCTTAAAGGAATGGCAACCATTTCCATTGAATCCAAATATGTTTTTAAATTTAACTTTTTATTTTCTAGTTCTTCTTTAGTGTCCGCAGTTAGCATTAAATGTAATTGAAAATCGAATGTTGTTGATCGTGAGGCAGTAAATTGTTGAATAAATGTTTCTAATGAATCCATATCTTGACGAATTCTTTCAAGAATAGTATTATCTCTTTCTACTTGATATTTTGCTCTTAAATCTGCGACTTCTTTATTTAGCATTTTAGTTAATGTTGTAAAGGGTACTGGAATATGTTTAATTGATACTTTTACTCCGGGGATATTTGTTAAGTCTGAAAGATATCCATCATTTATATAACGTGGGTATGAGATAACGGTTAATACTGTAGCATATTTGTCACTTATGATAAAATCTGAAGCGTTAAATTGTAGCCCTTTAGGGGCAAGTTGTGATTTAAAATTCACTTGGCAACACCGCCTTACTTTCTATTGTTTTTCCCCCATTTAGAAAACTATCTAGCATTGTCCTTAAATCAGTATTAGAAGTTTGTGTTGAGTCTAAGCCACAATTAGATAATCCTAATATAAGTGTTCTTAGACGTTTTTGAATTATATCATTATTATTTGATTTAAATAAAATGTAGAATTCTGTATCAGTTACATTATTGTTCATAAAATCATTAGCTTTGGCAATATCTTGACTAATTATTTTTTTAATTCTTGGATCTTGAACTTGATTATACTGGACTTGCAATGTTGCTAGATAATTTGAAATATCAACTGGTCTATCTGAAGATATTAGCCAAAATTCAAAATCAATAGTATCATAAAATGTTTTTAACATAGCTAAAATGTTATTTCTTGTATTGGTATCTAATATAAAGATATTTTTGGGTTTTACTTTTACTCCTGTAACTTTATATTTATTGTCTAATTCGATCATTCCATTAGCGATGTTTTTGACTGGAATCCAGTCTTCAGTATATTTTGAACTATTTGTCATCTTTGTACTCATCTCTTATGCACCAACCCTTCCACATAAATTTTCTTCTTCCATTATAGAAATCTAATATACTTTGTATTGCACATAATGTATTATGATAATTTGGTATGGGTAGAACCAATACTACAGCTAATAGCATTGGTATACAACACCCAATAAGTATCCAAGTATTGGCGTTTCCGAAGATTAACAGCAATACTACTGTTAATCCTACTCCACCACTTAGTATTAATAAATCTGGTAATGGACGGAACATACCAAATACCAATAAAGATTTCTTAGTATTTGCTGGTACTAAACTACCATTCATTAAGTATCACACTCCTTTTATTCATATATGTATATATTTCTTTATTTTTTACCTTCAGCAGCATTGGCATCGGCAGCTCTCTTTTCATCACTATTGTTGATTTCAGTGATGTCTCTAGTGGCTTCATCAGCAACATCGCCAATCTTTTCAGCAAATTCTTTAATTGTTGCAACACCAGGCTTTCCGCTATTATTAGCATCAATGGTCTTGACTGTTTTTTCAGTAACAGATTTCCCACTAGCATCTAATCTAGTTTGTTCAACAGTAACCTGTCTGCCTTCTGAAATTCTTTGAGCTTCTTCTATATTTGACTTAACAGTATCCCATTTTACATTGTCAAATTCTCCACTTGCTATTAAGTTATTTACAATTTCAGTTTGTTCTTTGTTTAGTGGACCTGTACCGACTCTATAGACTGTTCGAATGGCTTCTTCCATTTTTTGTCTAAATGCTGCTTGATCAGCCTCACTTCTTTCACTTACCGCATAAACTCTTGCAGCTTTTTCCATATCTTTCATTACTTTTTCTCTTGCGCTAGCATCTCCAATACCTCTATTATACCAGTCATTTTTGTATGATTCCATTGTTTTCATAACTTTCATATCCTTTACAGATGAGGATACTGAATCTTTTGCTTTTGTTATTGCTTGTAAATCTTCAACTTCAGTTTTTAAATCTGTTTTGACATTTTGATAGTAAGCACCTCTAAATGTTGCACCTAAGACGCTACCGCCAGCATTTACTCTAGCTTCATCTCCCTGGGTTGATTGTTGAGCAGATACTTGTGCGTCCTTGAATCTCCCTGTTTTAGCACCCGTACTAGCACCTTTGAAACCAGCTTTTGCGGCACTTACTGCATAAGTAGCGCCACGTTTTAATCTATCTTTGAATTTATTACCTTTTTTGTCTTTTTCGCTTATTAAATCTTTATTTAACCCTAGATGTTTTTTACCATCGGCACCAACACCTTTTTTAAAGATACTACGGGCTCCAGTTGCTAAACCAACACCTGCGGCAACTGGTTTTACCATAGAACTAATTGTTTTTCCAAGTGGTTCCAATCTTGATTTTGCTGAAAAGCCGAATCCAAGACTTGCTGCACCACCTTGAGGGAATAATTCTTTTAATAATTTTGGTGCTCTTTGAACAAAGATTAATAATCCCGCGATTACTACTATATATACAAATACGTTTATTTGTTCTCCATTTTTTGTCATTTCATAAAAATCTAATGAACTACTTAAAATTGATACTATCAACATCATAAAGTATAAGATAGCTAATCTAATAAATACATCTAAATAAGTGGTTGAACATTGCTTTGCCCATTTTTTTAACATACTATCTTTTTGTGGGGTAATTGAGCTTATTATAGCTACGGGGGCAATAATTTGCAGAAATAGTAGTTGAATATATCTTGTTCCTAGGTCTAGAACATAGGAGAATAAAACATATAATGTAAAGCACCCAAATACAAGAGCCAATAGTCCATCAAATTGAATTAACTTTTTCCCAGTTACTATTGATTTTAAACTTGATATTATGTCTCCAGCAAGTGCACCTTCTAATGCAAGCAGACCTTTATCTTCTTTAAATTTTGCAATATTTTTATCTACTTTTTCTCTGGCATCGTTGCACTCTTTTTCAGTAGTTTCTGAGTCACAATTTGCTCGATAAAAGGCGGAAAAAACATTACCAGCAAAATTACTACCTGCACTTTTAAAATTCCAATTTTTTTGACCTAATATGACAACTGGGATTACGTTTGTGTCTAAAATTCTTTGCTGTATTTTATATCCCCAACTGAATATTGTTGGAACAAATGCTATTAACAATATTGCAGTTACAATTCTAGCAACAACTTTACCAGCACCTTTTTCTTTATCTGAAATTGTGTCTGGTGAAATTACATATTTTATAAATTCAAATGTTATGTAAAAAACCATAACGATTGTTATAATCATTGTTAATCTTTGATATATTCCATTCACTTTATCTGCAGATAATATATCTAATTGTGATACTTCAGTAAACAAATTGAATGCAAGTACTATTAGTCCATATACTATAGAGCATAATCGAGCCCATAAAATGTTAAATACACTACCTATAATATCAAATAATCTCTCAAGAACTGTATCTATAAAAGAAGCAAAGAAAAATATATAAGAATTCATATAATCACCTTCTTTTTTATAATCCACAAGTTGGGTATGCACCATTCCATACGATATCTGCTAACCACATTATTAAATTAACAAATGCTGGTATTAGAAAAAATGCTACCCCTATTATTACTCTTTTGACAAATGTTTTTTGAGCCTTTCTCATTTCGTCTTCTTTACTTGCAATTACTGCTTTTGCTAAATCTAATGTTCCTAGGCCTATTATAATGATTGGAACAATTATTCTTGGATATTGTAATATTTCATTTATTAAATGGCTTAGACTATCTGGATCTTTTTTATCTCCGAATATATCATTACATCCTACTTCTAAAATATTAATTGGGACTGAAGATTTTATATTTAATTCAATCTTATTTACGTTTTGTACTAAATTATTATTTATATTTCCATAACTGTTTTTGCTAAGTGCATAAGTCTTTGTTGTTCCTAGCAATAAGGTTATGAGCAATATTAATAGGTATTTTTTATATTTCATTAAATTCACTCCTTAAAAATAAAGTAAAATACTATGTGTATAGTATATCATAAAAAAATAGAAAAAGATATATCTTTTTCTATTTTTTGGAATTATTTTTTGTTAAACCAACAATCTGACCATTTTACTGTTGCTTTATCAATGCTGTCTTCGCCTGTGGTTCCTGCCAATAAACTAAATATAGCATTTACTGCGAATACGATAAAAAAAATGGCAACTGCATAAATAGCTCTTTTCACTAATAATTTTTGAGCAGCTTTAATTTCATCTTCTTTTGATGCAACTACTGCTTTCCCTAAATCTAGCATTCCTAAAACTATTAAAATAATAGGAATTCCTATTTGAATTACTGGAATTAAACCATCTCTTATAAGTCTGATAAATGGCATTAATGGTTCACAACTAATCGCTAAAAATGACATAATTTTCCTCCTCTTTTTATAGTATTATTGTATAATAAAAATCTATTTATGTCAAGAATTTATGAGTTATTTGAAAATTATATGTGAAAAATTAAGGAAACATAAAGTGAAAAGTTAAATTCCACTTTCATAAAACCCGAACTGAATTTAACTTTTCACTTTACCATTTTTTGAATTTTATACTTGGAACTTTTTTTCTTTTTTTATGTTCTTGATGATTTCTTGCAATATCTTTGGATTTATTCTCTATAATTGATAAATCAATAGTATATCGTTCAATATCTTCTTTGGTTAGTTTTTTAATATTAGAAAGAACATTATCTTCACTCATAGCTATAACTCTTTGATATGATAATTCACCTTTAAATCTATCTGAAGAATATACTACTGTTTTACCGGTTATTAATTCTTTGACAGTATATTCATCTATTATTTCCCCTATTACTGGCATATTATCATATATTGGTTCGATTATTTCATATGTTTGACTTATACTTAGGGGATGCTTTTTTAAGTATTCTTTTTTTGTTCCATAATAAATTGTTTTGGAATCTTTTTTTCTTTTTACTACCTGACGGTATTTACCAGTATCTATACACGGAATATTATAATCATCAATAGCGGTAGTAGAATTGATGGTTATGTAATTATTCCATAACTGTATTAAAACATATTTTTTCATATTCATCCTCTTTCTTTATTAATTATATGTTTATAAAGATAAAATTCTTAGTAACTACTAAGAATTATTTTGTATATTCAAATTCATAATCAAGAATTTTAATAATATCGCCTTCTTTTACTCCTAGTTTTTCTAGTTCTTCATCTACGCCCATTTTCCTTAATTTTTTAGCAAAGCGAGAAATTGATTCTTCAGTATTAAAGTTTATCATCTTAAAGATTTTTTCTACTTGTTCTCCTTTTATTATAAAGGAATTATTTTCTTTAATAATGGTAAATGGTTTTTCTTTTTTAAATTTATATAATACGTGACTTTCTTGGATATCTTCATCATATAATATTTCTTCTTTAGTATCTTTTACTAATTGAGCTAAGATATTTATTATGGTATCTAGGTTTTGATTATTTAAAGCAGAAATGCCATAAACATCTTTATTTACTTTCTTTTTGAAGATTTCTAGGTTTTCTTTGGCATTTGGTAAATCTATTTTATTAGCTATTATTACTTCTTGTTTATTTAATAATTTTGGACTAAAGTTTTCTAATTCTTTTCTTATTATTTGATAGTCATTATATGGATCTCTTCCTTCAGATGAAGAGATATCTATAATATGAGCTATTATTTTTGTTCTTTCTATATGTTTTAGGAATTTATGTCCTAAACCGGTTCCTTCACTAGCTCCTTCGATTAATCCAGGAAGATCAGCAATAACATAGGTAAATTTATCTTTGGTGGTTACTACTCCTAAATTTGGTGAAAGAGTGGTAAAATGATAAGATGCTATTTTAGGATTTGCATTAGTTATCATTGATAGAAGAGTTGATTTTCCAACACTTGGCATTCCTACTAGACCGACATCGGCAATCATTCTTAACTCTACTTTTATTTTTCTTACTTCACCAGGTTCTCCACGTTCAGCAAATGATGGACAAGGATTGCTTCTTGTGGCTAGTGTAACATTACCTCTACCACCTTTTCCACCATATGCAACTATTACTTCTTCGCCTTGTTTAGTTAGGTCGGCAATAACTAGACCAGTATCTTGATCTTTAATAGTAGTTCCTACAGGGACTTTTATTATTTTATCTATAGCATATTTGCCATTTTTATTTTTACCTTCACCATTTAAACCGGGATCTCCTTTGACATTCTTTAAATATCTTAAATCTATTAATGTTTTTAATCCTTCATCAGCTTTAAAAATAATGTCGGCACCTTTTCCACCATTTCCTCCGTTTGGTCCACCCATAGGGACAAACTTTTCTCTTAGAAAGGCCATACACCCATCTCCGCCACGGCCGGCAGTTACTTCCATTGTTACTTCATCTATAAACATATTGTCACCTTCTTTATTATTTTATATTATTGTAATAGATATCAATATCTACATAACCATTGATTCCTTTAATTATACCATCACTACATAGTTGCCACATAAAGTATTCTCCTTGGTAATCTGTTTGTTTATTTGTATAATGGGCTACCCAAGTGTTATATTTAGTATCTTGCCAAGCATTAGTTAAATAGTTTTTACTTCCATATCTGGCTGATTTATAACCAGATTTATTTATTTCATCTAAAAATATTTCTTGAATTCTGGTTAAATCTGTTAAACTTAAATTTAGTGTGTTATAGGATGACCAACTTTCCCAGTCAAATGAGATGGGAAGAGTTATTTTATAATCTTTTAGATTATCTATAACAAATTTTGCTTGATTTAGGGCTTCTTCTTTAGTGGTAGCGTAGCTATGAAAATAGATACCTACTTCTAGATTATTAGCAAGAGCATTATTAATATTTTCTTTAAATTTTGGATCTAGAATATTATCTTTAGAAAAACCAGCTTGGGTACCTAATCTTATCATTACAAATTCGGCCCCAGCTTCTTTTACTTTTTTAAAGTCAATTACTCCTTGCCATTTAGATACGTCTATTCCTATTTTGGTATGAGAAGTCTGGTATTTATTTTTTACTTCTTCAAATAAAGTTTTAGTATTAGTATTATTTTTACTTTTGGTTATTACTTGAAGAGTAAAGGCTAATTTATTAGTATTGCCATTAGAGTCTTTGGCAATATATGTTAGAGGATATTCTCCAGGAGTGTTTAAATCGTAAGTGCCTTCAATACTTCTTTGAGGTGATTTATCATAGTTATCGCCACACATAATGATATCAGTTAATTTTTTTTGACTGCCCTGCTCTATTTTTAAAATACTATTGACGATTATGGTAGGAGCAGTTGTATCTATGACGGTTAATTCTAGCTTCTTATTAATTAATTTATTATGGTTATCTTTTATTTGATAATTAATGATTAATGGTCCTAATGATTCATAATTTATTTCTTTATCAAGGAGTATACCATTATTAACTTCTAAATAATCTTTTAAATATACTATTTTTCCATACTCGATAGTTAAATCTTTTTTTACTTTAATAAGAGGACTATCTTCTTCAGAAAAAGAATTTTTTGGTTGATTAAAATATACGTAGGCACCAAGAGATATACTTAATAAGATAATAATTGTAATTAATACTTTTTTCATAACTCACCACTTGGTTATATTATATCACGATTATAGGAATCTGGTAGCAGAAAAAAGAATATTAATTTCCTTGGTCTACATTTTACAATATCTCAAATAAGTTGTCAATGTTTTTAAGAGATAATGAATATTCTTATTTTATTTAATTGATAATTTGGTTGATACTTTTATTTTAAGCTTTATAGTATCTTTTAGCGCTTTATTTTTTATAATATTTGGCATATCTTTTAGTTTTATTTTCTTATTATAGCCATTTATAAAGACTTCTTCACATTCTTCTAGTATTAAGTAATCATTTCCTTTAACTTTTAAAATATGAGGTTTTACATAGGCAATATTAGTATTTTTAACTGATTTAATATTACCAGGCATAAATTCATATTTAACACAAGCAAACCGACATATCATGTCTATCTTTCTATTAAGTTCATCACTTATTTTCAAATTTTTATTTTCTATCTCAAACATAATCATCACTCTTCCTTTCGTTTTAAGCAGAAAAAAACTAACTATTTCTAGTTAGTAATCTATTACTTAAACTCGAAAGTGTCCGAGTTTCCTATCAATTTGGTGCGGGTGAAGGGACTTGAACCCCCATGGATAAACCGCTAGATCCTAAGTCTAGTGCGTCTGCCAATTCCGCCACACCCGCATATTTAATGGTGGACCCTGCAGGACTCGAACCTGCGACCGCCCGGTTATGAGTAATGTTATTATTAGTTTCTAGTGATTTTTAAAATAAGATTTTTTAATTTATATTGTTATATTTTTAATCATACCTATTTTATTTTTTGATTATTTTTCACAAAATGTAATTTTGTTGTAGACCAAAAATAGACATTGATGTTTTTTCTTCCTTTTTACCTTTTCTTTTCCTTTTTATATTTTTTATTGAAAAATGCTTTAACTGTTTTAACTTTTTGTCAAAAAGCGAATAAAATAATCGCTTTATTCGCTTTTTTGCTTTAACTTATGATTTAACTATGGCTTAAAATGATTTAATTTTAGATTATTTCATAATTTTATATTCTCTCAAAAAACCTGCTAAAGATAAACGATATGATGTTCCATCTGCATTGTCACTATAGCCCATTTTTTGTGCTATAAATTTGCCATCTTTATAAATTACCATTGTTGGAAAACCATCTATATCAAAACCTACATCAAAACCATTAGTATATTCATAATTATACATATTTGTTAATTCGTGGTCTTTTGCAAAAGTTTCTACTATTGGTAGTGCTTTTTCACAAAAAATGCAATTAGGTTGTGTAAAAAATACTAATGTATATTCTTTACTAGATGTTATTTTTTTAAATTCATTTTGTGAATTAATCTTTTTAAGTCCTATTTTATTATCAATATCTTTTGTAGTAATATTGGTATTTGTTGTTGTATTATCTGAATTATTCCAAACATCATCAATTTTATTCCTAGTTGATTTCCAAATTAAAGAAAATACTAATGATATAGCAAATAAAATAATAAAACCTATAGCAAACATTTTTAATATTTTTTTGTAGTCTTCTTTTAATGATTTAAAAATACTTTTAGAATTATCTTTATCATATTTTAAAATGTAAACATTAATAAGTGACAATACACCTGAAAACAAGTCGGCACTAATACTATTATAATCTACATTTAATAATTTACTTTCTACTAATCTTAATGTTGTAAATACTATGCCAAAATTAACAATTGATAAGTACCAAGCCATTTTATTATTGAATGGTTTTCTTTTTATTAATCTTATTATTATTGGAACAGTACAATAAATAATAATTTCTATAAGTGTTGACAATAAGAAAACAAAAATATTTAACATAATAATAGCTCCTTTCTTAAATATTTATATAACATCATATAATCTTTTTAATGCTTCTAAATATTTACCTTCTTTAATTCTTCTAAATATTATTCCTGATGCTATTCCAGAACCATCAAGATGCCATACCCAATAAAAATAGATTACACAATCAACAAGAGAATATGATTGTGGATTACGTTTTTGGTCTAATTCCTTCTTATCATTATAGGTATAATTATCAATATTTTCATCATAAATTTTTCTTATACTATCATCATTTAATATTTTAAATACAGCAGTAATTTCTTTTGAATAACTAAAACCACCATTTGAACAGTCATAAGAATAATTATTTGATTCTATGTTATCAATAATAGTTTTTAACAATTCTTTATAATTCATACTTTTTCACCTTTTTATACTATTATACCATAATTCTGTGTAACGAACAATAACACTTTTTTCAATTGTTTTTATTAGACAATATTATTAGGTGAATTAATTATGAAATATAATCGTAATGATGAAAATTATGTTTATTATTTTATCGGTAAAAATATTGCTAAATATAGAAAAGAAAAAGGCTGGACACAAGAAGAACTAGCAAATAAAGCAATGTATTCAAAACAATTTATTTCAAATATAGAAAATAATGTTCATCAGACATTTGCATTAGGCACATTATGGAAATTGGCATTAGTATTAGAAATAGATATGTATAAACTATGTATTGAAGAAGATAATAAATAAAAAAGGTATTTTGCATTGCTTTTTTTTATAATTCAAAAACTCCTTTATTTATTCCATTTAAATAATTCATATATAGTTTATAATCTAACTCGCCATAGCAAACAAACTTTACTTCAATATTTTTATTTGAATATTGTTTTACTGTATCAATTGCTATCTTACATGCTTCATCCTTTGGATAACCATATATTCCTGTTGAAATACAAGGAAAACCTATTGTTACACTTTTTAATTTATTATTCTTTCTATATTCTTCTGCTAATTCAATACATTTTATATAGCAATTTTCTAATTGTTTAGGAGCATTTTCTCTATTTCCATAGAACTTTGGTCCACATGCATGAATAATTTTTTTACATGGTAATTTATAAGCATCTGTCATTTTAGCAGAACCAATTTCACATCCATTTAGTTTCTTACATTCTTCTAATAGTTCCGGCCCTGCTTTATAATGAATTACACCATCTATTCCTCCACCGCCTAGTAATGTATGATTAGCAGCATTAACAATAATATCTAAATTCATCTCGGTTAAATCTCCCTGAATAATTTCTATGTTATTAATTTTATTTTTCATATTTCTCTCCTTTATTCATATTTAATTACTCAATATATTAATTATTCTCTATTATTTTTTCAAACTTAATAAACAAATTAAGTAAGTAATCTTTTTGTTGTAATTTATCTAACCATCTACTAGGAAAACTATTCATACCATATATAATACCAGCCATAGAACCACATATAGCAGCAATAGTATCAGTATCTTGGCCTAAATTGACAGCTTCAATAATTGTATCTTCATACGAAGAATTAGTCAGTAAACACCAAAAGGATGCTTCTAGTGTGTCTACTATATAACCACTTGAATTAATTTCATCAATTTTTAATTTTCTTATATCTTCTTTTAATAATCTATCATACATTTTTAATGCTGTATCGCTATAATTATATTTTCTATTTTTAATATTTGTGTATGCTTCTTCTTTACTTAAACCATTAAGCAAATCTATTATATACATAACATATATAAAACAAGCAAGTCTTACTGCTTCTTGATTATGTGTTAAAGAAGATACATTATTAGTAATTGTTTCTATTTCTTCAATAGATAGTTTCTTTGAATATGAATATAATGCAATAGGTAGTATTCTCATTAATGAACCATTACTCATGTGTCTATCATCATTATTGCCACACTCTAACGATGGTTTACCTTTTTTATAATTATATAATGCCATTAAGCAAGTTCTTCCAACACCAAAGGGATGATTTGTAGGTGTATATTTTCCTTGTTCAAGCCATAACAAAAAATTATTCATAATATCATTATAGTCAATGGTATTTTTATTTATAATAGAATCTATCGTTGCTAATTCCATTGATGTATCATCAGACCACGAACCTATTGGTTCTTTGTGTTGTCCTATATTTCCAAGCATTTCTTTAACCTTATTTTCTTGTAGATATTTTCTATTAAAAAATTCTACTGGTGTTCCCATAGCATCACCAAGTGTATGACCTATTAAAGCATTTACTATTTTAGACATTGTTTCCACCATCCAATATAATTATACCATTATTCGTAGCATAAGTAATGTAATTATTTGAATTTATTAACTTATAACCCACAAAAAATGTACCAATACTATATATTATTATATATGGGCATAAAGGCCTATACTATTATTTTCAATAATTAAAATAGTGAAAAAATAAAAAATGCAAAGGTCTGTTAAATCTATGGTACATTTTTTTTAATCTTGTGAAAAGAGGACAAAAAAAATATCTTGCAAAACTGCTCTTTTTCCCTAAACTTTAGTATATATATTATATATATAATTTATTGTTAAACTTTGATATAACTTATAACTCTTTTTTTGGTATAATATAAGCATACGGAGGACTTATGAAAAGAGATATTATATTAGGAACGGCCATTGGCGATATTGTAGGTTCAAGATATGAAATAAATAATTGTAAAACTGGTAAAGATTTTGTATTATTTCATAATCAATTTTGTAGATTTACTGATGATACAGTAATGACCTTTGCTGTCGCAAAAGCACTTATAAAATGTAATAATGATTTAGATAATTTAAAACAAATTGTTATTGATACAATGGTTGAAATTGGAAGAAAATATATTAATTGTGGTTTTGGTCCAAGTTTTTATTATTGGCTAAAAAATGATAAACACGAACCTTATGGTAGTTATGGTAATGGCTCTGCTATGAGAATAAGTCCTGTGGCAGTTGTCTTTAAAGATATTAATAAAATTAAAGATGTATCTGCAATAATAACTAATGTATCACATAATCATATTGATAGTATTATCGGTTCTGAAGTAGTTTGTATGGCAATTAATATGTCACTTAATAATATTGATAAAAGTGAAATTAAACAATATATTGAAGATAATTATTTTAAATTAGATGAAATAAATAAGAAATTAAAAAGTCAAAAAGAAATAAACATTAATTGTATTGAGACAGTAAAAAAATCATTGAAAGCATTTTTTAATTCCAATGATTTTGAAGATGCAATTCGCAATGCTATTGCACTAGGTGGCGATAGTGACACAATAGCAGCAATTACTGGTGGCATTGCTTCTGCATATTATGGAATACCCGAAGATATATACCAACAAGCATTACAATTTTTAGATTCATATTTAATAAATATTCACGATGAATTTGTAAAAAAGTTTAATAACAATTAACTATTCTTATCATTAAAAATAGTATTTATTTTATTCGATACTGATGTTGCTAGTCGCTCTTTTGCGACATCGTTACTATGTACATACATATCTAATGTTGTACTTTTTTTTGCGTGCCCTAATAACTCTGATAGTGCATTAATGGATTGATTTTCTTCTACTGATATAGTAGCAAAAGTATGCCTAAATGAGTGTGGTGTATAATTAGAAAGATTATGTTTCTTTTGAAATTTCTTTAACCATTGACCAAAGGTTTGTGGGAATATTGGTTTACCATCCCATTGAGTAAATATTTTATTGTTCTTTTTCGTAAAGTCATTACCTTTTTCATCTTTTAAAGTTATTTCTTTATGCCAATAATAATCTAATAACTTTTTATTCTTTTCTTGTTCTTTACGATACTCACAAAGAAGATTTAATAAGTCTTGCTCTACATCAATTATTCTTTTTGATTTTTTAGTTTTTGGTTCTTTTTCAATGATTCCAATAGTGCTTATGTATTGTAATGTTTTATTAACTCTAATCTTTTTGTTTATAAAGTCTATATCATCCCACTCTAAAGCATTAATTTCGCCTATTCTCATACCAGTTGATAGAGCTATCATAATACAACATCTTTTCATTAAATCGATGTTTTGAAACTCTTGTGATAGACTTAATAAATCATCATCGGTTAAGAATTTCATTTCTTTTTTATCTGGTTTTGGTCTTGGAAAGTTTTTATTTTTCAATGGGTTTTTATATATTATTTCATCATCAATAGCATAATCAAATATATTGTTTAGGCAATCGTGGATGTTTAAAATTGATTTTTCTGATAAACTATTACCAGTATTTTTATTTGCTCCTGGTTTTCTTAATTTTTCGTAATATTTCATTACCATAAGTGCTGTTATTTCACTTACTTTGCAATAACCAAATTCATCATTTAGTCTATTTACTGTTCTCAAATAATCATTATATGTACTTGGTGATAGATGTTTCTTTTTATATAGCCACTCACAAGAATAATCTTTAAATAAAACATTGTTATTAGTATATTTATGATTTTGAATACTATTTTCAAATTGATTTGCAACTTTTTGAACTTCTTTTTCTATTTGCTTTTCAGTTAAATTAGATGGTGCTTTCCATGTCATTGAAACTTGTTTAGAATTTCCACTTTTAGTTTTACCTTTAACTGCTCTAATACGATAAGATATACCATTTTTACCAACTATTTTTGTAATAGTAGCCATTATTTATTCTTAAATTGATAATGGGTTTTAAGCCAATCAATATATTCCTTTTTACTAATAGTATTATTTTTTAATTTATCTTTCCATATTTGAGCATTCTTCAAAAAAGTATTTAATTCATTACTATTAGATCCATATTTATTTCTAATAGTATTATAGACACTTTTATAAACCTTTTTTTCTTCTTCTTTAATGTTTTCTAATTGTTTTTGATAAGTATTTAATTCTTTACAAGTTTTATTAGTTTTAGTATCAATTCTATCACAATATTTTGTATCATTTCTTTTAGTTGGAATAAAATATTTACCACAACGCGAGCACTTAACAATGGTTTTACCAGCACTTGTGAAATGTATTAAACACGATACTAATACATCTTTATAATTGTCACAATGATAGATAGTTATAATATTGTTTGTATCATTTTGATATTTTTTCCATAGTTTATTCAATTCTTCTTTATAAATTGGTAACCCTGATTCCCCAAACATAAAACTACCATTGTATTTCAAAGAATCATCACGAATTATATTTTTTACAATTTGTCTTTTAATAATATCTGGTACTTTTGTAACTAATGATATATAAAACATAGTAAATTCATTATTAAAGTTACCTTTAAAGTATTCATTACACATAGAAGTATAACCATTTAAAAATTGTTTACTATCTTTATCATCAAAATCAAAAATATCGTAACTTGCATTTATGGTTTTCTTTTTATTATTATCTAAAATTTCTACTATAAAATCATCATTTGTTATTTTTAACTCCATTTTTATTTCCCTTTCATATATAGTTGTTATCATATTATTTCATAGTTTATCATTTTATCACTTGGCAGTGTACATTTTGTCACAGGTTGTATATAATATTATTAGTAATTGTTTAATCGCTAATGATAGTTTATCATTTAAACAATTATTAGTCAAGTTATTTTGGCGAGAAAGGATGTGATATTTTTCTTTAATATTTTAATTGGTAGCAAAATCACAAGAAAGAAAGGAGAAAGAAATGCCAAAAATAAGAACTTTAAGTAGTGCTATAAAAGAATTGAAAGAAATAGACCCAAATTGTAGTTTAACATTAACAGCATTACGAAGAAAAATAAGAAACAACGAATTACCTTATGCAAAAGTTGGTAATAAATATTTAGTTGATTTAGACATTATAGTAAAAATATTGTTTGTAGATAATAAGGAATTGGTGCAAGATAATGAAACTAATTGATTTTAAAAGATTTGTAAATCAAAAAAATAAAATTCCAGTTGGCAAATGGAACGATGAAACAAATTGGATGAACTATAATATGGCTTTAGCAAATGCCAAAAGAAATAATTGTGGTATTTCAATAGTTTTAGGTAAAATAAATGATGAATATACTTTAGCTGGTATTGATATTGATACTATTAGAGATAAATTAAGTGGTAAAATTGATACTAATATTGAAGAAGATATTAAAGCATTTAAACACAAGCATATTTCAATGAGTGGTTATGGAGTACATATTTTGTGTTTAATTAAAAATAGTGCATTAGTAGCAAATAGAAAAGTAAACATTAAGTCTAATTTAAACATCAATAGAATCGTCGATGGTAAACAAAAGTTTCCGGAAATAGAATTCTATACCAGTGGTAAATTATTCGCTTTGCCTAGCGAAATTAATGTGCTAGAAGATAATATTACTGATATGACTAATGAATATTTAAAAATATACAATAAATATACAAATAATAATAGTAATATAGAAAATGAAGATGAAAGCCGAAAAGATTTTAAATTCATACTTGATTTAATAAAATCAGGACATACTGATAGAGATGAAATAAAAGATTTATTTTTACAAAGTGATTTATTTAAAAATAAAGATTCAATGCACAAAAGAAAAATATTAGAACGAAAAGACTATTTAGATAGAACTATTACAAGTGCATTTAAAAATATTGAAGAAAAGGAAGAAAAAAATCAAATTCAGTTTAACAAAGTATTAGATTTAATTAATGATAAAAACATATTTATTGATGAAAGAGATAATGCTTATATCGTAATAAACTATCAAAATATTAAAATTGAAAGTCGTAAATTTGAGCAATTTTTAACTTTTGAATGTTTTGAAAATAATATTAAAATCAATCCACAAATAATAAACAATTTAAAATCATACCTTACATATAAAGCAATTAAAGAAAATAAAAAGTATGAATTAAATGTGCGATTTGCTGGAACTGATAATGAATTCTACTATCAATTAAGCGAAGAAGATATAGTTAAAATTGATAAATATGGTTATAGTATTATTAAAAATGATACCCCTTTATTTAAATGGGTAAATATGAAAGAACAAATTTTACCACAAAGAAGTAATACTGACTTTAAAAGAATATGGGAATATTTTAATGTAGAAGAAAATCAAAGATTATTATTTCTTGTATATGTAATAAGTTTATTTATTCCTAATATACCTAAACCAATATTGATATTTAGTGCTGAACGAGGTGCTGGTAAAACAACATCAACCAAGTTAATAAAATCATTGGTTGACCCATCTCTGCTTGAAACAACATCATTTCCAAGAGATTTGTCATCATTTTCACAAATGTTAGACCGCTCTGCTCTTATTTGTTTTGATAATCTTGGTAGATTACAATTATGGCAGTCTGATGCTTTATGTAGAGCATACTCTGGTGAAGCCACAAGTAAAAGAAAATTATATACTGATGAAGAAGATGTTGTATTTCAATATAAAAGAGCAATTATTCTAAATGGAATTAATTGCCCTGCTACTCGTGAAGATATTCTAGATAGGTCTATTCTAATTAACTTAAAAAGAATTAGAAACTATAAAGAAGAACGAGTTATATTCAATGAGTGGAATGCTTTAAAACCAGAGTTACTGGACCTAATATTTAACACTCTTGTTAAAGCACTACGAATATATAATACCACAAAAATAGATATTTCGGCAAGAACTGCTGATTGGTTAAAATGGGGTTATTGCATAGCAGAATCAATAAAAAAAGGATTAGGTGAAAACTTTTTAGACTGCTACAAAGATAATGTAACTAATCAAAATGACCAAGTTATAGAAAACAATGTGTTAGTACAAGCCGTACTAGAATTTATGGAAAAACAAAATCATTGGCAAGGCAATGCTACCGACCTTTATAATATGTTAAGGGCTTATGTAAGTGATTATGGTATAATTGGTTTTCCTAAAAGTAGTTCTTGGCTAACGAGAGATTTAAAAAGTCTATTAAGTATATTTGAAAGTCAAAATATAAAAATAGAATTTCTTAAAGCAACAAACAAAGGAAGTAATATAAAATTAACTAAATTTTAAAATTTAAAAAGCACTTGTAATACTACTAATAATATTATAAGTGCTTTTTTATGGTTTAATTATGGTTTAACTTACTTTAATCGTTAAAAGCAAACCCCATATATCATTTTTAAAGCATTAAATGAGTTAAAGCATTTTGCAAGGCATTTTTATATATCAAAAAATACTAAAAAATATGTCAAATAGACTAAATCTAGACAAAATCAAAAAAAAGAATACTTTTTTCAGTATTCTAAATATTCAAAGTGGTGCGGGTGAAGGGACTTGAACCCCCACGGATATACCACTAGATCCTAAGTCTAGCGCGTCTGCCAATTCCGCCACACCCGCATAATAATTAAATAAATGGTGGACCCTGTAGGACTCGAACCTACGACCGCCCGGTTATGAGCCGGATGCTCTAACCAACTGAGCTAAGGGTCCATCACAAAATCAATGATATCACAAATATTATTCTTTTTCAAGATATTAATGATATTTTGATTTTAATTTTTTATTTATTAATATAAACACTTACTTTTTTCTTATCTTTTCCTAAATGTTCATACTTTACATTTCCTGATACTGTTGCATATAGAGTGTCATCTGTTCCTCTTTTAACGTTTGTTCCAGGATGAATTTTTGTGCCTCTTTGACGATAAATTATAGAACCAGCAGTAATATATTCGCCATCAGCAGCTTTTGCTCCTAATCTTCTACCAGCAGAATCTCTACCATTACTTGTTGAAGATTGTCCTTTTTTATGAGCAAATAATTGTATATTAAATTCTAAGAACTTTAACATCTTTTATTCCTCCCTATTTGTTATTTTAATATTTTTTGGATATTGTTTTTCTATTTCTTTAAGACAGTTAAACATATTGGTAATTAATTTATCAATAATATCATCATGAAGGTTAATCTTAATTATTAGGTTATCTTTTACTTGATTAACATCAAGAGCGGATTCGTTAATAATAGAAATTCCTTCGATGGATGTCATAACAACTGAACTAACAGATGCGCATACGATATCTTTGCCATATTCAGCATAGTTTGCGTGACCGGTAATAGAAATAATATCTTTAGATACTTTTACTTTTATCATAAAAGCTCCTTATTTAATTTTTTTAATTTCAATCTTTGTATATGGTTGACGATGTCCTTGTTTCTTTCTAGTAGATCTTTTGTTAGGAACATAAGTGAAAATTGTTAATTTTTTGCCTTTTCCTTGTTTAACAACTTCTCCTTCAACAGTTGCTCCTTTAACATAAGGGTTACCAGTTACACCATTAGCCATTAAAACTTTATCGAAAACAACTTTTTTTCCTTCTTCGGCGTCTAGTTTTTCAACATAGATAATGTCACCTTCAGTTACATAGTATTGTTTTCCACCTGTTTCAATTATAGCTTTCATAAATACCTCCTTACATATTTGTTTAAGACTCGCCATTATGGTGGATTATATCACTTTTTACCAATTTCTGTGCGGTTGAGTAATCAACTCGAGGTCTTTCAAACAGTTATAATTTTAACATAATATATTGATTTAGTCAAATAAAATTCAATATTTTCCTTTAAATCTTTGATTTAAGGCTTGTTTTTCAGTGATATAATGATTATTTTTTCTGATAATATGATATTTTTCTTTATATATATTGTCTAATTTATTTATTTTCTTAGTATGGGGATATGTTATATTATGAAGATATCTTTCTAATAAAAATTTATTAAAAAAATAATTTATTTCTTTATAATATTTATGTATACTTGATAAGATTAGCGTTAGAATTAGGATTGTGGTATAGTTAAATTGATAATAGTTAACTACTACTAGGGTTGTTAGGGTTATTAGGGAAATAAGAATATTTAATTTAAAGGTTATTTTATAAGGAAATACTTTGGAAATGAAGGAGGTTAGAATTTTAGAACCATCTAAGGGATGAATTGGGAGGAGATTGAAGAAGAGGATACTATGGTGATAAGTGGCAAACTGGTTAAAGATATAGGTCCTTATTAAACCGTATTTGTAGAAAATTATAATTATTATGTAATAGATACATTGGAAGATTACTCCTGATATTGCAACGGATAATTCTTTATTAATGTTTGTATTTAGTGGGATATTTAATTTTGTTAGTCCTCCATATGGATAAATTATAATTTTTTCGACGTTTAATTTATTTATTTTGGCAATAGTATAATGACCTAATTCGTGGATTATGATGATACTGGTAAAGATAATAAGGTTAGAAAAGTAGCCAGTTAAGATAAAGCTTATGGCTACTATTAAGTATGTATAATGAAATTCTATTTTCATTTTAGATATTCTTTATAGTCTAGAAATTTACCATCTTTTTGATATACTAAATAGAGGGTATTATCCTTAGTTGTTCCTAAATAAGTATTTTTTTCAACATAGTCATATAATTTGACTGATGATTTTTCCATATTTCCATACCAAATGTCTATACCATTTGTTCCTTCAATAATAATTACATTCCCGTAATTTTCTTTTTCTCCTATATAGATAACTAATCCTTCTTCTTGGATTGGTACTAAGTAATTATTATTAACTGTTAGTTTTACTCCATCGTGATAGATGGATGCTCTGTCATATTCTAGTTTTTCACTGAAGACGGTTAATTCTTTGTCGATTTTTTTGTCTAAAGGAGTAATACCTCCAAGATACTTTTGATATAGCTTTTTTATTTGAGCAAAAGAGATATTTTTTTCATAGACGTTAGTTACTAGAATATCTTTATAGGTTTGACTACTTTTAGAAATAATAGCCATTGCTAAAAAGATAACAATTACTGTCATTGTACGATAGATTAAATTTCTTACGTATTTAATTACTTTTTCTTCATTAATTTTCTTTTTCATAGTAAATTATATGTAACTTTTTTTTATTCAGAACAAAAAGAAGCTATTTTGTTAGATAATTGATAGCTTCTTCGAATGTTTTTACACATACTAATTCTATTTTATAGTTGTTTTCTTTTACTACTTTTTTGGCTTCTTCATAGTTATATGGTGAAACAAGGATAAGATCCATTTTGTTTTTTACAGCTCCGGCTATTTTGTATTTTATGCCATCTATTTCACCAACATTGCCTTCAATATCTATTGTACCAGTACCGGCAATGTTTCTACCTTTTAGTAGGTCTATTCCAGTTATTTCACTGTAAATTCCGAGAGTTAGTACGAGACCGCCAGATGATCCGCCCTCACCACTTTTAAAGTTTATATTGAGTGGTTCTTCGGTTTCATATTCATAGTTAGTGACCATCATAACTCCGAGTAGTTTATCTTTATCAACAGGAATAGTTAATTCTTTTTCTTTATTATTTCTTTTAATTATTAATTTTATAGTATCATTTACGTTTAATGTTTCAAGATGTTTTTTTATAACAGTTATATCAGTTACAGGGAGATTATCTATTGAGATAATAATATCTCCTATTTTAAGGCCATTATCTTTAGTAGTAGCAATAACGATATTTTTGGCTTCTTTAATTGTAATTTTTTTATTGGCATATTTATATGCTACTAGAGTGGCATTTTGAATGGAATTATCTAGCATAACTTTGTTTCTTTGATAAATATCATTTGCATCTTCATTAGATACTTGTTGATTTTTTATTTCATATAAATCCCAACTTTTTATAATTTTACTTAGAAGAACGGTTACTATATTTCCTTTATATTCAGTAACATATAGCATATTTAAACTACCATTTTTTTTATTATAATTAGGATCTATTCTTTTAGATAAGTTAATAGTACCACCAGGAGCTTCAATATAATATGGTAGTTCTATATTAACTATTGATACTAGAAGAATTAAAAAAATTATAAATTTTAGATTTTCTTTTAAGAATTTTTTCATGTAATCACCTATTATTTTATATAATTAATTATTATATTTATTCATATTATTTATTATGAAGAAGAAAATATTTAATTATATAGTTATTCTTATATGTGGATATGTTTTGGTAGAATTATTAATTAGAAAGGAACTTATATATTCATCTATTACTTATGCTCTTAAAATATGGGTTAATAATTTGATACCAGCATTGTTTCCATTTTTTATTATATCAGATATTTTAATAAATTATAATATTACTGGATACATTCCTAAAATTATTAAGAAAATATGTAAATGGTTATGGAAGATTACTGATAATATGTTGATGATTTTATTGCTTAGTATTATTTCTGGTTTTCCTTCTAATGCTAGAAATACACGAATATTATTTGATAAGGGAGATATTACTTTAGATGAAGCTAATCATATTTTAATGTTTTCTCATTTTTCTAATCCGGTATTTATTCTTACAACTGTAGGTTTATTCTTTTTTGGTAATGAAAAGGCTGGTATTATTATTTTAATTAGTCATTATCTTAGTAATTTTATATTGGGAATTATATGTCGGGGAAGTTTTAAGCATAATGATAATTGTAGTTATAGTAAAGAAGGAAATATTAATTTTGGGAATGTTTTGGTAAATGCTATTAAGAGAGCGATTGATACAACTCTTCTTATATGTGGGATTGTAACAATATTTTTGATGTTGGCTTCAATTATTGTTAGTACATTTAATTTAAATATATATAATGGAATGTTAGTTAAGGGATTATTAGAGATAACTATTGGTATTGAGGCTGTTAGTAAACTAGATATTAGTATTTTATTCAAGATGGTTGTAGCTAGTTGTTTTCTGGCTTTTGGGGGATTATCAGTTCATTTACAAGTTATGAGTCAGTTGGTAGATACGAAAATTAATTATCACTATTTCTTTCTTGGAAGAATATGGCAAATGATATTATCAGGAATAATTACTTATGTAATAGGACTTTTAGTAATATAGTTCTTGATACGTTTAAAGGCAATAGTTAAAAACGTAGATAACATTCTTTCAAGTATATTATTAACTGTAATTTTATCGATCTTAATTTAGAATATTATGATTTTTTAATTGTTTTTCTATATTTTTTACACCAGAATCATTATTTAAATTTACTGGATTGCTTTTTCTTTGTTGTGTTAGCCAAATGGCTAGATCTGTATATTTATATATTGGATTATCTGTGCTGTGGCCAGTGCCAGTTAGGGTTGTTAAGTGGAAGTTTCTTCCAGATTGACTCTTGTTTAGTGCTGTAGCAAAATTATATACTGCTTGATACTCATCATTTGATGAGAATACCCATAATGGGGTTTGGTAATGATAGTTTGTTAGATATTCTGTTCCTGTAGCTGCTGGACTAATAATAGCAGCTACGGAGTATATTTTTGAGGCATTATAATTTTGGTACATCATATCTAGAGCACCAGCAGCTCCTTGAGAATATCCGGTTAGAGCTATACGATCTGTATCAATATTATATTCCTTTATTACATCCATAATGATTTCAGAAACTTTTCTATTACTGTCACGATAATTACAGGTTTCAGATCTTGGTGCTAGTACAATAGCTGGAAAACTAGTATTAGGATTTTCTTTCAAGATAGTTAAGAGATACTGGTAAGATACAGTACCAGTGGTATTGTTTTTACAGTTACCAACACCATAGCCACCGTGAAATGATACGATTAACGGGGTATTTTTATTTAGATCGGTATTCTTAGGTACAAATAAGACATATTTAAGTCCGTTAGAATGTCTTTTGGTAAAATATCCACTTGGAGCATAGTTCGGTTTGCTGGATGAACTTGAAGATGGTTTTGAGGAACTACTGGAACTGGTGGGTTTTGAAGATGAACTATTAGTAGAACTTGAAGGAGAAGATTTTCCAAGATTACAACTAATAGATGTGGTATT